>JAABUV010005403.1_pt1 | contig 14610 bp, 16 predicted proteins | sample 5559971 | NCBI WGS metagenome assembly JAABUV01 (sample SAMN10711881, study PRJNA513362) | rock metagenome | isolation source: Antarctica rocks | place: Antarctica: Victoria Land, Knobhead nord | collected 2015-12-19
AGGGCCTGCAGCGCCTGGGTCAAATCTGCTACCGTGGTCATAGGGACGCTCCTTTGCTCCTAAGGTCTTCTACACCCTTATGATGCCAAAGAAGCGCCCCTGCTCATTTCTTAGCTTGATGCGAGTGAGGCATCTCCCCAGGCTCCCCCGGAGGCGCGCTGGACCGCCGGCCGCAGCCGGGGGGCCAGTCAGCCATGGGCGGGGGGGCGAGAAGGAGGAAAAGGGGCGTGCAAGATCGGTGAGTTTCGCATCATGCGCCCGCATGATACTCCCCTTTATGCTACGTGTGCATAGCGTTTCTATGCATGTCATCATGTCGCGCCACCCTTTGTAGGCGGCGTGTTGTGTCACGTACGCACGATGGGATAGAGTATGCGCCCTCCTTTTGGCCTCACACGCGCCCTGATGGCGCGCCTTGTCCTCGCGGCCCTCGTGGCCCTGCTCGTGATCGGTCCGCTTAATCCAGCCGCGCGCCGATCGCCTGCGCACGCCGACGCCTGCGGCGCGGAGGGTCCGGCCCCCTATCTGCATACCTGCGGCGCGTCAATCGTCGACGCCACCGGCGCGCCCGTGCGCCTGCGCGCCCTCAACTGGTACGGCTTCGACTCCAACGACTTCGTCGCCGGCGGCCTGCACTATCTGTCGTACCGGACGATCGTCGACCACATCAAGGCGCTCGGCTTCAACACCCTGCGCATCCCACTCTCCAACGAACTCGTCGAGCGCGACCCCGTGGTAAGCGACCTGTCGTCGGTTTGCGTCAACGGTAGTTGTATCCCCGTCCCCGGCACGACCAACACGCCGATCACCGGCGCTTACCTGCTGCGGGCGATCAGCGACACCGTCCAAAACAACAATGACCTCGTGGGGCTGCGCGCCCTCGATGTGCTCAAAACGGTGGTCGACTACGCCGGTAGCCAAGGACTCCATGTGATCCTGGACGACCATCGCTCCGAAGCCGGCTGGAGCCCCGAGGAGAACGGCCTGTGGTATACGGGCATCACCTGCCCCGCCAACGCGGCGCCCTACACCTGCTACAGCGCGCAGTCGTGGCTCGACGACTGGCGCACGCTCGGCGCGCTCTTCGCCCATGATCCCGCCGTCACCGGCATGGACCTGCGCAACGAGCCGCACTCGCGATTCGGGCCGTCGGACTGCCCCGACTATGTCACGTCCGCCCACTGGGGTCCGTGCGGCGGCCCTAACGGAATCAATAACCCCGACACCGACTGGCCGCAGTGGGCGCAAAGGGCAGGCAACCTGCTGCTCACCATCAATCCGCACTGGCTGATGATGGTGGAGGGCGTGTCGACCTACCCCCAGGCCAACGGCGGCTTCCCGCCGGACGGGTGGGGCGAGAATTTGCAGGGCGTGGCCGCCGACCCGGTGACGTTCACCGCCCCCGGCGGGAACGACCACCTTGTCTACTCGCCGCACGACTACCGTTTCTCCAGCACCAACGCGAACGTCGACGTACCGACAATGTACAAAGCCTGGGACCGCGACTTCGGCTACATCATCGCGTCCCCGGCGCACGCCTACACCGCGCCGCTGTGGGTCGGCGAGTACGGAACATGCACGCACGCCAACAACTGCATCGTAGATACAACGTTCGGCAGCGCTGGGACCTGGTTCAGCGCCTTCGTGCGTTATCTCGACAACGGTGACCCCGCCGCGAACGTGCCCGGTGCCATCAGCTGGAGCTATTGGCCGGTCAATGGGACCTACTCCGACGGCTACGTCTATGGTGGCGCGCCAAAGTGGCAAACCTGCTACGGGCAGCGCGAGGATTACGGCTACCTGGGCGGCGACTGGGCGACGCTTTCGGCGACGCTGCTCTACAGTACGACCTTCGACCTACCCGTGGCGGGGACGCCCGCGCCCCCGAGCGGACCGCGGCCGTCGTACTCGTGCAAACCCTACGCGGTGAGCGTGACGCCCGCGCCGACGGCCATCCCCGCGACGGACACACCGGCCCCACCGACCGCGACAGACACCCCCGTCCCGCCAACCGCGACGCCAACGAATACGCCCATCCCAACCATGACCAATACGCCGGTCCCGAGCGCGACAAGCATACCCACCAACACGCCCATCCCAACCACGACGAACACCCCTGTCCCGCCAACCGCGACAGCGACCAGCACGCGCGTGCCGCCGACGCCCGTCCTCCCCAAAGCCACGAGCACAGCCCGCCCCAGCGCCGTTCCGACGCGGCGAGCCACGCCCACGCCGGCGCGCACAGTCGCGCCGCCGCTGACCGTCACGGCTACACGTCGAGTGACGAGCGGCGCGACGCTACGGGTCGGCGTGCATACAACGGGGCGTGCGGGGATCATAGTCACGCTGCGCGTCACCGTCACCCGCGTGACGATCATCAAGAACAAGCGCCACACACGCGTCACGCGCACGGTCGTGACCGTGCCCTACCAGGTCGTGCGGCGGGGTAGCGCGGACCGGCGCGGCGAGTATGTGACGACGATTCGCGTCACCTACAAGCCGGTCAGAGCGGTCACGGCCACCCTTGCCACGACGGCGCGCACGGCGCGTGGTTCGGCCACTCGCACGACCAGCGTGACGATCCTACCGCTCCCATCGCCCCACGCCCAAGCCGCCATGCCCTCTGGCGGCGGTAGCCCTCGCCTGCAAAGTCCTATCGTTTTCATAGCCCGTCAATGACGTTGACGCAGCCACGCGACCGCGTAGTCGACGGCGGGGCGCTGCCGCAAGAGCCGCGCCTCGGCCAGCCCGACGCGGCCATAGCGCACGAACTCCGCGCGTTCGCGCTCGAAGTCCACGCCCAACTCCGCGAACGGTTCCTCGTTGAGGTCGATGTCCGTGTACTCCCGCCATACCCGCTCTCCCGCTTCGAGCACCGGCGCGCCCTGGGGTATCCGCGCCGCGACAAGGGCGCGGTACTCGGCCAGGTGGAACGACGTGTTGCTGTCGTGCCCGGCGCCGAGCAGCAGCACACAGCCGTCGAGGTCGTAGACGCGCGCCAGGGGCGAGCCTTCCCCCAGGCTATCGTCCAGCGTGTGCCCCTCGGTCACAATCGCGGCGTGCCGCCCCCACGCGGCGAAGGACACCTGGGGATGCGCGCTGCGCGCTGCGCCCGGCCACGTCCTGAACGTTTCGGCGATGCGCCCCATGCCGCGCGTCGGGGTGACGCGCGGGTCGTAAGCCGGCAGCGCCGCGCGCACGATTGGGATCCAATCGTCGGGCAAGGGCGGGTTTTGCCAGCGCACGGGGTCGGACAAGTCGCTTGAGTGCGCCGGCATGACGAGTGTGCCCGTCGGCGTCAGCGTGTCCAGTAGCGCCTGGACCACGGCGACCGGGCCGCCCGCAACCCACCCCATGCCGCTCAACGATGAGTGCACGAGCAAGGTCATGCCTGGCTCCACGCCGAGGCGCCGCAGGTCGCCCGCGAGGCTCTCGCGCGTGTTCGGCGCGGGCGTCCGCGCGATGATGTCCGCTTCGCTCATGTCCATACCTCCATCTACAGCGGGTTACGCGCTGGTCAGGTGTATCGTCTTCAACCTCGCCATCTCTTCCTTGAATTGGGCCTCCAACTCCTGCTTGCGGCGGGGCGGCAGAAAGCTGTGCCGCACGCCGTTGAGCAGAATGTCGTCGATAGAGGCGACGTCCAGCCCGAACGGCCTGTGCAGCAGCGCCACCTCATCGTTCAGCGTTGTGTTGAACAGCGGCGGGTCGTCGGAGTTGATGGTGAGGGTGACGCCCGCCGCGCGCAGCGCGGGCAGGGGATGCGCGGCTATGTCGGGGTAGACACCGATGCGCACGTTGCTCGTGGGACAGACTTCCAGCGGGATGCCGCGCTCCGCGAGGTAGGCCACGAGCGCTGGGTCCTCGACCGCGCGCACGCCATGCCCAATGCGCTCCGCCCCCAGCGCCCGGATGGCGCCCCACACGCTCTCGGGCCCCTTCGTCTCGCCCGCATGAGGCGCGCTGTGCAGGCCGGCCGCCCGCGCCCGCTCGACATAGGGGGCGACGTTCTCGAACGAGTGCCCGATCTCGATGCCGGCCAGCCCCAACGCCACCACGCCGTCGCTTTTGCCCTCGATTGCCACACTCGTCGTATAGGTCGCGGCGGCGCGATGGAGCCCCTCGTCGTCGGCGATGTGCACGAGGTCGAAAATCCAGTTGAGCTCGACCCCGAAATCCCGGCGCGCCCGCTCCCGGCCGCGCGTTAGGCCACCGAAGTAGGTGTTGTGCGTCACCCCGAAGCGCAGCGCGTGCGTCGCTGGCGTAAACGTGACCTCGGCGTAGCGGGCGTTCTGGCGCGCCAGCTCGGCCCCATACTCATAAGCGATCAGCTCGTAGTCATCGGCCGTCTTGAGACAGCGCGTGATCGTGACGTAGATCTCGGCGAAGTGCGGGAAGTCGCGGTAGGTGAACCACCGGCGTAGGTCCTCCACGTTGTCGGCGGGTAGGGCCACGCCGTTGCGCTCGGCCAGCGTCAGCAGCGTGGCCGGCTGGATCGCGCCCTCCAGATGGACATGCAGTTCCGCCTTCGGCGCCGCGCGTAGGTAGCTCTCGATGGACATTTGCCGTGTTCCTCTCTATCCCCCTACTATTTGCGAATTATCCGCTGGGCCGCTGGGCACGTCACTGTGTAGGGGCGTATCACCGTACGCCCTTACGATAATTCATGAGCCCTAACTTTGAGACGGCGCCACGCGTGAACATCCATACAACGCCTGGTTAAACGGACGGCGGGAGCGCCGAGCCAGGGAGGCCCTTATAGCCGCCGTAGACCGCGTGGCCCGCCCGCTCCCAGAAGATGTTCGCGCCGGCGAAGCCCGCGTCCTCCAGCCACGCCAGGTGTTCCGGTACGGTCGATGGCCTATCCATGGGGTCGGGGTAGGTGTACCAATTCGCGTGGTCGTCGACAAACTCCTGGTAGGCGTCGCGCGAGCCGTTCAAAGTGAGCGACTGGCGTTCCACCTCCGCGTCCCACTGCCGCGCCATATAGCGCCGCTCCCGCTCACTACGCGGCGCCATGAGGTCCGCGATGAGAGCCGCGCCGCCGTCTTCCAGGTGGTCATATAGGTCGCGGTACAGCTGTCGCTTGCCGGCCGTGTCGAGGTGGTGGATCACCAGGGAACTCACGAAGAGGCGCGCATGTCCATGGTGGCCGACGCCCGCGAGCCAGGAGCGGTCCTCCAGCCGGAACGGGCGCAGCTCGAAGCGTCCGGCGAACGGAGCCAGCCGCGCCTCTGTTTCGCGCAGCATCGTGGGAGAGCCGTCGAGCCCCAGCACGCGCGCCGCAGGGAAGCGCTCCAGAATGGCCGCGCACAGCCACCCACCGCCCACGCCGAGCTCGACGGCGAGGAACGGCTCGTCGCGCTCCGCCGGCAGCAACTCCAGGATCGTCTCCTGTATCTCGTCCCGCGCTGGGATATGGACCCGCCCGCGCTCGATGAACTGCCGCGAATCCGCCTCGCTCCAAGGCATCCCTGTGTCGTTAGAAGATTCCATGCGCGTATCCTCTTTTTTGTGTGCTTGTTGTGAGCGAATCGCCGCCGGAGTGGGAGGCGTCACCATGGCCGGCCCCCGACCGCGATGAGAATCGCCGCGACCACCCGCTCTAGTATGGCTGGAGGAACGGGCGCCCCAAGCGGGCCATCCCGCAGGAAATCGCGGTCTATTGTCGCTAGTTCCTCACAGAAGATCATACTGTTGTGGGCCAGCCCCCCGATACCTGACGCGATTGACACCCGCGTCGGGCTGAGTCGTCCTCCCGAGAAAATGGGGACGACGATGACGTCGTCGGTACGCCGGTTGCGGATGTTCTCGGAGATGACGAGGGCGGGTCGGGGCTGGTGGGGATCGTCGGGCTGGCCCGGCGTATAGGCGTACCAGATATCGCCGCGTCGTGGCGTCGGCCCGCCCACGCTATGCCCCTCCCAGGGCACGTCGCACCGCCGCCCGACGGATGTGCCGCCAATCCTCCAACTCGCGCTGTATCTCCTCGGATTCTGGCTCGGCGTACTGAGCCTCAAGCTCCGCCTCGATCTGTCGCTGCCGGAACTCCCGCACGGCCATTTCCACGACACGGCTGCGGTTGAGCGTTGGCCGCGCCGCGACATACGCGTCGAGATAGTCCACCAACGCCGGGTCGAGCGACAAGCTCACCTTGACGCGCCTGTCATCTATCGCTTGGGTCGCTACCATCGGCTTCCTCCATACTACACATTGTCGTACCAATTGTAGTATAACGTAGCGAAGCTTCGCCTTAAACCACGCGATAGCTGCAACGCGAAAACGTGGCTGAATTGCCCTTGCCTGTGTCTTCCGCCCGCTAGCCAACCCGCGTGGCCAGGATCGCGGCCGTGCGCGGTGTCGTCAGTACCTCCGTCGCGCGCAACCGCGCGTCGTTGAGCCAAAACTCGCGCACGACATCGAGCTGGCCGCGCCACTCAGGGGGCCAGTACTCCTCGGGCGTGAGGTCATCGAGCACGACACGGCCGCCGGGTCGGAGCGACTCCACGACGACAGCCGGCTCGTCATACTTGGCCGGCGAGGCGTCGACGAACAGGAGGTCAAACGGACCGTGCGCAAGGATAGCGTGCCAATCGCCGTGCAAGACCTGGACGTTGGAGTGATCCCGGAACAGAGCCGCGGCCGAGGCCGCCCGCTCCCCGTCCGCCTCGACGGTCACGAAACGGCTGTCCGTGGCGAGACCACTGGCGAGCCACCCGGCGCCGACGCCGCACCCCGTTCCCACCTCTCCGACCGTCCCACCGCGCACGCCAGCGGCTAGCACACTCAGGAGCCGCCCGACCTCGGGGATACACGAGTTCTCAAACCCCATCCATTGCGCCAGCTCGATGGCCTGCTGTACCAACGGAGGAATCCAGGTGCGAGACCGATACGTTGTCATAGTTGTTCTCTCGCTCATGTCTTATCGCTAGATTGTATCAGGACGGACCTTCTACATATGATGCGGCATCGCGCCGATCACAGCTAGCGTCTTGTATCGCCGCGAGTCCGGCCCGCGCTCGACGCGCACCGTGAGACCGCTTCGCTCCATGGCGGGGATGACGCGGTCACGCACGACGGCCTGGACGCCTGCGTCCTCCGGCGCCCCGACTTTGCCGGGCGAGAAGGTCAGCGCGAGCAACCCACCCGGTTTGAGCGCGCGCCCGAGTTCGGCCACGGGCCGCGCCGGATCCGGCCAGAAATAGAGCGTGTGGATGCTCAGGATTTTGTCGAACTGCTGGTCCGCGCAGGGCAGGCGCGCCACGTCGCCCTGCTGTATCGCCACGCGTCCCGCCTCGATCACTTGGGCGTTGCGGCGGCTGGCCGCGCGGACCATCGTGCGCGACAGGTCGAGTCCGGTCACACGCCCCTCCGGCGCCCGCACGGCGATGAGTTCGATGGCCCGCCCGGCGCCACAGCCAATCTCCAAGACGTGGTCCGCCGGCGCGATGCCCAGGAGGGATATCGTCCACAATGTCTCGGGGGCATGTTGCCGGGCCATGCGCGCGCCGACGACCCAGCCGGCGAGCCCCGTCGGGCAGCGCTGCTGCCGGTCCATCAACGCGTCAAGCCTCTGCTTGAGATTCACCATTGCTTGCATCCCTCCCCGCCTAAATATTCGTCGTCCCTCAACGGTATCCTCTAGCCTATTATCCCTCAAGGCTTTTTCTACAAGTTAAGGATTTTAAGCCGTTGTCAAGGCCATTTTTGCAGCTTTTAAGCCAACCTGATAGCTGTTATGTTGCACAAACGCATGAGGCGCATGGCGTAGCGACAGCCGTGTGTGGGAGCAAAAGGCTCGTGGAAGTACGGCGTATATGCTGCTACGCTCCCTTTGCCACCCCGAGCGGCGGAAATGCGGGTACTTGACATGTGGCTCAGAACCTTAACTTGTAGGCAATACCCTCAAGGGGATAGTGGCTATACTTGTGCTAGTGACATTGCACGAGGGCGTCGAAACGGTGCGGCAGACGGAGGCGGGGCAGCGCGGACGCGTCACCATCGGCGCGATCCAGCCGCTCTGTGACGACTTCCTGACGCGCACCGTAGAGCGGTTCGGGGCCAGCCACCCAGGGGTCGATCTCTTCGTACGCGTCGGACACAGCGAACAGGTCGTCGCGATGCTGCACGACCGCGTCGTCCACGTCGGCGTCATCGGCGGCTGGCCGCCCGACCGCTATGACCCGGCGGGCGCGGTGCTCCACCGCGCCCGCCGTCCGCTGGTCCTCATCGTGCCTCCCGGTAACCCCCTGGACAGACGAACGGACGTACGCCTGTGCGATGTCGCCGAGGCTGCGACGCCGCTCTACCTCGTTGAGTGGACGGCGGGGCTGCGCGCCCTCATCGACGAGGCTGTGCGCCCGGCGCGGGCGCTCGTCGAGATCCCGTTTGAGATGGCCCATCGGTTCGTGGCCAGCGGGCGTGGCGCGACCTTTGCCACGCGCGCCATGGTCGCCGACGACCTCGCGGCGGGCCGGTTGTGCGCCGTTCCGGTGTCGGACCTGCCGCCGCTCTCCTACGAAAACGCCGTTGTGTCCCTCCGCGGTGTGTCCCTGCCGCGCTCGGTGGCCGCTTTCCTGGACGTATTGCGCGCGGAGATCGGGGCGGGCGCCGATGCCAATACGTGATAGCTGCTTGACATGTACGGCAAGTTGTCGTACCTTTTAAGCGCATGATCCTGGTTGAGGGAAGGAAGGGATAGAGTTATGGCCGCGATACAAGCGCGAGACCCGCGTGCGCGCGTGCGAAAGACGGCCCGTAAGAGCGAGCGGCTTGAAACGCGCGTTACTCCCGAGCAAAAAGAACTCGTGCAGCAGGCCGCCGCGCTACAGGGCCGTTCGCTGACCGATTTCGTGTCCGCCAGCGTACAGCAGGCCGCCGAGCAGACCATCCGTGAGCATACGGTGATTACTCTTTCGGCGCGTGATTCTCGCGCTGTGATGGAAGCCCTGCTCAATCCAGAACCCGCAGGTCCCTGGCTTCGTCAAGCGGCGGAGCGCTATAAAGCGATCATGGGCGACCGATAGGTTGCGCTGTGCCTCATGAACTATGATGTGGAGCCGCTCGCGTCGCATCATGACCGCGCGGCCTTTTCGTGCGCCGAATCATCGCTCAACGACTACATCCACCGTCAAGCTGGCCAGGACATGAAGCGCGATTTGGCGGCTTGTTACGTTCTATGCCCTCGAACAAGTCCCATCATCATCGGCTACTACACGCTCACCGCAACATCGGTCGAACTCACCGCCCTGCCGCCGGAACTGGTCAAGAAGTCCGGGCGTTATCCATTGGTACCGGCTATTCTGCTTGGGCGTCTAGCTGTTGACTCAAAGTTTACGGGGCAAGGCATGAGCACAATACTATTGCTTGACGCTCTGCGGCACACATTGCACACCGGTGTTGGAGTCAAACTTCTCATCGTTGATGCCTTGAACGAGAGGGCGGCTGCTTTTTACGAGCGTCGTGAATTCCGGCGCTTCGAAGCTAATCCATTGCGGCTGTACATGCCGGTTAGCAAGGTCCGCGACATTTTCCCAGGTGAGGGGGATGAAGCCGATCAGGCCAACGCCGAAAAGAGGGGAAATCCATGAGTATTCCCATACAATCTACACGGACCCCGGCTGAATCTATGCCAGACGACGATGTGTTCGCCGACCGTGTGATGTCGGAGGAGGACCTGCGCGCATTGCTGGGCTGGCCCGGCGAGTTGGTGCGACGCAAAGTGTTGCCAGCCCTGGATGAGCATTGCCGCGCGTTCATCGCGCGGTCGCCCTTCCTCCTGATCAGCTCAGCGGACGCGACGGGGGCCTGTGACGTCTCACCGCGCGGCGACGCGCCGGGGTTCGTCCTGGCGCTCGACGAGACGCGGTTGGTTATCCCCGAGCGGCCCGGCAACCGGCGCATGGATACGCCGCGCAATATCCTGCAGAATCCCCGCATCGGCCTCCTCTTCGCCATCCCCGGTATGGGCGAAACGTTGCGCGTGAACGGCCGCGCCTGCGTCTTCCACGACCCCGAGGTTCTGGCACGCCTCGCCACGCGGGGCAAGACGCCTCTGGTCGCGATCGGCGTGGAGGTGGAGGAGTGCTACCTGCACTGCGCCAAGGCATTCAAGCGTTCGCGTCTGTGGGAACCGACGTCGTGGCCGGCGCCCGAATCGCTGCCCTCTGCGGCATGTATGCTGGCCGACCAGGCCGCCCTGCCGGACATGACCGCCGCGGACGTCGAGCGCCAGTTGGAGGACTCTTACGCCAACCGGCTGTATTGATTGGGCGAGGCCCTCACCCCTGCCCCCTCTCCCTGACGCGGGAGAGGGGAAACGCCCCTTCAATTTGCCCCTGGTAATTGGGCGCCGGTTAGACGCGCCGGATGCGGCGGACCGTGCTGTCGAAGTCGGCCAGGGACACTTCTAGCCCCGCGTGCATCCAGGCCGCGCCCGAGCGCGCGCCCTCGGCGCCGTCGACGGTGTAGCGCGCCGTTGGGTCCAGCCCGCGTAGCCGCAGCGCGAGCGGTTCGGCCGGCTCCGGCAGGTGCGTGCGGAAGGCGAAGAGCACGCCCTCGACGCGGTCTTTGTCCATGTACTGCACGGCTGAGTAGGCGTGCGCGCGCGGCGAGCGCAGCCGGTACTGGTCGCCGCGCTGTACGATAGGGCGTATCCGCTTGTATAGCGCGATCAACTCCGTCGCCTCCGCGCGCTCCGCGTCGCTCCAGCGCAGCAGGTCCGCGCCCACGCCCAGCACGCCACACATGCTGACGTGGAAGCGGAACGAGAGGGGCGGATACGTCGGGCCCATGTCGGTGACCCACGCCTCCATCGTGCAGGCCGGGAACAGCTGTGAGTAGCCCTCCTGCATCGGCAGACGCGACGCCGGCGCGGTGTTATCGCTGACCCACACCTGGTCGGCCAGGCGCAGGATGGCGAGGTCGGCGCGGCCGCCGCCGCCTGAGCAGCTCTGGAACACGACAGCGGGGTGGCGTTCGCGCAGCGTCCCCCACACGCGGTAGAGCCCCTCCACGTAGCGTACCCACAACTCGCGCGGATCGCCCGGCGCGTCGGGCCAGCCCGGCTCGCTCACGTTGCGGTTCATGTCCCACTTGATGAAGGCAATGTTGTTCTCGGCGAGTAGCCGGTCGAGCGCCGTGATGAGGTAGTCCTGCACGTCGGGGCGCGCCAGGTTGAGGATCAGCTGGTGGCGCGCCTCGGTGCGCGGACGCGTGGGGAAGTGGATGACCCAGTCGGGATGCGCGCGGTAGAGATCGCTGTCCGTGTTGACCATCTCTGGCTCGACCCACAAGCCGAAGTCCATGCCCAACTCGTTGATCCGCGCGATCAGCGGCGCCAGGCCATGGGGGAACTTGCGCGCATCGGGCGACCAGTCGCCCAAGCCGGCGGTGTCGTCGTCGCGCCCGTGAAACCAGCCGTCGTCCATCACGAACAACTCCACACCCAGCGCCGCCGCGCGCGCGGCCAGCGCGCCCTGCGCCACTTCGTCGACGTCAAAGGACGTGGCTTCCCACGAATTGTACAGCACTTTGTGCAGGGCGCGCCCGTGCGGCAGGACCTGATCGCGGATGTAGTCGTGCAGGCGCTGGCTAGCGCCGGTGAAGCCGTCGGCGGTGTAGCCGGCCAGACTGTGCGGCGTCGTGAAGGTCTGGCCCGGATCGAGGCGCCAGGCGAAGTCCCAGTCGTTGAGGCCGAGGCTGACGCGCGTGGAGCCGAAATCGGTCACTTCGGCCGCGAGCGCCCAATTGCCACTCCAGGCCAGCGCCCCGAACCACACCTCGCCGTGGTCCTCCTCGGCCGTCCCCCTATCGATAGCGAACCAGGGGTTGTGGTGGTGACTGGTGGTCAGGCGGCGGCTCTCCAGCCGCGTGACGCCGCGCGCCAGCGGTTCGCGGCGCAGCTGCCACTCATCCAGCCAACGCCCCGACAGATGACTCAGGCGATAGCCGGCGCCGCGCTCGTCGCACGGTAGATGCCACTGCGCCGACCAGGCGCGTTCGAGCGTCATGGGCGCGTTATCTTCATTGGCGATGGTGACCCAGCGCTCGATCAAGTCGTAGGGCTCGTGGACGCGGTAGTGCAGCGTCACGCGGAAGGGGTAGTGTTGGTCGCGCAGGTGGATGTCGAGTTGTGTGTCGCTGTCGCGCACGTCGGCCCCCTCGACGCGCAGCCACACGTCGCGCACGCCATCGGCAAACGTGACCTTGAGGCAGGGCTCGATGTACTTGAGGTCGTTGTAGCCGGGATACTCTTCGGGCGTGCGCTGGGCCGCGCCGTTGAACGAGGCCCAACCCGTGGGATCCGGCGCGGCCGGGTAGTCGTCGGGGTAGGGCAGGCGCACGCCCCAATAGCGGTGGGCCAGCAGACCCTCTCTATTGACGCCCAGCGCGTAGCCAGCCGCGCGGGTCTCCAGCGCCCACCCCTGCTCAGTCGTGTGGATCGGCATCGGCGCCCTCCCGCGTCAAAAATACCCCCAATTCTACCATGCCCCACCCAGACGGGCTATGGAGGATGGCCGTGAGGTCGCGTACATTGACGAGCGGACAGTGGCTATTCTAGGGGAGAGCAATGCCTTCTGAGTCGGATGTGCGCATCATCAATCAGTCGCGTGGCACGACCATCGCGGACCATGTGGAGGTCGCGGCGTCATTTTGGGCGCGCGGGAAGGGACTGATCGGGCGTAAGAGTCTGCCCGAAGGCTACGGACTGGTCATCAAGCCGTGCGGCTCGATCCACATGTTCTTCATGGCGATCCCGCTCGACGTACTGCATCTGGACCGCGAGGGGCGCGTGCTCAGGGTGCTCACGGGCATCAAGCCCTGGCGGTTTGGCCCCATTGTACGCGGCGGCAAGAGCGTCATCGAACTGCCGGCCGGGACGGCCGCGCGCACGGGGACAACGGCCGGCGACCTGGTCGTCGTCGAAGAGCGCGTGATTGGGAGCGTGGACTATGGCGCGGCCTAGCGGCGCGGGGGCGGCGCGGACCGTCCTCGTAACGGAGGACAACCCGCTGCACATGAAGATCTTCAAGCTCAATCTGACTTTCAGCGGGTTTACGGTGCTGGAGGCGGAGAACGGCGAGAAGGGCGTGGAGTTGGCGCGCCGCGAACGCCCCGACCTGATCCTGGTCGATCTCTCTCTACCTAAGCTTGACGGCTGGGCGATGATCAGCCGCATCAAGGACGACGAGGAGACACGCGACATCCCAATCATCGTCGTCTCGGCGCGCCGGCCACAAGACGAGGCCGCGCACGCGGCCATGCGGCACATCGCGGCCTACATCCCCAAACCGCTCGACCCCGAGGCGCTGATGGCGTTGGTGCACGAAACAGTTGCCAGTTGCCAGTTGCCAGTTGCCAGTTCGTAGTGCGGATGCGCGTGGCGTCGCCGTACAGTTCTCGCGCATGATGCAACGAGATGACGTATGCTTACTGGCACCTGGCACCTGGCACCTGGCACCTGGCACCTGGCACCTGGCACCTGGCAACTAGTCGTCCACGTCCTCGAACCCGCGCCCAGTCACGACGCGCAGCGCCTCGGGAGCCAGCACGAAGTCGCTGGGTAACCGACCTGCTATCTCTCCATCGAGGCTGACGTCGAGCGGGTGGTCGACGTGGACGTGCAGTCGCCGCACATGATACACGCGCACACCGCCGACCTGCGGCCTTTTCATGAACAGGACGGGCAGCATCGTGAGCAGCAAACGATAGAGCGGCGCGTCTTCGATCGCCAGCACGTCGAGCCGCCGGTCGTCCACGCTCGACCCACCCAGGCGCAACCCGAGCCGTCCGCCGAAGATGGGCGCGTCGATAACCGAGAGGTGGATCAAACACATCTTGACCGTCCTATTGGCAGGACCGCCCAGCCGGAGCTCACAGGTGAAGGGCGCGCGGTCGTGTAGCGCGGTCAAGCCAGCCGCAATATAGGTGAGACGTCCCAGGCGCTTGCGCCACGAGCCCCGCGTAGCCAGTTTGGCGAAAGCCACGTCGACGCCCATCGCGGCGGCGTGCGCGAAATAGCGCTCCTCGCCGTCCTCCGTGGCGAAGCGTCCCAGGTCGGCCGTGGCGATCTTACCCGTGGTGAACAGGTGCACGGCGTCCTCGATGCGCATGGGGATGTCGAAAGAACGCGCGATGTCGTTCGAGGTCCCGAGCGGCACGATGCCGAGGACGGCCCCTGTGCCGGCCACGTAGCCGCATACGCCGCCAATAGTGCCGTCGCCGCCGGCGGCGACGATGAGCGGGCGCTCGTCATCGGGGCGGTTCACCCAAGAGCGGAGTCGTTCCAACTCGTGCAAGCGCACAGTCTCAAGAATTTGTAGGCCCTCGCGCACGATAGCCGCGCGCGCACGCGCCATGCCGTCTTTGACATGCCCTGAGTTGGGGTTGCCGACGAGCACAACCTGGCGCGGCAACGGGGTGATGGACGGGGCGGTCATGTCGGGTAGTATACATGGCGAGTAGGTAGATAGTAATTAGTAGTATCACTCTAAAAACTCAGGGGCAGTATACTGGGGTCACAAAGTAAGCGTGCCGTAGGGTAGGGCCAGGATGCTGGACGATGTGGATCTGAGTGGGGTCACGGACCCGGAGGCCCGGCGCATCCTG
>JAABUV010005405.1_pt1 | contig 14605 bp, 14 predicted proteins | sample 5559971 | NCBI WGS metagenome assembly JAABUV01 (sample SAMN10711881, study PRJNA513362) | rock metagenome | isolation source: Antarctica rocks | place: Antarctica: Victoria Land, Knobhead nord | collected 2015-12-19
TTCTGGGAAGATATGGGATTTGAATTCTTTCAAGCGTTCCCAATCCGCATGAAAGCCGTCACTTGGCAGTAACGTTTCCGCTTTAAAAGAAACGGCTGTATCTGGCTTTGCTTGAGGAAGCTTGCATGATTTTGGAGTGCAGTCCTTGCATGGAAAACGCTCCGAGATCCATAGTGCCTCGTAGATAAGTTCCAATTTCTCGTCAAGCTCTTGGCGATTGACGCTTGCCATCATTATAGTCCTCCGAAATCTTGCCTCATTCGAACGTAAACATTTGATCATGTCTACATTCCATAGCGCATCTTCCCTGCGCTGAATTTCCCTTTCTAGGGAGTTCCTGAAAGTAGCTGAATCCAAGTTGCCAGCGAAGATTATGCTTTTGTAGTGTGCTATGTTCGGGTCCTTGCTAGCAAAATAAGAAATTTTGTGCTCCTGCAAAGTGGTTGTAAATGCTGCACTATCATAATTGACCGCATAGTCTTTAGGGTTTCGGCTGGACGCTTTTGAAGATTTGACTGTAGTTTCTGAATCGTGATCCGAAAGATAATACTGTAAAAAATCGTTGGTCCCAGTTTGAGTACCAACAGACTGCTTAAATTTAGTTTCCGATACAGGACTAAGATGTCGAAGGATTTACCTTGAAAGATCTGATTAGTGCTCCAGGGACTGATACCGCTATAGGAGCTGCTTTCTTGGCCTTCTTTGTAGACTTGGTATTTGGAGCCTGAGCAGTTGGCCGTCCTAGAACAGCACTAGAATCGTTCTTTCTCTGCCGAGTGGTTCGTTGATAGGGTTTTGCAACTGATCTTCCTTCACCATTTCGCGCTCGAAGTTTTGGTGGCATGAAGGCTGCGTGTGTTTCAAAATCTAATTCTGGAGAGTGATCCGATGAAGGCACAGCCTCGTCTTATCATAATCGACTGACACACCAAGCCCAATGCCTTCAGGAGTGGCACGAAGTCTCTTTGAGTCGGTATGTTAGGTTCGATTCCTAACAGCGCTGGTACAATGGTGTTGTGATTTTCTTTCTCTTTGTCGTTCAGTTAGTCATTGGGCGACTTGCATTAGCGTGGCTGTCGGTCGAAGTTAGAATACGTGCCGCCGCGTTGCAGTCCGACGGCCCAATCGAAGCGCGAGTGTCGTGCCACTCGACTTGATGATGTGACACTCGCTCAAATCGAACACATCGGACAAATCGGAAATGCGACCAGTGATCGGCGTGAGATCATGCATGATTGGGAAATCCAAGACAATCACATGCCATGCTCGCCGTGTGCCATTCCATTACCAATCCGCGTATACTACGGTACTTGGGGTTTTAATTGTTAACGCTGAAGCCACAGTCAGGGATTAATTTTGCTATGCTGACCAATCAATCCCCCTGTATTTGCAGATCGCGTTAACAATTAAAACCCCGAATACGTAGTAAGTGAAGAATGAGCTTAGTGAGGGGCACGGATATATCAGGTTCGATTGACTAAAGGAGGTTTGTTTTTGTGCTCTGTGCTCTGTGATATACTACTACTTCCTTTGCATTAAACTCTGTTTCAATCTTTGAACGAGCATGATTGGTCTTTCGTTGGCCAATCACGGATGTTCAAGCGCCCACCACTCCATCGTAGACTCGGCATCACCACGCAGCTCTTTGCTAACAGCTCATTATCTGAAACTTCTTCAGCGATGAGACGAGTAATACACGGAAAGAAAGATTTATAAATCTATGTGTACACGTACCAAAATCCTCTACATCTACAGGAGGTGAGTCTTACCTGAAGGCCGAAGTGGGGGTAGCAGATATCATGAATGCAAAAACATAGGCTGTTCAACGCTACTGACGACGTGCTGAAAGGACAATTTTGGCGTATGAACTGCTTCGCAACTGATACATGTGCTACTATGAGAGCTTTGTGGAGCGAGCTTGAAGCTTTTGACCAGTTGAAGCACGTCTTCTTCGTTCCGTGTGATAGTCATGGATTGCAGCTATTGCTCGGTGATATTCTGAAACTTCCGTGGTTTACAGAAGTACTGGAAGGTGCTCAGTGGATTGCCAGATCTTTCCTCGCTGCCCTCAAAGAGCTGACAATACTGTGGAGGTTCCAACGGTCTACGGTCATAGACGTTCGCTTATCCTCAACATTCCTACACGCTGGGGTACTACCGTAGGACTCATGAACTCAGTACTAAAGAACGAGGAGGCGACAATGAGATACGCCAGACAGCCCAAACCGGGAATCGATAGCAATAAAGGCAGGAATACCGCTGAAATTCTACCTCATCTCAAGAATCCGAACTTCTGGACCTCCTTGGAGCAAGCTCGTGATATCTTGGAGCCTCTACATCAAACCCAGTATCTTTCTGAAGCGGAGGATTATTCGCTGTCACGACTTCTTCACAATTGGAACAAGATACGAGCTGATCTATACTTCAAAGCGAAAAATACCCTCATATTGAGTGTTTAAAAGATATAGCAGATGATATTTGTGAGCTTCGACTTCTTCAGCAATCTACATCTTTACATGTAGTCGTCGCTCCACTACTATCTCAAAGTCATGATATCAAAGTAGTAGGTCTTACAGCCAGCCCGGCATTCAGTTCTATCATGCTGGCCTTTTTCAATAGATATAGTTTCTGTCGCTCAGATGCGGCTTCAGTCATGAAGCAATGGCTTGCATTTCGAACTCAAACTGAAGAATTCCGCCCCCAAGCCGAATGCTGAAGATGAATTGACTATCCGGAGCTTTTTTGGCCCTGCTGCGAGCCATTTGCTCCTCGGCTAGCAAAGCTTTGTCTACGAGTCAACAAAATACCTGGAAACTCCGTATATCTACATCAACGAGCGTACGCTCAATCGACCCCGTGAGCTGAAGAGGAGACTCCGCTATACACAAGGCGTTGAAATCGATGAGGAGGAGCTATGTGAAATGGAGGATAGACTATTGCAGGAGGAAATTGCTAATGGCCAGGCTAAATCCTTCGAGCGAGAAAATCCTCAACGAGTATTTGAATCGCGTTATCGACGGCCAGATGCTATTTGCTACTATAAATATAAACCACCCCTGTGTTTAAAACCTCCATCAAAAAGCGTGTATAAAACATGCTTTGAGTTAGCCTAAAGATGGTAGTCAAAAAACATGTTTTATTCAATTCATTCTCATATACAGTCTTGAGTCATCGAATAAACAAATCTTCATGCAAATGCAATGTTTTCTACTGTATGTGTAATACGCATGTTAATAAGAAAGTTAGACAATGAGTGCCATCGACGCACGAGATAACAGCAAAATAATATGCTCAAATTAAAGTAATACTCCGAAGGGTACACCGGAATGCAGGGAATTAAATTCATATTTTAGAATTTATTTGCATGCTGCAAGTCTTCTTGCCCAGATCTTGTTCAGATCTCGCTCAGATCTATTTGCCCTGTCAACACTTGTCAGCTTGAGAATCTTCTTACCCAGATCTTACCCAAGTCACGACTCATGCTGTGAAAGATGTGACCATATCTTATTCTCTTGGTATACGAGGATACGAGGGCAGAGAGGCATGTAGATATATTGACTGAACTATTTAGTAGGTAGGAACTATGGAGGAAGGAAGAAGTGGGCGAATCCACTTGCGCCGGATCATTACTAACCACCAAAATCGCCGTCTTTTTTAGGATATTTTTTCGCATACGAAGCCTCGCGCTCCAAACGTTCTCGTAATTCACGTCGCCTACGACTTGCGCATGCATGCCAGGTTTCAACGGCTGATGAAGCTGCTGGCGATGGAACGAATGATGATGTCGGTGTGCATGATTTCTGATGAAATGGGGCGGGTGGGCTAATAGTTTCATGGCAAACGCTCTTCAAATCTGAACACGCCAGACATTCGTCTTTGTCCGTGAATACTGATGTACCTGCCGATGATGTGACTATGTCGGCTCGAGAGAGGTATTGCATTTGACTGTTCTCGTTGTTGCTAGACTCGTATGCAGGAACTTGCCCTACACGATTGATCAATGCATCAAAGCTCCAAGACGACGGTGATGGACCGGAGGGGACGAACAAAGGCATGTTCTTAAACCAACTACTATCCATAATATTCGAATCTAGCGGAGGAGGCCTTGGGCCCAAAGAGCTCATAAGGCTGGACGGTAGCAACTCACTGTCTGTCAAGATTCTGCATCCACCCCAACGAACTTCCGATGGGATAGGTTTTGCTGCTGAGGGGCGAGTCCGCTTCGTGCGGCACCTTTCGACGGCGAGAGATGGGTGATAGACGGCTTCGGCTTCCAATGCCATTGGAAGCCTGCTTGGGCGTTAAACGAAGCGTTGTGCAATCTGTAGATGTGACGAAGGTGGCTGTTCTATTGCGCTCACCAGCCGGGGGTGTGGTCTGAGTAGCTGCATCCACGCAAAGGAACTTTAGGCTGGTGAATTTCGGTCTGGAATGAAATCCAAAGCATTGAGATCCCCCATCAGATGCACTTAGAAACGCGTTGGATCGCTCGCCGTATGGGGTACTTGAGGGCGACTGGGACGAGCGAACCTGCCCCGTCTTGCGCCAACGCGGTGTCTTCGGCATAATGTCACCAGAGACAAGGGAAAGCATCAGGCAATTATAGATTCAATGGTGAAAAGTGTGAGGCGACGAGGCCTCTTTCACGCATCGTTCATAGTCCCCCCTCAAAGGCTCCTCGTAGCATCGTATTGCCTTCTTGTAGCTGTTAGCGTAGCAATGACTCCTTCAGTGCCCTAGCACCTGTGTAGAAGTGTTGTAGGTTGATCATGCTAACGAGCGTAAACAGAGCTAGTGCGAGGTTGTTGATATCAACCCCTTCACTTTTGCTCCCTTTCCTTCTTTTCTTTCCTCCTTGCCTCGCCCTAGCATACCCTTCTGACCCTGACGAGGCATGAGGTCTGCTATGCGTACCTTGCCGTGCTTGCATAGCTTGCGGCTCAAGATATGAGCCCCTTCCGTCGCAGCGTTGTTGTGGTGCGAGTGCAGATCATGAGCTAATGTGGGTGGCATAGCAGTACCAACACCACCACCACCAACATGGTAAGTAGCAGCATGCTCGCGAAGCCTGCCCGTTTCGCTGGGGTGTATATCCCCCGTCGCTCCTCTCGCGTCGCCGCCGTTGCTTTCGTGCCCGGCGCCGCGCCCGCTGCTGCGCCTGCTCCTCCTGCTCCCCCCGCGCCTTCTGCGTTGGTGGCTGGGCCCACGGCCCTTGATAGGCATATCTATCCCTGCGTGTTTCGATAAATGCTGACGCGTGGTAGACCGAAATGGTAAGACGGTCTGGTGCTGTCGCTGCTGTTGGAATACGAGGTCATATGGGGCATATAGTATATTGGTTGTTGCTGTTAGAAGGCTATCTAGGAGGTGGAAGATGAAAACTCTACTAGCGGGCCCCAGCCCTAGAACTACCAGCCCTATGAGGCGGAGGTTACCAACTCCCCTATTTCCAACAGCTGCGTCCGTCATCTGGGCGGGCGTGCTCGCAAATGCGGGTACTGCTCCGGGGGGAAGCACGCTTGCGTCGTGGACCCAGCCCCGCGCCACCTCCAGCTGTCAGTGCGTCGTGCTGCGCGGGCGGTGGCCCACCGCCCCAACGCCCGCACCAAGGCTCGCCTCGCCCTTCGCCTCCGGCAATGGGAGAGTGAGTAGCTTCTCCCCCAATCATGTGAGGTTGTATCTAACAGTTGAGTAGGGACCCTCGCCCCCCTCGCCCCCCTCGTCCCCGCCACTCCTCGTCGCCGCCGCGCCGCTCCGCCTCCGCCTCGTAAGTACCGACTGAAGCAAGCAGTGCATGACGAGATTCGCTGCTGAATAAATAGCCTCTTCTCTCACTCCGACGTTCTCGCCTGCGTATGTTCGTGCGTGAATGTTGTTTTGTTTTCCTGTTTGTAGTTTAATACCAAACTTTTAGGCTCGCGCCTTTGCGCTTTTGATACATTCTCAAACATGACCCTTGCGTGGCCTGCCTCTCTTTTTCCCCTTTGACTTCTTTGCAGCCGGCTGATGTACTTGCCTTTCTGCCTCGTAGTCCTCAATGGCCTCCTTCGCATTGCTAAGATTTTCCATTGGTTCCCAGGAGTTTTCGTAGGGAGCACTATGTTCATCCCTTATTACCCGCACCAGCTCACAGCGCGCAGTGTGTTCATATCTTATTATCCCACAATCAGCTTTTAGATTTCGAAGACGACATAAACGACACAGACCTGCATCTCTCATCGCTCGAGAGGCAGCATGAGAAACGGCAATCAATAGACAAGTCTTCGTTCAAGACTTTTCAGTCTGGCACTTCTTTTCAATTTGACTGGAAGACGCGGCAGAAGGCTTGTTGCTCGACGCTGCTGTTCCACCACTGGTCGACGCAGATGACGCAGGAGGCCATGGTGAGGTCGAGCCCGACGTCGCCGCATTTGAGGGAGGCGATCATGATCTTCACGGTCCGGTCGTACGTGGTGATGGCGTTGTCGCGGGCTTCGTGGGTCATTTTGCCGTCGTAGTTGGCAAAGGCCCAGCCGCGCTGTTGGAAGAGGCGGCCCAGTACTTTCATGCTTTTTTGCAATTGGCTTGTCCTCAAGTCAGAGAACTCATGACACGGTGGGAGCTTACAGCATGTGGAACTGGGTGAAGACGATGATCTTCTTGTCCGGCTCCTCCGTCAACCACAGCTCAATTCTGCGCCTGCACCGCCGCCGTTTTCGAGGATGGAAGAATCGAGCCGTTGAAATTGATTCATTTGAGGTCTTGTTCGGGATCTTTGCGAGTGCGTGGAGAAGTTCTCCCGCTGCCTTCGACATCCATCTGCAATTCTTTTAACCCGTCACACGGCCGGGACTCGGTGTAAGTGCTGCCGCAATCTAAACATGCAGTTTGCTCTTCGTTGCGCTTGGCGGCTTCGTAGGCGAGAGCGTTAAGGCACTCTCTGCAGTAGACACGAAGGCAGCTGATAACCCAGGGTTCATCGGGAGGATCGCGGCATTTGTGGCAGAGGCTTCTATTCTTGAGACCATCCCATTTCGAGCTCTCTGCGAGGTCACGGAGGAAGCGGCGGAATTTGGATATTAAGGACCGGGATTCGTTGGTCGAGGAATCGTCAATTGGGTCATCGGCCGGAGCAGGGCCGGTGAACGAAGGCGCAGAAGCATGGCCAAGACATTGCTGTAGGACTTTTCCAGCACACCGTCACAGGAGTTCCTAGATTAAGAGATTAGTCAGATTGTGGGCAATTTTTGTCTCACCTGTTGATTTTCTGAATATAGCGAGTCTTGACGGCTTCGCAAATAGCCCGCTCAACCTCGTTGAATTCAATATCAATCGTACGTTGTGTATTCTTCGGCATTTCGACGAGTGCCGACCCGAAAAGAGAGTCTCGATGTGTTCGACGTATGTTCTTTCCTCCTTCCAGTGGTATGCTTACTGCTAACTCTTCCCTGTCGTAGTGTATTCGGAATAGCGAGCTCAAGCATCATACTCGCATGTACTTTGGGGATGCTAAAAAGAGGAAGAACGCTGAGTACGCATTTATGCGATAGATCGATGGAAACGGACAAAGCCAGACTGTTTGATCGGATGCATCGGCATTATGAATACCGGAACGAACCTGAATCGTGCGATCATGATAACTCTTTGCGAGCCCTCTTACGACCCTGAATTATACAAGCAAGCGCTTAAGAGAGTTCATCGCCTTGAACAGAGAGAGAAGATCTCTGTCTATGTTTTATTTTCCGATACGACTTTGAGAAATATGTCGAGTTTCAAAGTCGACGCGTTCAAGACTGTAGATGCGACGTAAGATTTGGGCAAGGAGTTCCGACAAGTATTGGCAGAGCAAGTAGATCTGGGCAAGAAGATACTCGATAGATTTGATGAAGAGCCATGAAGAAAATCATGAAGAACGTTCGCTGGGGAACCATAAAGGGAGCCATGAAGGGAACCATGAAGGGAGCCGAATGACGTGTAGACTTTATCGCATCAGGTAAGGCGACCGGCAAAGTTCAGGCGTAGAAAAGAAACCTGTCTTGCTTGCATCCAGGCAAGTGTCCGGATGCTTTCAAGCCTGCTCTGATCGAATGTTGCGTTTCAACTCTTCCACTTGTCGGATGCTTACGACTGCGACCCTGTGCAATTGGATGTCCAGAAAAGCTCTTCACGCCGATCTCGATGTAATTCTTGATGTGACTTCCAAGTGGTTCATTAAAAGGTATCACCAACATTTTGCGATTGTCTCGAACTCAAAGAGGCTTAGGGGAAGAGGTAAGTCCGAAGAGGCTTAGCCACGGAAACAGGTCTGAGCAAAGAGAAAAAGATAACCACAACACTATTGTACCAGCGATGTTAGGAATCTACCCAAAGGAACTCTGAGAACTAAGGTAACATTAACGTCTAACCAGTAGAGCGTGCGTAGAAGAGAACGACCCCCTTCACGCTGATACGCCTACTCAACCCGGGCCAGCCCCATGGCGCAAGAGACCTGCCGCCGAAGACTACTTTGACGAAGATGATAGAAAGAAGATCAACGACCAACCTGGAACATTGTTACGAACGGTACCAGGATCGAATAGGGCCACCAAAAGATCTAACCCTAATCAATTCACAGTGAATGCTAGCGAGTTCACTGCGTATTGATTAGGGCTAGCCAACGATCTAGCCGAGATCTGGATCCAGACTAATCCAGACTCCATATGGATCCAGACTCCAGACTGATCCAGACTGGACCCGTACCTGGTCCTGTTCTACCTATTCCTAGGCACCTTCTAAATCAGCTTCTATTGCCTTCTATGACAAACACACTCCTTTGTGTTACGGGTGGTCAACATGCGGGTAGTTACTAACAGTCACCTATGGCAAACACATTCCTTTGCGTCGCAAACATCTTTCGGATCAACACCTTCCTGGTGTTTCAACACGTTCCCTTTGGGACTAGCGCAGGCCTGGGTAACTACTATATAGAGCGTGTTCTTCTTGCCTTTTGTACCCTCTTCCTTCTGTATTCTCTCGCCCTACTGATTAGATTCTAGGCACGGTCCCAACAAACATTCACATCATCCGATCCTTCAGTGACTGACGATCGGGGCCAGTTTTCTCCGTGGTCGGCGGCAAATGTAAATAATCGGGCCGAACCTGATATCAACACATTCACTAAACTAGACCTGACGTCAGTGAAAAACCCGCAGTAAACGAAGAGCCCTTCAACATTCATCCCAACCGCTTCCGTGCCGATTACCGGAGCATGGAGAGTAATGTACAGATCAGAGACGTGCAATTGAGCCCAAGCAGCAGCTCTTCCCACTTCATGAAAACCTCTACATGGATTTCAGACGACACCAGGGGTAAGGTTCCCAATTGCTGTCAATTCTTCCTTTCAACCCCTCACACAGCAGTTGTGATTCACATCGTCATGCTTTTGAATGTTGACGACCAGCATAGGTTCTCGGCCTCGCCCTCACTTCACCGATCCAGTCGGTTCCAATCGTCCGAAGCTCGATCGTATCAACACCAGATCCGAGCCCGAGGCCGAGTGAAGACAGATCAGAATGAAAATAGTCCTAATCGAAACATGGCTCCCCCAGCTGAAGGTCGTCGCAGTAGCACAATCAACTCAATGCTTGGTGAGCGTTCAGGTACCTCGACACCTAAGAGCCTTGCCGCACCGATGACCTCTGTACCGCAATCGTGTAAGCACCAGAGTTAGAATCCCTGAGCCTAACTTATCGAATCATTCAGTTAACTAGGTAAGTGCCAACTGGCTTCCGAACGCATGCGCGATGCGCACATCGGAGTTTCCAGTTGAACCGCTCGGCCAGCTGTACGATAAAAGATAGCAATTACGCTAAGCAATGCTCAGCGTACCCCTAATACCCTCTATAAGCAACGAGCAACTGGAACGCACAGTCGCACTAGGTGAGCAGCACCTAGAAGCCGCACCTACAGGTGCAGGTCCTGACAATTCGTCTGTTAGTTCGAGCCGCTCCAAGGCAATTGCCAAAAACATTAGCCTATACACTCACGCCGTCGTGGAGAACGCGACTCGAACGGTTCATCGTGATACAGTCAAGGCGAGAGTTGAGAGGCAAAGTCTTGAGAAAGATCGATGGCAAAAACACTATCATGACTTTGTGATCATGGCTGAAGAACAGTTTAGGTGGTTGAGAAAGTTTCAAGTCTCATTAGAGCGTTTAGAAGCGGCAATTAGGAAACTGGAAGAGATTAAAGAGAAAGCGATTGATGGAATGACATCGTGTATGATGGCTGCTAGTCATGGCAAATTACCGCCCTTACTCGAGGAAGATACTCGCTTCAAGCACTTGAAGAAGGAGGTAAAGGTCCTAAAAGATAAAATTTGTGACATCATGAGAAGACTCGACGATACGGTGCAGATAGCGATTACGCTAAGCAGTGCTTCAGCGTACCCCTAATACCCTCTATAATACCTAGAAGCCGGGTCCTCGTTCTTTCCAAGTAGGCTAAGGTGACTGCGGTCACCTTGAACCCTACTAATAATACCATCCTTCTATACGGAGTATTGATAGTATCTTCAGCCTAGTCTGACACTTGTCAAGAGATTGACCCGGGAAATTGTCATCTCAATAGTCAGAGAAGTCTTTCTATTAGCGGCAAGAGAAGTTTGTTTTCTCTTGAAAAACTGAGAATTTTGCTGTAGAGATCGTACACTGATCAGTGCTGTTCAACTCGAAGACTCGGAGAGAATTCACAGGATTTGCCTGCTGCAGTAGGAAATTCGTTGCTTCCCGAAGATGCCTCTGCCGAGCAGGAATCGAACATCGCCTTCCTTTGCTCAATATTCAGATATTCATGTGGTTCCCGTTCAAATAATGAGGAGTGAGTTTCAACTAGTCTTCTTTGAAGCGTTCGAACAAAGAACTACAAATGCCTGAGCGCAGTGCTTGTAAATAGACTGACCGACGGGTCGAATTTCGGGTTGACATTTTGGATTCGACCCCATACAAATTTGTATGTATTCAAAGAACTAGCGCCAGGGAAGATTACAGCCATATTCCACAGCCCCTCAAATTTACCAGTCCTCCCCATCTTCGGCTTCCACCCCATCGACCTTCACCTTATCGTCCACCTCATCGACCTCCACCTCGCTACCGCCAGGCCTCCTACCTGCCTTACGGCGTTGATATCGCTCCTTTCGATCGGTCCTATTGTAGGGCCGTATGTCACCTCCTGTTCTACCTTCCCTATAGTCATTACCTCCTTCTACTTCGATAATCTGCTGTATGCGACGTGATATTCTTTTGATCCACTTCTGAATTCGCTCCTGAGTTAACTCTTGCTTCCAGCACTTCGTTCAAGCCTTCGTCATTGCAATTCGACTTCGAGGCGCTCCTTTTTGGGTTGTTTGACGCTTCATCCACCACCAGCACGGCTCGATACGTAGAATACCTGCATCCATGAAGACGACATCTTGAAGTTTTGATGCGTGAGCTGGTGCTTTATCTTCCTGTACCGGAGTATCCGGACGATCGATCATATATTCGGTAGGGAGCCATAGAAGGGAGCCATAGAGGGTATTCGGTAGGGAACCATGGAGGGAACCATGAAGGAAGCCATGTAGCCTGTAGGAAGCATTGTTTGAAGCACTGTTTGGCCTATATTATGCGCTCAACCGACGCGTATTTTGAAGCACGTAGGGTGTTCGATGGGGAGCTTGATGAGGAGTTTGGTATCGAGCCATGGAGGGTGCTTTCTATTGAGCTAATTAGCATGTGCTATGGAGCATGTATGGAGCATGTATGGAGCATACTATAGAGCATACTATGGAGTAGGCCATGGAGCGAATGACGCGTGTTCGAACCGTCGCATGAAGCATGTTTTGGGAGCGAGTAGGTAGGCGAGTAGATAGCTGAGCAGGTAGGGTGGCGAGTAGGTAGGTAGGAACCATGTAGGAAGCATTGTTTGAAGCACTGTTTGGCCTGTGTTATGCGCCCGACCGACATTGTCGAGAGTGTGCAGCCACCATTGTTGACGAGCTAGTCGACGCGTTGTAAGCGATGAGCTTGGCCTAGGTGGATTTGTTATAGAATACTCCAGTCTCCAGGTCCTCCGATGACCTGCTGTTAAATACCTGAGCCCCCATCACAACAAAATACAAAGCCCACTATCCGTGCCCCCCACTTTCGCTCAGTACTTCGCTTGAAGTACTGAGCGAAAGTGGGGGGCGGTGATCCACCTCCAGCTCGTCCACATCTTCCGCCTCCACAACCAATAGACGGTACATCCCCAATCTTTGTAGTGGAGGCGGAAGATGTGGACGAGTTGGAGGTGGGTCATCGAGGAGGACTCAGGTATTTACATCGGAGGACCTGGAGACTGGAGTATGTGACAAATCCACCTAGGCCAAGCTCATCGCTTACAACGCGTCGACTAGCTTGTCAAGAGTGCTTTTTACTAAGTCATAGTTCTACATCTCTGTGGAAGAGTCGTGTGTCCTTGTCCTTGTTTTATAGAATTACTGCATATGCTGCTTGAGCTGTGGTCAATAACGCAGGCTCGATTGGGTCTGATACTCCTGGTATCGTGTACAAGTCCCATGTTCAAAGATATGCATGCAATATCCAATAAAGTTAGTTCACTGTCCTTCCCATACCGACTCGGCGACTCTTCAAATTAAAACATACCTACCCCCTGAAATTACTCGACCATACTATTCTACGTAACTTCTACTAGCTACCTTCGTGATTGGATCTAACATAGGAAGTTTGAGACTGATAGCGAACATGTGAACTGCGACGTACATGCATGTCCGATGCACCGGATGATATCCGCCTAAAGCCACTGAAGAAGCCCAATACTAATCGGGCGTACTCTCGCATGCTTTAGCTACCTTACGGATCACGCGTGTTCAGACCGCCAACGCAAGTCAGTGCGCTCTAGTAGTAAGTTGCAAAATTCCATCAGATTCTGAGCGATGGCCGATCATTTCCTAGATTACGAAATACACCTGTGTTCCTTGCGTAACATGTTTAAACGAAGCCTCAGGGAAGATTGAAGATAAAAGATAAACGATATGGCGCGGATCCTTTTCTTACCCTCCAACCGTAGCCGTATAAGGTGTCTCGTATGCTCAAAGAAGTCAGGATCGACGCTGCGAAAGGGGGTTCCTGCAGGATGCCGGAGGTGCTCAAGTGCGCATGTGTCTGCTACAGCTACTAGTACGTATGTGCATACGTACCCCGTATGGATGCGGAGATTACCAACCAAATCACACCTGAAATTCCAACACTGCCCACCTCGCTGCCTACCTGACTGCAACGGTACGACCGTACGAGACGGCAGCGAAGTAAGTAGCGAGGTAGGCAGTCGCGGGGGCAGCGAGTTAGGAAGGTGGGCGCAAGGTGGACAGGTAGGCAGCGCCAGGGTAAACAACAGGGTACTAACCCAATCAAAAAGAAGCGCCTTAGGGCAGCAAGAAAACAATTCGTGACTGGCCTGAATGGGTAGGCAGATCACGAATCACCTAGTCTATTTATGAATAAAGACAACGTTATGCCTGAAGCATTATTTCGTACATGAGAACATAATGTTACTCCCTACCGAGTGACGGAACTGGCTCTCATTTCGCGAGCCTTCATCGCCGTCGTTACAGTTCTTTACAATTGTCCTCATTTGTTGACTGTCGGTCAGATGCCCTTCTCTTACATGTTCGACGGCATGTACCTTTGATTCTTCATCCAAGAACTCATCCTCGATTATCCAGGGAACTGCACGGTTGATATTTCTCTTGATTCAGTCTGCAGCAGCATTGTCGATTTTCTCCGCCTTCCCACGGAATGCAGCTGGGATCCCCAGTGTCTGGGTTTCATTTTGCTGGAATGGATTTTCTGTTCGCGCTTTTGTTGAGATCAAATTGGGTTTCACATGGTTAGAGTTTGGATAGCAATAGCAACATTATTTTCATTTTATCTCTAATCACGAGACTGCTAGTCCCAAATAGGCCTAAGCATCTCATTTCGACACTTCCTCTGGTGCAGGCCTATCTATCGTAGACTGGACCTCGTTGACGCGAAGCACCTGAAGCTATTCAGAAGACCTCTCTGGCTCTCTAAGCTCCCTCTGCTTGAAAGGCTCCCTCAGGCCAACAAGCTCTGCTTGAAGGCTCTCTCAGGCCCACTATCAAAATCAGTCAGCTTCCTCTGAGATTAGCCGGCTCCCTCTCTTGTGGGACCAGCCGGTTTCGTAACCAGACAGCTCCCTCTCTTGTGGGACCAGCCGGTTTCGTAACCAGACAGCTCCCTCTCATGAGACCAGCCGGTTCAACAACCAGCCAGCTCCTTCTTGTGGGACCGGCCGGTAGCCACATGAGATAGGCACCCGTGGCACCCTGATCTTCATGAACTCTGTTCTCAAGGTGTCGACTTAGCATTGTCATCACGAAATCTCAAATGAGTATTAATTTGCAGGTATATAGAATGTGAGTACCAATGCGGAAAATCTACTAAGCCTTCTGAGCTCTGGCTACCAGGTTAAGCAGTACCACCCCTTTACAGCGTTCTTCTAGTCATCAAGATACCGTTACGACTTGAATCAAACGGATTGAAGCCTTGATTTATCCTCCTCGAATATCACCCCCAATACTCATTGA
>JAABUV010005407.1_pt1 | contig 14604 bp, 14 predicted proteins | sample 5559971 | NCBI WGS metagenome assembly JAABUV01 (sample SAMN10711881, study PRJNA513362) | rock metagenome | isolation source: Antarctica rocks | place: Antarctica: Victoria Land, Knobhead nord | collected 2015-12-19
TGCGGACGGTCACCAAGGAGGTCGTTGAAGCCGCCCGCGAGAGTCTGGTCATCGGGCCGCTGTAGCGTCCTGTGTGTATGCCAATTAACCCTGAAGATTTTACGCCGTTTATCGCTGAAAGTGACACACACAGGCCTGGCACCATCGTAGCGCCACGTTTTGAGCGTGAAAAGAGGGGGAGGGCGCTACGATGGCGCTACCCTTTATCCTGGGTGAGTACCGCCCCATAGCGCTAGCGCCATCGTCGCTCTCGCACCATCGTCGCGCCATATTCCCGCGCAGGCCGTGCATGAGGCCAGCCCCGCGCGCAGCGACGGGGCATCGGGTACGGGCCAGGTGTTCGTGCTCACGGCCGATCGCGGACGGTGACGGTGGCGCGGCCGCCCGTCGTCGCCCCGCTCACGGGGTCCTGGTCGGAGACCGCCGCCGACCACGCGACCACGACCCGTGCGCCGTCCTGATCGACCGCCGCGCCGGCCACGCCCTCCGTCGCGGGGTCCTGGCCGGTGAGCGCCTTGTCGCAGGCGAGCGCGCCTCACCCACGCCTGTCGTCCCGCCTTGCCCGACGATCCAGGAGGTGTCCCCATCCCTGCCCGTTAAGGCGCCGGCGCGCCACCGGGCACGACCGTCCAGGGTGACGCCTCCAGCCATCCCAGCAGATCGGCCGGGGGCAACGGGCGGCCCAGGTAGTAGCCCTGCGCCAGGTCGCATCTTAGCGCCGCGAGCCGGTCCCACGTCGCCCCGTCCTCCACCCCCTCCGCCGTGACGCGCAACCCTAGGTTATGCCCCAGCCCGATCGTGGACGCCACGATGGTCGCGTCCGTCTCATCCGTCGCCAGATGACGCACGAACGACCGGTCGATCTTGAGCTCGTCGACGGGGAGGCGCTTGAGGTAGGCGAGACTGGAGTAGCCCGTGCCGAAGTCGTCGACCGCGATCGACACGCCCAGCGCCGCGATGCGCGCGAGCACCGCCGCCGCGCCCGCCGCGTCCGCCATCACGACGCTCTCCGTCAACTCCAGGCGCAGCCGGTCGGCCGCCACCCCATGCGCGGCGAGCAGGTCGGCGACGGCGACGGGCAGCCCCGGATCGCGCAGGTCCCGCGCCGAGAGGTTAACCGCCACGCTGAGCGTCAGCCCCGCCCGTTTCCAGGCCCCGCCCTGCCGCAGCGCCTCCCCCAAGGCCCAGCGCGTCAGCGGCGTGATCAGCCCCGTCTCCTCGGCCAACGGGATGAACACATCCGGCGGGAGCGGCCCGCGCGTTGGGTGGCGCCAGCGCGCCAACGCCTCCACCCCCGTCACCCGCCCCGTCGCCAGCTCGACCAGCGGCTGGTAGTGCAGCTCCAGCCCGTCGCCCCCCGGCCCCAGCGCGCGCCGCAGGTCGCCTTCCAGCTCCAGCCGCCCCAGCGCCGCCGCGTGCATGCCCGCGTCGAAGATTTGGTAGCCCCCGCGCCCCCCCGCCTTGGCCCGGTACAGCGCGACATCCGCGTCGCGCAGCAGCGTGTCCGTCCCCCCCGCCGCCCCCGCCTCCGTCCCCGCTGCCCCCAGCGCGCCCGTCGCGTCGGGGATGACGCCCGCGACGGCGACGCCGACGCTGGCGCCCGGCGTCACCTCCGCGCCCCCGACGGCCAGGGGCGCGCGCAGGGCATCCACGATCCGCGCGGCCACCTCGCCGGCCTCCCGCGGGTCGCCCAGGTCCTCGATCAGCACCGCGAACTCGTCGCCCCCCAGCCGCGCCACCGTGTCCCCTGGCCGCACGCACGCCGCCAGCCGCGCCCCCGCCGCGATCAAGACCGCATCGCCTGCGGCATGCCCCAGGCCGTCGTTGATCGCCTTGAAGCGGTCCAGGTCCACGAGCAGCACGGCGCGCGGCCCCGCCTGGCGCGCCGCCCGCGCCCAGGCGTGCGCCGCCCGCTCGACGAACAGCGCACGGTTGGCCAGGCCCGTCAGCGGGTCATGCAGAGCCTGGCGGGTCAGCCGCTCCCCCAGCAGCCGGCGCTCCCCCATGAACGCCCCCAGCAGCAGGCCCGTCAGCGTCACCGTCATCAGCCCGAACTGCAGGGCGAGGCCGCTGGTTGGCCGGATCTGGGCGTGCGTGAGCAGCGCCGCGCCGACGTTGAGCACCAACACCGCCGCAACTGCCCGCCCGACGCCGTGCCGCACCGCGATCCACAGCAGCGGGACGAAGAGCACGTAGGTGTAGTCGAGCGTGCCCCCGCGCGGCGTGCCGTAGGCGGCCAGGAGGGCCAACGCGAGGGCGCTCGCCTCGCCCACCAACTCCAGGGCCGCCCACCCCGTCGGACGCGCCCGCACCGGCGCGGGGTCCTCCGGCGCGGACGCGTCCATCATCCCGCCCCGACCGGCCCAGAGCCGCGGCCAGCGGCGCAGCAGGAGTAGGAGCGGCGGCGTCAGCATGCCGATTCCCGTCGCGATCCCGGCCCAGTTGGGCAGCGCCCGGCCCACGGCCTCCCCCCACGGCACGAGGCCCGCCCGCGCCAGGACCACCACCTGCCCCGCGGCCACGACCAGCGGTGCGCCGACGGCCGCGACGGCCGCGAACAGGGCCACGTCGCGCAGGCGCGGCAGGCGCGGGTCGACGTGCAGGGCGCGCACCAACAGGGCGGCCGCCGCGGTGTACGCCAGCGGGGCCACGAGGTCGAAGAGGAGCGGCTCGACCACCCCGATCGGGCGGCGCGTCAGGACGAAGGTGTGCAGCAGCGCGTTGAACACGAGCAGCGGGGCGTAGCGCAGGCCGCGGACGAGCAGGAGCGCCACGTCGAGGCCGGCGGGCGGGTACCACACCGAGAGGTCGGGAGCGGTCTGGAAGCGCTGCGCCGCCTGGTCGAGCGGATACCACGCCGCCAGATAGACGGCCGCGATGAGGAGAGGGCGGCGCGCGCGCCGCCACGCCGCCGCCCCCCACGCCGCCGTCTTCGCCCCGCCCCGCTGTCCGCGTCCCACGGCCCCTCCCGTCGCAGCACCTCACAGGTGTAGCATACTAAACGGCGCGCACGCGACGGGTGGTAGCGGACGAGGCGTAGGGGGACAGGGGACCCGACCCGCCACCAACTCCGCGACGAGCCTTCGTGGCGTGACAAAGCGCGCCTCACCCTCGTGCTCGTGTACGCCCGGCATTTCCTCGCCACCGAGCCCGCGGCCGGCCCCCTCACCGTCGACCGCCGCGTGCGACTCGTGACGGTCCACAGCTTCTCGGGGGTGCTGCCCCTCTTCGACGCCAGTTCCGATCCCCAGGTCTGCCGCGCCGCCGGCACCGTGCGTCACCTCGACCAGGTCAGCTCAGGCATCTACAGCCGTGTCCTGGCCGCTCTCGCCGCCGCCCTCGTCGGCGCCTATGTGGCCCTCGCCGTCCTGCTCGCCCGCGCTGTCCTGCGCGTCGTGCGGCCTCGTCTGGACGGCCACCGCTAGCCCAATTGGGGAGCGATGGGGTGGCACCCATTGTGGGGCGACAGGGCGCGCCGGCGTGGCCCCATCGGGCCGCTGCTGTGGGACCACGAGGCCATTTCTGTGGGACCACACACGCCGTTTCCATGGGACCAACCGGGGGACTAGGACCAGCGCCGTGGTCCCACGCTGGTCCCTCGTTTGACGCGCGAAATCGGCCCCGTGGGACCAGCGTGGGACCACCCTTTACCCTGGGGTGGGGACCACGCCTGGTCCCCGCACCACAACGACGTGGGACCACCCATGGTCCCTCGCACCACGGCGGCCCCGCGCGCAGCGACGGGGCATCAGGTACGGGCCAGGCGGCCGGGCTCATGGTCGATCGCGGAAGGTGACGGTGACGTGGCTGCCCTCATCGCCCCGCTCACGGGTCCTGGGAGGGGACCGCCGCCGACCACGCGACCACGACCCGTGCGCCGTCCTGATCGACCGCCGCGCCGGCCACGCCCTCCGTCGCGGGGTCCTGGCCGATGCGCGCCGTGTCGTCGGCGTCGTCCCGCCGCGTTTGCGATACTGGAGGAGGGGGAGGGCGCGATGGGCGATAGGACGAGCGACGAGCGACGGGGTGACACGGACGACGACATGGACCTGGACACGCCGTTGCCGCCAGGGCAACAGGGCCTGGAGGACGTGGCGTGGTGGTGGATCGCGGCCACCGCCGACGCGGCCGACCCCACGCTGGACGACCAGGCCGCCGTCGCCGAGGACTGGCTCACCGCTGGGCTCGTCGCGCTCGCCTGCGTCGTCGTCCGGTCCGTCACCCCCGGCGCGACCTACCGCGCCCTGCTCACGTATCTCCGCGCCACCTCCTTGCGCGATCTGACGACTGAGGCCGCCGCGCTTGTCCCCGCGGAGACCGCGCCCTTCGTCCACATCACCTTGCAGGACTTCACGAATCACGACGTGCTCGTCTGGATCGAGGAGACCATGAACCGGCGTCACGCGCGGATCGACGCGTTATGAGGGGACCGCCGTCATGAGGGAGCCGACGCGTCGGCCGCCGGTCAGCGGGCTGGAATGACCGCGCCGCCGTGGCGCTCCTCGTCCTCGTCGCCGGGCACTTGCTCGCCGCCGAACCCGCGTCGGCGGCCAACCCGCTCACCCCCGACCGTCTGGCCCGCACCTACCAGCGCGCCCTCCCCGGCCTCCCCGTCGCCCTGACCCGACCCCTTTTTCCGCATCGCCCGTGCCAAGGCCGCGCGTCAGACCGGCCTCGACCTCTTCCCGCCGGGCCCAGCGGGACGGTGACAGACAGCGCTGCCGGAGTGACGTGGACAGCCCCCCTGGGACCAGACCCCGGTGTAGAGCCCCGCGCGCAGCAGCGGGGCACACGGTACGGGGGAGGTCAAGCGGGCGCGCGACAGGGGCCTGGCGGGGCGCGACTCCCCTCAGCTCGCGGGGCGCGGCGCCCGCCAGGCCCCGCGCGCGTGTGACAAAACGAGGGGTGTGCGATGCGACGACTCCGCGTCGGGCCTCTCCCCGTCGTTGGCCTCGGATACCGTAGACGTGGCGGGGCAGGCGCGTAGCCCGGCGGGGGTATACTCGTACATCGGCTCGTCCTCGGGGGTGGCGCCGGCGAGATCGGCGACGTGGGCGATGTCCTGGCCGCAGGCGCAGCAGCGCACGGCCACGGACCCGCGCGCCACCTCGATGCCGCGATGTCCCTCCCTGGTTGCCCCGTCGATCATCGCGGATCGACCGAACACCTGGCGCAGGTCCAGGATATGCCGCGCCAGATCGTCGGCCACCTCCGCGCGCCGCGTGTCGCGTGCCGCAGGCATGGGGGTGTGCGCGGGCGGGACCGACGCCGGCTCATCCGAGGGCGCACAGGGCGCACAGGGCGCGGACGGGGGCGCGCCGCGCGCGAGGGGCAGGCACGCGGGGCAGAGATAGTGTACGCCCGCGTCCAGGTCCGTCGGGTCCGCGCGCGATGCGGCGAGACAGGAGCGCCACCAGACATGCGGGGCGCGCCCGCGTTGAAGCCATATGAACGGGAAGCGCAGTGTGAGCCGCAGGTGGACCGGCGAGAGCGCGTCCCCGCCAGGCGTCGCCCCGCACGCGCAACACCGCGCGATGACGGGCTCATCGAGGTAAGCCATGCTGTCTTTGTCCTCTTCTTCTCAACTCACCACCCTGGCGCCGTGCCGCTGCGGCACGGCGCCAGGACGATCCTACGCGACGCCAGCGCACACCGTCAGATGGCCCCTGTGCAGGCGCGGGACGACAAGTGTTCCGTCCGCGAGCGCCCGGTCGAAGGCGGCGATGGCGCGCGGATCGTACTGTGTTCTTGCTCCCTCCCGCACACGGCGGATTGCCTCGGACACGGACAACGCGACGCGGTAGGTGCGCGAACTCGTCATGGCGTCGAACGAGTCGGCCACCGCCAAGATCGCCGCGTCCGAGGGGATGGCGTCGCCACTGAGCCCATCGGGGTAGCCGCGGCCGTCCCAGCGCTCGTGATGGTGACGCACCGCCGGCAGGATCTCGGCCAGGAAGGGCAATCCTTGCAGGATGCGCTCCCCGATCTCCGGGTGCTGCTTGATGACGGCGAACTCCTCATCGGTGAGGCCACCCGGTTTGAGCAGGATGGCGTCGGGCACACCGATCTTGCCCACGTCGTGCAACAGGCCGGCCTGACGGATGCGCGCGATGTCGGCCTCGGGCAGGCCGAGCGCGGCGGCGATGGCTGCGGCGTAGCCAGAGACGCGACCGGAGTGGCCGCGCGTGTAGGCGTCCTTCGCGTCCACGGTCGCCGCCAGGGTCTCGACTGTGGCCAGGTTGGCGTCGTCCAACTGGGCGGCAAGGGACACGGGGTCGTAGGGGAGCGCGCCGACCTCCGCCTGGCGCACGCGGTTCTTGCCGGCGCGCTTGGCCGCGTAGGAAGCCCGGTCGGCCGCGCCGATGAGGTGCTCGCGCGTGGAGGCATGGTCAGGCATGGCCGCGACGCCGACCGACGCGGTGACGTGGATCGCGCGTGGCCCCTGCACCATCGTTAGCCGCGCCAGTTCCTCCCGAATGCGCTCGGCCAAGCTCACGGCTTCGTCCAAGTCGGTCTCGGGCAGGATCAGCACGAACTCGTCGCCGCCGTAGCGCGCCGCGACATCGGCCTGGCGCGTCTGCGCGCGCAAGCAGCGCGCTACCGCGACGAGCGTCACGTCGCCGGCCTGATGCCCGTGCGCGTTGTTGATGGCACCGAAGCCGTCGAGGTCGATCATGACCACGGCGAGCGGGTGGCCGCCGCGCCGTGCCCGCGCCACTTCCTGTTCGGTCCGATCCTGGAAGGCGCGATGGTTGAGCAAGCCCGTCAGGCTGTCCTCGGACGCCTGGGCGAGCGCGCGCGCGTGGAGTTGGGCATTCTCCAAACTGGTGGTTGCCTGCGTCGCCAGCACGGCGAGCACGTCGCGATCGTCGGCGTCCAGTGCGCGCGGGACGCCCATCACCCGCAGCAGACTGACCACTGTTGACCCCTCGGTGCGCAGGGGCAGCAGCACCGTCCATTCATCCCCCTCCACCTCTTCTCGTATAGCGGGGGACAGGGTGTGACCGTCCAGATGCGTCGGGCCGGCCGTCGCGGCGTCCTGTGGATACAAGGCCAGGCGCTCCAACACGCCCGGTTGTTCGCTGTCAGGGGCATAGGCGGCGACAGCCCGCGCCGAGAGGACGGCCTGTGCCCCCGCCGCCACATGCAGCAGCAAGTCCCCCGGCGGATGGCGCAACCGTCCATGATCGCCTGCGGCGAGCACCGCCTCCATCTGCACGCCACGCCGCCGCAGCGCCTCGGCGCGTTCTTCAGCCTCGCCGATGGCGCGTAACGCGCCCCTGATACCGATGACCGGGACGAGGAGGAGGAGTGGCAGCGGCGGCCAGTACAGCCACAGGGCAGCGACGACAATTCCGGTGGTGCCGGTCGCCAACTCGGGCAAGGCGGCGCGTCGATAGCGGTGCCACCACACACGCCAGGGGGCTTGCCCATCGCGCAGGCTGAAAAGGGCAACGACCATACCAGTTTCCAGGGTGTACCACACCCCAACGAGGAGTAAAAGCAACGGCCAGGTCACGGCGAGGCGCGTGGAAGACATGGCCGTGACAGGGGCGGCTGTTGCCATAAGCAGCGCGCTCGTGAGGCCGGCGGCGAGTGTGATGTGCGCGACGTTGAAGGCGCGCTTAAAGAGGGGCTGACCGCGTATCAGGGCCTGCGCGACGACGGTGGCCCCGAGGGTGACGGCGACGACCGCAGGTGTCGGCAAAAGCAACAGGGCGGCCACGTAGGCTGTCGAAGACAGCCCTTGCCACAGGCTCTGACTGATGCGCAGTTCCAGTCGCTCACCCCAAAACGCGCCGAGCCCGCACAGCAACGCGGGAACCACAAGGGATGATGGGTTCGCGAGCGTGCGCACGGCAAGGAGTTGGAGTACCGTGAAAGTAGCCGCGATGAGCGTCACGCCCCAGAGGTACCATCGCAGAGGGCCGGGCAAATCCCGCATCAGTTCGTCGTCTCCTTCGTCTATCCGGCGCACGATGGCGCGGGGAGTTATACCCCTTTATCGGTGAGATGGCGCGCGCGGTGTATAGCCCGAAGAGGGGGGCCAAGGCGGTGAGGAGGCCGACAGACAGATGGGTCAGCCCATTGGTCCTGGGGGGACTAGCACAAATGGGCGATATGTAGTACGCTAGTGGCGGCTAATGAATGCCAAAAGATAAGAAACCGTGAAGGGAAAGCCGATGACTAATCAGAAACGGCGGGGTTTGGTACGCGCGGTCGTGGTGGCGGCGGCGCTAGTAGGATGTGGTGTGACCGTGGGCGCGGCGGCTGGGCACTCGCAGGCGGCCTCCACCTGGCGCGATGGCATCCAGCCGTCGGCCTCCACCTGGCGCGACAACGTGCAGGTCGAGGCGGCCTCCACCTGGCGCGACAGCGTCCAGCCGTTGGCCTCTACCTGGCGGTAATCAGGTGCGACAATAGAACTTGGAGGGGGGGGCTATTCATGCCATGCCCCCGCCCTCGGGTGAATCTCTTTGTAACGTCTACCGATGGACGTTCTACCGAATTACACAGTGAGATTGCGTTGGATAGCATCCAGAAAACACGACGGAGGAGCCTGTCCATGCAGGTTACGCCTGCGGATCAAGCTTACGCGACAACGCACATCGCATCCACGCGCGCCTTCAATAATCCGCACGCCATGCAACCTGTCCTGGATCTCCTGGTTACCTGTCGCGACGAAGACCTACGGGCGGTCCTCATCCACGGCCTCGTGGAACATACCATGCGGGGATCGCAGTATGCCCCTGCCGGCGACGAGCGCCGCGATGCGATCGCGGACTTCGGCACGGTCGTCGCCAGTCTGGAGCCCTACGATAACGACGGCGACCGATGCGCGTGGTTGATTGGAGTGCTGGTGCGGGCGTGGATCGCACCGCGCGACGAGGCCGAGGTTGCCGCCTGGAGGCTATTTAGCGGTGGGGAGCGCCGTGCCCTTTGGGTCATCATCCATGACGCGGTGCGACACATACGGACGCTGCGACACACCAGCGTTAGGGACCAGGCGCTATACGCCATGGTTGACCAGATCGCGGACGTCATCGCGCGTATGGCCGTGACGACTCAAGCCGCCGACGCGCGAGATAGTGTGGCAATGTCAGAGGGTATCCTCAGCCGTCGTGAGGCGCAACTACACATCCTCCCTATTCTGCGAGACTGCGACGACACGCTACACGAAGGCGCTGTCGACTCCCATGAATTAGCCCTCAATGTATGTGAACAAGCCCTGAGATATGCTGTCGTGAGCCTCGTCGATTCAGAACTCTTGCCGCCACATGCGCTTAATCCCTTTCGAGATCCAGCCTACCGCGCCTTGGCGCCCTTAGTCTTGGTAGACGATGCGTTATGATGTAACATAACAATGATCAGTTAGCCTCCATTTGTCGCACCGACAAAGAGAGAAGGAAGGGGTTATCAGTGCCATGAATAAATCCACGACGGTCTTTCGCGTTTCTTTGGCAGCTGCATCACTGATTGGTCTAGTGCTAATGGGTGCCAGTGGCATGCACTGGGGCGTGATCCTTCCCGCAGGCGCGCACTGGTGGGGCGTGATCCTTCCCGCAGGCGCGCACTGGTGGGGCGTGATCCTTCCCGCAGGCGCGCACTGGAACTAGATTTTTGACCATAGTCGGCACGGCCTCAGGCGCGGCGGCGATACGCGCACGCCAAGCCGGTTCGATCATACTAAGATCCCTAGCGGTACCCTCCAATCGGCGCAGGGATGCCTGCTGCCCGAGCGCTTTCGCGGTTTGGCCCCTAAGTAAGGGAGTGATCCGCTCCCAGGGCAGGTCTAGCAACGAGCGCAACAGTAGCGACGCCGCGACACGCGCAGGGCGTGTCACAGGCGTATGATGGGCCATAACATCAGCGATGGACAGGCCGTAATGATCTGCCGTTTCCTCAAGCAGAATTTGTGCTTGATGCTGCGTCCCAGCCTGTATCATCGCGTTTCCCACCATCTCGCCTCGACTTCCCTGTAAGCGATTCACCCAGTCACGTTGGATCGTTGCGAGATCTTGTGCCGTTAGCGCGGCTACATGTGCCGAAAACGCGTTCGCCAGCTGACTGTCGGTCACGCCTAAAAGAGCGGCTATCTCGCCGCTACTGAGGCCCAGCGCTTGTTGGAGGATTACCGCGGCGGCGCGTGCGCGGGCAGGCGATACGATGTGGGCGTCTGCGACCGCGCGAAGGACCCGCACCTTCGTTACGTCGTCAACACGGGCAGGAATGGCTCCTCTCCCGTTAGCCGCGACATAAAGTTCGGTCATGAGACGGTTGCGCAGTGCCATGCGTTGTCGGCGCAAGGCGCTGATCTCCGTTTCGCAGGCGAGGTAATCCTGACGAGCGGCATCCCAGTTGACGTTTCCCGATATCCGAATCAGCGGAACCTCGTCCGCCTGAGCGACGACGGAGGCTTTTGGGGACGGTGGCGACACCTGAGCAACCGCATCGAGTGGAGCGGGCACAAACAGGGATGTGAGCATCGGAAAGAAGGCAAAAAGATCGCTTGTGCCGCATCCTTTGAACCGACCAGGCGCCTGCTCGTGCTCACCGAGGGCGACATAAATATGACGAATAATTGCCTGGACCGCACTTGGTGAGATGCCAAATAACGCGGCGATGGCGGGTTGCCCAACGCGGCGATGGCGGGTTGCCCAACGCGGCGATGGCGGTAGACGAGGGCTAAAAGCAACTCGTCGTGGGAGGAAAGTAGCCATGATCTTCCACGCGTTGTTTTGCGTCGAGGAGGGACGCGGTCTGCGAGTACGTCTATCTCTTCAACGCTCCGACCAGTGAGGTTATGCACGAGATCAGGATGAGTGGAAAGCGTCGTGTACCGCAGATATCCCGATGCCATCATCGTCTATCCAAATCTCTCACATGCTCGTCGATCATATTCCGACAAGGGACCTGTCCTCACATCTGCCAGCGTAGATTATAGCCTCATCAAGCACCATCGTCGCCCCCTCATCCCATAAGGCTGTGAAGCGCACATCCCCCAAGCTCTGACGCGCGACCACGACATGCGTTTCGTAGTTCGCTTCCCGCGAGGGAGCGCGTGGGACCGCCAAGAGCGTACGTATGGCCGCAGCCGTACCCCATAGGCGGACGGCTTGGGGCGCATCTCTATGCACGAGCGTGACGCCGAGACCCTCAAAACTGTTGGCAGTAAACACTTGCACGCCCGTAAATCTGTCCATGGCAAGGGCATCGTAGTACACCTGGCACGCGCGGTTGTACTCTCCGCGCAGACACAGCACATGGGCCAAAATATCGAGCGTTTCTCTCAACAATAGAGACCTATCGAGAAGGCGAGCTATAGCGACCGCACGGTCACAATGCGCGACTGCAGCGTCTAAGTCGCCGGTCAAGGCAGCGTGGAGACCTAGCCCCGTCAACGAGGGAACCATCAGACGTTTATAGTCGTGTACCTCCGCGATAGCCACTCCTTGCTCCAATTCGTCTACGGCCCGCTGATATTCGCCGAGCTCAAGGTCGACAACGCCGAGATCACTGAGCGTCAGACATATCTCGGACGCATCATCGAACGCGTGGCTGATAGAGAGGCTTTCCTCCATCTCTCGTCGCGCTTGTGCATAGAGACCTTGGTGGCGCGATATGTTCGCAAGGTTCGCAAGCGCTATCCCACGCGTCCGAGAGAAATCAAGGGTGCGACTATAAACGACACTACGCTCGAAGTAGTCGCGCGCCCGACCATAGTCACCCAGATCCGTTGCATTAGCCCCGAGATTATTTAGCACAGTCGCCATGCAAGACACATCATTCATGTCTTGGTAGATCGCAAATGCCTGTTCGAGATGTTCCCGCGCATGATCGTATATGCCAACCACATATGCCAATCCTCCCGCCCCATTGAGCGCCCGCGCGCGAAACTCGTCTCTCCGCACGCCCTCGGGCCGCGCCAGCAGTCGCTCCAAGATGTTGTGTCCCTCATCCACATGCCCGCGAAGTAGCCAAAACTTGTAGAGAGCGCCCGCGAGATGGATCGCTTTCTCCATCTCGCCCGATTCCTCGAACCAGCGTAATGCGGCGCGTAGGTTGTCCTGTTCGCGTTCCAGTCGATCTAACCATCTCTGCTGATCCGCCACCATAAGGTGAGGGAGTGCGTCTTCGGCTAGCCGCGCGTAATACTCTGCGTGCCGATCGGCAACCATCGCATACGTACCGTCTACCGCAAGCTGTGTCCGTCCATACTCGCGGTTCATTTCCAACAACGCCAAGCGCGCCGTGCCGTCGACCTGTTCGATCTGGCGCACAAGGCTTTTATCGACAAGAGCCGCCAGCCCTTCCAGGACGTCAATGGACCGACCGCCGGCATGCGTACAGATTTCCTCTGCGGCTTCCACCGTACACCCACCGACGAAGATGGCAAGTTCGCGAAACAGAGATTTCTGCAAGTCGTCGAGTAGGTCATAACTCCAGTCGAGCGCCGCGCGCATGGTTTGATGACGGGAGGGCACATCGACCGTCCCATTCGTCAGAAGCGGTAATCGCTCGTCTAAGCGCGCCAGGAGTGCCGCGGGCGGCAGCAATTTGACCCGCTTCGCCGCCAGTTCGATAGCTAGGGGAAGTCCGTCGAGGCGGCTGCAGATCGCTCCGACGGCATGCGCATTGTCGTCCGTCAACTCGAAGCCGGATCTAACTGCCTGCGCACGATCAACAAAGAGTTGGATGGCTGCGTAGCCTTCGAGCGATGACCGTTCCGCCGGACCTTGCGCTGGGGGGACAGCAAGTGGGTGCACGGAAAACTCCTGCTCGCCCTGTACCCGCAACGGCTCGCGGCTCGTCACCACCACCCTCACATCCGGGCATGCCGCGAGCAACTCGGCCACCAAGGGCGCCGCCGGCAAGACTTGCTCGTAATTGTCGAGGACCAACAGCAGGTGCTTCTCGCGCAGATAGTCTAACAGAACGTCGCGTATCGGCCGCTGGCCTCCTTCATCAAGCCCGAGGTAGCCCGCGATCGTTGACGCGACAAGCGCGGTGTCCTGGATGGTCCCCAAACCCACGAAAACAACGCCGTCCGTGAAGTCGTGGGCTGTATCCTCTGCGACGCGTATCCCCAAACGTGTCTTGCCCACCCCACCGGGGCCGACGAGAGTTACCAATCGCTTGCTTGGGCGTCGCAGGAGCGCCGCGAGGGCAGCAACCTCCTGCTCCCGGCCAATCAGCGCGCTCACCTCGGCCGGTAGCCGCCGCAGGCGTGCGCGCGCCTCGGCTTGTGCCGGGCCGACGACACTACTGCCGGACGCTGCGCCCGCGAACGCGGCGCTCTCCGTTGCGTCGAGATGCAAGGCGGAGGCTAATGATCGTACCGTGTCGGGATATGGTTTGGCTATCCCGCGCTCCAAATCGCGTATGGTCCGCTCGCCTAGGTTCCCGGCAGTAGCAAGCTTCTCTTGCGACAGCTTCCTGGATTGTCGGTAGTCCCTCAGCAGTTGCCCGAAACCGACGGCCTTACGTGTGTCCATCTCTCGTGTCCGCCTAACCGTGAGTCGCGTCAAGGGCACGATATGTAGCTGTACCATTGCCCTATTGCTTTATAATAGCGGACTTTACCGCCTCTCCTCATCCTCGTCCACCCCCTCGCTCGATGGGAGCGAACTCTGCCGGTACTCTGCCGGTGCTCTGCCGGTTTTAGGGCAAACTCTGCCGGTTAGTAAAAAGTCTGCCGGTTTTAGGGCAAACTCCGCCGCTTACTCTGCCGGTTTTGACTTGTGCTACCTCGCGCAGCGCTCCACACTACATCCCAGGGAGTGACGCAAGGAGGTGAATGACGCAAGGAGTGATCTCACGAATGGACGAGGAGCGCGCCAACGCCCTAGCACGACGCATAGATCAGACGCCAAGCTACCGCGTCCTGGAGGTCCGCCACGCGTGGTCCGCCATGTACGCGTGGCAGGTCGAGGCCGAGGAGCGCCGCACGGGCGCGCGTCTGCTGCTCCTCTCAGAAGACCAGTTCGACCGCCGCCTCGCGGCGGACAGGCCCACGACAGCCCAACCGATCACAGCCCAAGTAGCCCCAATCGTTAAGCGCGCGGCTGCCCATCACAGCTAACCGCGCGCAGGTCACACGAGACCCGATCTTCGGATCGGAGCAAGAAGCACGCCAGTAGGACGCCTATTGACCCATTCGGAGGACAGTTCATCATGCTGCACGAGACACTCGCCATCGCCACATCGGCGCATTTCGCCCTGACGCACCCCGCGGTCATCGCCGCCTTCCAGCCCATCCTCGCCGCCGGCACCGACCCCTTCGCCGGGCTGGCCCAGGCCCTCCTCGATGTCGCCAACACCATCAAGATCCCCTTCGCCGCCATCGCGTTCATCATCGCCGGCGCGATGCAGGCTTTACATAATCCGCGCGCGACTGGCGCCTGGATCACGGCCACCCTTGCCAGCGTGTTCATGTTCGGCGCGACGGGCGCTGCCGCCTACCTCCAGGCCAATATCCACTAGTAGTCTGTCAAGCGAACTTTGAACAGTAGAGATGTCATGAAAAGCCGCCCCATCAGGCGACCTGTGTGTCGCACTGGTCGAGGTCGGCCGGTGCGGTGACCTGATCGTGGGCCAGCAGCG
>JAABUV010005408.1_pt1 | contig 14604 bp, 13 predicted proteins | sample 5559971 | NCBI WGS metagenome assembly JAABUV01 (sample SAMN10711881, study PRJNA513362) | rock metagenome | isolation source: Antarctica rocks | place: Antarctica: Victoria Land, Knobhead nord | collected 2015-12-19
TACCCGCAAGGGCAAGGTGCGCTAGCAGACCAGAATCAGGGAACCGCTCTGGAAAGCGGAGTGCGGTGAAAGTCGCACGCTCCGTTTGGGACGGGGGAACGGCTGTAAAGCCCTACCTATCGTTACTCCCAGCCAAGTTCGGCCTTGGCCAGCGCGTAGTCACCCTTCAGTTCGGTGATCTCGGTGGGTCGGAGGAGCGCCTGGTCGCTCACCACGTACTCTTCCCAATTGAGCCCTACGTGGCTGAACGCGATGCGGCAAAGCTCCCGCACCGTGTGAGCCGTGTTCGTGCCGATGACGTAGTCCTTGGGCGTGGGGTTCTGCAGCATGAGCCACATCGCCTCGACGTACTCTTTCGCGTAGCCCCAATCCCTCGTGGCATCCAATAACCCGAGGCGCAGCTTGTGATCGTCGCTGATGAGCGGACGGCCCAGCTCATCGAGAGGAGGGGCTGCGACTCTATTCTTTATACAGGCCACGCCTGCGGTGACCTTCCGCGTGACGAAGTGCAAGCTCCTTCGCTCACTCTCGTGATTGAACAGGATGCCGGAGCACGCGAACAGGCCGTATGATTCACGGTAGCACCGCGTCATCATGTGCGCATACGCCTTGGCGATGCCATAGGGGTTGTTGGCGGCGATGAGCGTCCGTTCGTTCGCGGACTCGGCCTCGATACCGCCGAAGATCTCACGACTGGTCGCCTGATACACTCTGGCCTCCGGCGCATGGCGCCGCACGGTCTCCAGCACGCGGACCACGCCCAGCCCTGTGACCTCGCCGGTGTAGTACGGGTGCGTCCAGCTATCGGCAGGAATCGATTGGGCCGCGATATTGTAGACCTCATCGGGTCGGTATTTCGTGACGACGTGGACGAGGCTCTCCGCGTCTGTCAGGTCCGCCGCCTCGATGCCGATGCGCCCAACCAAGTGTTGTATGTTCTCTTTCACGTAGCTTGTGCTGTGTCGGATCGTCCCGACGACGCTATATCCCTTCTCCAGAAGCAAGTCCGCCAGATAGGAACCATCCTGAGAGCTGACGCCGATGATGAGAGCTGATTTACCCAATGGTCACTCCTTTCCACTCAAGCAGCTATATTAGAGTATATTTCACATATGCATACCGAAGGTAATCCTGAGCGGACGCGGCTGGAGATGCGGCGCGCCATGCTCGCCCTCTCTGCTCGGCGCCAACGCGCCGGCAGTGGCAGCGATCTGCGGGGGTTATTGGGGAGGGGAGCGGCGCGGATGGAGTGGTGGCAGCAGGCTGAAAACGCGCTCAGTCCGATCCCACATGCCGTCGTGGGGGCCGTCGCCGCCGCGGCCTACATGCCCGCACGGGCCACCGCCGACATCGATCTGGCCGTGGCGGAGGCCGTGGCGACCCGCCTGGAGGACCACCTACAGGCGCGCGGATGGCAGCGTCGCGGCCGGTTGTCCATGGTCGGCCTGCAGGGGACGAGTTGGGCGACGGCGGCAGGCCACCCGGTGGATGTGATCTACCTGCCGGGCGCGTGGGGGGAGACGGCGATTGCCGCGGCGCAGAGCAATATCATAGATGGGCTGCCGATTCTGCCGCTGCCCTACCTGACGTTGATGAAGCTGCTAGCCAGTCGCCTCGTCGATACAGGGGACCTCGCCCGGATGCTCGGCCACCAAGACGAGGCGGCCCTCGCGGCGGTGCGGCAGGTCATCACGACCTACGGACGGCCCGAGGATGTCGCCGATCTGGAACAGATCATCGCCTTGGGACGATTGGAATACGAAGGTCGGAGCCCGGACTGAAGCCCGCGCCAAGCGCTTCCAATACAATTTAGAGTATATGTTCCGCACAAACCTCGACGACATCGACACGATCAGAGACATGGCTACCCATATCTTTCCGCGTACGGCGCCTCTGACGATCGAACGCGTACCAGAGGGCGTGTCGACGCGCGTGTACAGGATACGCCGCGCCGGCGAGACCTTCTACCTGCGCGTCTTGCCCGAAGTGGGGGCCAGTTTCGCGCCGGAAGCGTACGCGCATACGCTGCTCCGTACGCACGGGGCCAAGGTCCCCGAGGTCATCTACGTCGAGCACTACAACGCGGCGCTGGAGCGCTCGGTCATGGTCACGACCGCGATCACGGGACAGCACCTCGGCCATTGTCGTGATGTGGCCGCCGCGCGACAAGCGCTCGTCGCGGCTGGCCGAGATGTGGCCGTCATCAACAGCGTGCCGGTCGATGGGTTCGGGTGGATCGCACGCGACAAGTTCGACGGCGCCCGGTTGGAGGCGGAGTTCCCGTCGTATCGTGAGTTCGCGTTCGACCACATGGAAGACAACCTCGCGCTATTAGAGGGCTCGGCGCTGAAACAGGCCGGCATCGCGGCAATTCGACAGACTCTCGAACGATCCGATGCCCTGTTCGATGCGGAGGGTGACGGACAAGCCCGTCTGGCGCACGGCGACTTTGACGCGACCCACATCTACCAACACGAGGGCCGCTACACCGGTGTCATCGACTTCGGCGAGATCCGCGGCGCCGATCCCTGCTACGACCTGGGCCACGTCAAGCTGCATGACGGCGAGAAACTGCCTTTGCCGATGCTGCCCCACTTGCTGGAAGGCTATGCGAGTGTGGCGCCGCTGCCGGCCAACGCCCCGCAACGAATAGCCCTCGCCAGCCTGGTCATCGCCATCAAGGCCCTGGGTCGGCAGATATTGAAGGGGCAGGGCAACATCGCCTATGTCGACTTGCTCATCGCGGGCGTCAAGGATGCCGTAGAGGCGCTGCGAGACTAGATACGCACGACATCAGGCGTCGGGCAACACCAGGTTGTCGATCAGACGTGTCGCGCCGACCCGCGCGGCGATCACCAGCAGGCCGCCGGGGCGCGCCACGTCCAGCGGCTCCATCGTGTCGGGATCGACCAGTTCGGCGTACTCCAGCCGTACCAGCGGTTCCGTCGCCACGGTCTCGCGCATAACCCGGCGCAGCCCCTCGCCGTCGCGCGCGCCGGACAGAAAGCGGTCGCGCGCGGCCGTCAGCGCGCGGTAGAGCGCGGGCGCGGCGCGGCGCTCGTCGGGCGAGAGGTAGACGTTGCGGGAGCTCATGGCCAGGCCGTCCGGCTCGCGTACCGTCGAGCCAGCCACGATCTCCACCGGCATATCCAGATCGCGTACCATGCGCCGGAGCACGGCGAGCTGCTGCGCGTCTTTCTGGCCGAAATAGGCGTGGGTCGGACGCACGATGTTGAGCAGCTTGGCGACGACAGTGGCTACCCCCGCGAAGTGGCCGGGCCGTTCGGCGCCGTCCAGCACGGCGCCCAGGGGACCCACGTCGACGCGCGTGGCGAAGCCCGCCGGGTACATCTCGTCGACGGACGGCATGAACAAGTAGTCCACCCCCTCGTCGCGCAGGAGCGCCTCGTCGCGCGCGGGTGTGCGCGGGTAGCGTGTCAGGTCCTCGGACGGCCCGAACTGCGTGGGGTTGAGGAAGACGCTGCACACGACCACCGCGTCGCGCGCGCGGGCGCGGCGCACATGGCTGAGGTGCCCCTCGTGCAGCGCGCCGAGGCTGGGCACGAAGCCGATGTCGGCGCCCGCGCGCCACTGCGGGTCTAACGCGTCGCGCAGGCCTGCGATCGTGGTGTGGACATCCATAGTGCGTCCGTCTATGCCTCCAGGGCGCGTGAATTATCGGCCGGCGACGTATCTACTGGGACCGCCGCGGTCCCCGCGGCCTGCATACACGGCCACACGCTCCGGTGTACCCAGACGTTGCGCCCCCGACGGCGTGCCGCGGGGACCGCGGCGGTCCCAGTAGATACGCCTGCGTTGCGCGCTCGGAGTCTCTGTAGCCAATAATTCACGCGCCCTGTCTACGCCTCGCTCGGCGCTTGCGGGGGAGGAGCTGTGCGCCCCTCGCACATCGCGCGGACGGCCGCGGCCAGTTCGTCCGCTTTCATCTTGTAGCTGTGCTCCTCGGTCGGGAAGGCCCCCGCGTCGACCTCAGCGCAGTACTCTGTGAGCGCGCCCGCGATAGTCTCGCCGAGGTTGGCGTAGCGCTTGACGTGGCGTCCGTGCCCCTCGGTCAGTCCCAGCAGGTCGTGCCAGACCAGCACCTGACCGTCGCAGTCCGGTCCTGCGGCGATGCCGATCGTCGGGATGGCAACCTGCGCGGTGATGTGAGCGGCCAGGCGCGCCGGGACCGCTTCCAGCACGAGCGCGCACGCTCCAGCCTCCTCCAGCGACGCCGCGTCGTACATAATTCCCCTGGCCGACGCGGCGTCGCGCCCCTGCACCTTCCAGGCGCTCGGCGGCAGGGTCTGCGGCATCAGCCCGGTGTGCCCCATCACAGGGACGCCGGCATGGGTCAATGCGCGCACCGTGGCGGCGAACGCCACGCCGCCCTCCAGCTTGACGCAATCGGCCCCGGCTTTCACCAGCAGGTTGGCGTTCTCGATGGCCTGCTCGGGGGAGACATTGTAGCTGCCGAACGGCATGTCCGCGACGATCAGAGTGTGCGCCGCGCCGCGCACAACCGCCCGCAAGTGGCTCAACATGTCCGCCATCGTCACCTGTACTGTGCCTGCGTACCCCAGCACGTTGTTACCGAGCGAGTCGCCCACCAGGATTATGTCAATGGGGGCGCGGTCGGCCAGGACAGCCGACGGGTAGTCGTAGGCCGTGACCATCTTCAACCGACGCCCCGTGCCCTTGGCCGCGCGCAATGCCGGCGCCGACAACTTTTCTTTCATGGTCATCCCTCTGATGCTATGCTGTGGGCGCGCTCTCCGCAGATTGCAGTATATCGTAGCGTGGGGCCAGCGGTCGATGGGTCCGTCTACGCGGGGTGCGCGCCACTTTTTCGCGCTAGGCACACCGAGGGCGACTCAATGATGCACGGCGCCATGGATGATCGGCCGCTGGCTTGTGCGGACGGTGCGTGCGGTCCCCGGACGCAGCCGACGCGCGACGTGACGGGACCCTGACGGCGGGCAGGGTCGTCACGCACGCTGACACGGTCGGCGTCTCTGGCGGACTAGCTTGGGCTTGAGCTTGAGCTTGAGCTTGGGCCTGGGCCTGGGCCTGGGCCTGAGCCAACTGTGCATGGGCAGCTCGCCGGTCGGCACTGGCCACGCGGGCCTCGTGCCGCTGCTGGGTCGTGATCCGCGGCCACGCCTCGGCCCCGCCGTCGCCATAGGCCACCGTGCGTAACGCCACCATCGGGTTCACATGCGGGCGCGCCCCATGCATCCCGGCCCCCTTCAGGCGCGCCTCGACGAGCAACTTGTTCGCGCTCTCCACGCTCCCGCTGCCCAGGGGGTAATCCGCCGCGCGGAACGCCGCGTAGCGCAGCTGCGCCGCCCGCGGCTCCAGATAGGTCAGGCTGTCCTGCACCACGCCCAGCGCCCGTTGGGCCATCTCCTGCCCCAGCACTCCCGTCAGCGGGACAGCCGCCGTCCCCTCCCCCGCCGCCACCGTCCAGACTAGGGACGCCCGGTCGCCCTCCGCCACGGCCGCGAGGTCTGTCCGTAGACGCCGCAGGTCGGCCAGCACCAGGGCCGGGCCGTCCTCCTCCTCCAGGAGCACGCGGTGGTGCCGGGCGAGCCACGTCCGCGCCGCCGCCGTGTCCGCCCCGTAGACGGCCGTCGCCACCCCCGCCACATAGCCCAGCGCGTGCGGCCAATCCAGGATGCGCACCGCGTCCGGCCGGTGCCAGTCGATAAAGTCCTGAATCCACGACGCGCCATCGACGACCGCACAGACCACCCCCGCCGTTTCTGTGCCCCGCCGCTGTGTCTCGACCGTCGCCAGCCGCGCGAACGTGTCATGGTCAGTCAGCCGCGCAAAGTAGGAGAGGTCCTGCGCGTGGACCGTGCGCTCCCGGTCGCGGCGCGTCTGGACCTCCCGCACCACCACCGCCCCCAGCGCCAGCGTGCGCACCTCGGCCCACACGCCACCCACCAGCGGGACCATCGCTCCGTCCACGCTCAGGTACTGCACCGCCGGCCCCTCCGGCGGCGCCGGCAACTCCCGCTCAAGCAGCGTCACCGCCGCCGTCTGCACTGCCACGAAGGCCGCCCCCGCCCGCTCCGTCAACCGCCGCACCGTCGTCCCCCCGACCGTCACGCCCGTGAAGTGCGCCGCCTCGCGCCCGGCGCGCACAAAGCTCATCCACGTCGCCAGCCGCACCACGCGCTCGTGCACATAGGGCGTCAGATAGCCCGGCGCCAGCGCCAACTCCTCATCCAGGGGGAAAAAGGCCCGTCCCGCAGGCGGGACAGACCGCATAACTGCGCGTCAGCGTGATCTGACGCTCGTACGTCGTCGTCAGCCGCCGTGTCTTGGCCCCGCGCGCCTCCACGCGCCCTCCGCACGCGGGGCACACCGGCCGCTCCTCCACCGGCCGCGCCTGCATGTCGGCGTGCTTACTCGCCAACGCCAGATCTTCCAGCATACGTGCCCGCAGCACCGCCAACCGCTCGTCCAGCGTCCGTTCAATCTCTTGTAACGTCGCCCGCGGATGCGCCGCCCGCCAGTCCGCCAGTCCGCTAAACACATCCGCCGCCGTGATCGGCCACGTCTCCACACCCTGCTCCACGCCCATCGCCATCCTCCCTGTCTCCGCTCCTCCTGTTGCCTGCTAGTCTACTCCTTTTCCCGTCCGCGAAAAAGTGGCGCGCACCCGTCTACGCGTCTACACAGCGGTGAGGTGAAGGGTTGCCATGATTGTCAAACGCGGACCCGCGCGATGGCGCATCCCGGCCGGACTCACGGCGATAGCCCTGCTCGTCCTTGCCCTTGCCACGACGATCATCAGGGGTCAAGCCAGCCCGGTCGTACGGACGATCGAGATGGACCAGACCGTCGACGACGTGGCCATGGACACCAGCTCGGGCCGCGTCTTCATCGATACGTCGCACGGCAACGACACGGCCATGCGGGTGCTCGATACGCGAACCGGGATGCTGGTACGGACCATCCACGCACCCGATGGCCCGGCGGAGCTTGGCGTCTCCGCGCGCACCGGCCATCTCTTTGCCGCCCGCGCGACGACGTACACGGCGAGTGTACGCATGCTTGACCTGCGTAGCGGCGCCCTCCTGCACACCGTCCCCATCGACCCAAATCCCATCGCGGTGCTCGTGCAAGAACAGGTAGGCCGCGTCTACGTCGCCAGCGCGGGCGCCGGCATCGGCGACGCGCACGGCTGTAGCGTGCCCAACAGCAGCGTGAGTATCCTCGACACGCGCAGCGGCCTGCTCCTCCGCCGGATTCACCTCACGACAGGTGTGAACGCCATCGCCGTCGACGAGCGCGCGGGGCGCGCCGTCGTGACGAGCGACAATCATTGCTTTATGGGCCCCTTCTCTATCGGTGTGCTCGACGTGACAAGTGGACGGCTGCCGCGGACGATTCCCATCCCCCTGCGGCCCACCCGCGTCGTCATGGACGAGGCGACGGGGCGTGCGTTCGTGCTGACCGCCACCCCAAATCCCTTCGGCCCCACCCCTAACATCGGCCGCGTGTTCGTACTCAACGTGCGGACGGGCGCTCTCATACGCTCCATACCGTTAGGAAGCCCCCCGACGGACATCGCCGTCGACGAGCGCACGGGCCGCGTGTTCGTCGCCGTGGGGGGTCCGAGCCGCATCGTCTCGTACACCTTCCCCCCCGCGAACACAGGGACATCCGGCAGCGGGATGATGAGCGGCAGCGGGATGACGCGGATGGCAACCGGCCTAGGCACTGTACAGATGCTGGATGCGCGAAGCGGCATTGTACTGCGCGCCGTTCCCGTGGGGGTCAACCCAGAAGCGGTGGCCGTGGACGCGCGGCGAGGTCGGATCTTCGTCGTCAATGCGGGGAGCACGGACGGCTACGCCACGAGCGGACCCACGCGTGTCACCATCAAAGCCTTCCTGAAGGCGCCGGGAAGCGTGAGTCTCCTCGATGCGACGACCGGCACGGTCAGCCGTACGATCACCCTGGATACGTCCCCGCACGCCATCGCCGTCGACGATGCGGCCGGCCACGCGTTCGTCATCAATTATGGGAGCGGCGTGCCCCTTCCCATCCCCGATCCCTGGGCCTGGGCGCCGTCCTGGCTCCGGCAGAGAATCCCTTTCGCGCCGCCAAGCTCCCGCACGCGCATCATCCCAAGCAGCGTCAGCATCCTCGACACCACACGCTAGAAAATAGTAGCACGCTCGTGGCTAGCTGCTACACGTTGTTACCCTGACGCCCGTCGTGCGTTATATGGTGTAGGCGTTCGTAACGGTAGTACGGAGCGAGGGAGGACGTATGCTGATGGCGGATCGGAGGCGGGTCGTGTCTGCCGCCGTAACCCCTGAGGCCGCGCACGCCGTCTTCGATGAGCTATACGCCGCGTATAGCGCGCCGCTCTACAACTACATTTTCCGGCTCGTCGGTGACCGCGAGCAGGCGAACGACCTGCTACAGGAGACGTTCGTCAAGGTCTATCGCGCCCTCGACAGCGTGCCGGATGGGGCGGGGCGCACACCCTGGCTGTACCGCGTCGCTACCAATACGTGCTACGACGTGTTGCGCCGCCGCCGGCTCATATCCTGGCTGCCCTGGAAACATGACGACGCGCATGAGCCAGCCGGCGCCGAGGGCGATTTGGACGAACGATACGCCCTCGGCGAGGGAGTGCAAGACGCCCTGCGGCAGGTCCCGCCTACGCTGCGCGCGCCGTTGCTGCTGCACGCCGTGCACGGCCTGGACTACGACGATATCGCCCGCACGCTCGGCATCTCCCGTGCGGCGGTCAAGATGCGCGTCTCGCGGGCCCGCGCCATCTTCCGCGCGGCCTACCAGCGCGACGAGGAGACACTGCGATGACCCATTATCCGCCCTATCCGTCGGCACACCCCGACGCCGCGACGCTCGGGGCCTATCACGACGGCGAACTCAACGACGCCCCCCTGACCGTCGTCGAGGCGCACCTCGCCTCGTGCCCGCGCTGTCGCCAGGAACTACGCGAGCTCGACCGCCTCGACGCCGCGCTCGGCGCGCTGCCAGCGCTCGAGCCATCCCCCGACGCATACGACCGCGTGCTGGCGCGCGCCGCCCAGCCCCGTCCGCGACCGGCGCGTTCCGTGCGTTTCACGCCGCGACGCCCCCTGTGGGCGCTAACGATCGCGTTGGCGGCGTTGGCCGCGCTGGTCGGCGGGTACGACTTCCTCGTCACGCCGCGCGCCGGTCTCATCGGCAACGGGTCATACATGAGCGCCCTGCCGCCAGCGCTACACCAGCTTCCGACCCCGATATATGGGCGTGCGGCTCCCGCGGCTCCCGCTGGCGACCAATCGAGCTCTGGCGCGCCGATGAAGGCAAGCGCACCGATATCCGCGCCTGCCGCGCGCCCTGCTGCCCCTCAACAGAGTAGGCAGTCCGGCGCGGCTGGCACGGGGCTACACAATGGGTTGCCCCTGAGTCCCGACGCGCGGTTGATCGCGCGGACGGGAGACGTGGACCTACGCGTGCCGGATGTCCAGAAGACATACACCGCTGTCGGCGGCGTCGCGGCGCGCGCGGGCGGCTACGTGTCCGACTCCAACGACAACGCCTACGGCGCGACGAGCGGCGCCTACGCGGCGACGCTGACCCTGCGCGTGCCGGCGGCGCGCTTCGAGGACGCGATGGGTCGTCTTGCCGCCCTCGCGCCGCGTGGCGGCTTGCTGCATGAGCGGTCGAGCAGCGCCGATATCACGGACGGCTACCACGATCTACAAGCACAGGCGCAGGCGCTACAGGCCACGCGCGCCCAACTGATAGCGATCATGCATAAAGCCGGCAACATCCCCGACGCCATGACCGTGCTCGACCGCCTCACCGACGTCAACACGAGCATCGACAGCGTGCAGGGGCAAATCACGGCCAGCGCCAACACCGTCATGTTCTCCACGATCACGGTCAACATCGCCGCCCAGCCGCCCGCCCGCCGGCACATCGTCGTACCCCCACCGCGACGCGCGGGGTCGGGCGACTGGCAGCCGGGCCGCGACGTGGTGAGCGCGCTGTCCAACCTCGGCGCGGCGCTCCGGGCGATCATCACCGTCGCCATCTACGCCGTCGTCTACCTCGCGTTGCCCGCCACGCTCGCGGGTCTGGCCCTGCTGTCGCGGCGGGCGCGCCACCGCGCGCCACGGGGCGCGTAGCCGGTAGGCATGTCGTAAGAGCGTCCCGTACATTAACGGGCGTAAGGGCAGGTCGCCATACAGCCCTGTCCAATTAACATTGCTTAACACCATGATGGGGGTAGGGGCAGATCGCCATACAGCCCTGTCTGATGAAAAGTGCCCAACGCCATAATAGGCGTAGGGGCGTATCGCTATACGCCCGTGTTCGCCGCAGAGATGTCTACTGGATGGCGAACGCCAACGAACGCCGGGCCATACGCCCGCAAATATCGAGCGTATAGCGATACGCCCCTACACCCCGATCCGCGCGCATATTTTAATCGGACAGGGCTGTATGGCGATACGCCCCTACACACTTGCACGATCCTCCCATGCATACCTGCGATTGGCGCGCGAGGCGCACGCTGTATCATGAATGAGACACACATGACGTGGCAGTAGTGACAGTAGTGGGAATAGGAGCGCACGGTGACGGACGACGAACAGAGACAGGCGACAACAAGTAGCGAGGCGGAACTGGCGCCGGACGTGGCGGGCGCGGGAAAGACGGGGCCATCACCCACGGCGCTGCCGGAGGGGCCTGTACTGGTTATCGCCGCGCACCCCGACGACCCTGATTTCGGCTGCGGCGGCTCCATGGCGCGGCTGGTCCTGGAGGGGCGCCGCGTCGCGGTCGTGGTCGTAACCGACGGGACCGAGGGCGGCGAGGACCCATCCGTCCCCGACGCGGAACTGCGCGACCGCCGCGAGGGCGAGCAGCGCGCGGCGCTCGGGGAACTCGGCGTGCATGACGTGGAGTTCCTACGCTTCCCCGACGGGCGCCTGCAACCGTCGCTGGACGTGCGCCACGCCCTGACGCGCGCGATCCGCCACTACCGACCTGCCACGGTCTTCGCGCACGACCCCACGGCTCACCTGTTCGAGGGCTACATCAACCACCCCGACCACCGCGCCGCCGGCATGGCCGCCCTCGACGCCGTCTTCCCCTCGGCCGGCAACCCACGCGCGTTCCGCGACCTGCTGGCCGAAGGGCTCACCGCGCACAAAGTAACGATGGTGTACCTCTTCTACACAGCGCAGGCTAACGCCTGGATCGACATCGTGGGCGCGCCGCTGGAACGCAAGATCGCCGCGATTGGACGCCACGAGAGCCAGGTCGGCCCGGACTGGGACCATGCCAAGTGGATGCGCGAAGGCGCGGCGCACACCGCCAAAGAAGCCGGCCCCGACGCGGGCCTGGAGGCGGCCGAGGGCTTCCGGCGCATCATCCTGGGCGATTAACACTCGTCCTAGATCAACCCCTGTTTGCTCGCGGCGATCACGGCCGAGATGCGGTGCTCGACGCCAAACTTATCCATGACCTTGCGCAGTTGGTCCTTGACGGTGGCCTCGCTGAGGTACAGCTGCGCCCCGATCTCTTTGTTGGTGAGCCCCTCCGCGATGAGGCGCAAGATAGTCACCTCGCGCTCGGTCAGCTGCACCGGCGCCGCTGTGCCCTTGCGCAGCCGCTCCAGCACCGGCGAGGCGGCCTTCTCGTCGAGCACGCCTTCGCCGCGCGCCGCCGCGCGGATCTTGCGCTTGAGGTCGGCCCGCTCGACATCCTTGACCACATAGCCCTTGGCCCCAGCCTGGATGCAGCGGTAGATCATGTCGCTGTCCAAGAATGCAGTCAGAATGATCACAGCCGTTTCCGGCCGCTTCGCGGTGATATCACGGCAGACATCGGCGCCGGGCGCGCCGGGCATCTTGAGGTCAAGCAGGACCACGTCGGGGCGCGCGCGCTCGACGACCCGCAGCGCCTCCTCGCCGTTCGACGCCTCGCCGACAACCTGGAAATCGGGCTCGGCGTTCAAAATCGAGCACAGCCCTTCGCGTACAATCGAGTGATCGTCCACGATCACCAGCCGGATGTGCGGTGTGTCCATTTGCCCCCCTAGTCGTGAGTCGTGAGTCGTGAGTCGTGAGTCGTGAGTCGTGAGTCGTGAGTCGTGAGTCGTGAGTCGTGAGTCGTGAGTCGTGAGTCGTGAGTCGTGAGTCGTGAGTCGTGAGTCGTGAGTCGTGAGTAAGGAGCCCATTGTCGATTAGCTACGGGCGCCACATAAAAGGGCACTCGTTCGATACGACGCATTACTGACGACTCACGACTCACGACTCACGACTGGTATCGTCGCCCGGACCGTCGTGCCCTGTTCATCGTCGTTGCTAGAGATGGAAAACGCGCCGTCGAGGCTCTCGATCTGTTCGGCGACGGTGCGCAGGCCAAAGTGATCGGGCGTTTGGCGGAAGTTCGCCAGCGCCGCGTCCGCGACTCCCACACCGTTATCCTGTACCACAATGGTCAACATGTCGGACGTGAAGCGGACGCTGACCATCACTTCGGTCGCCTGCGCATGCTTATAGGCGTTCATCAACGCCTCGCGCACGACGCGGTGCGCGGCGTTCTGCATCAGCACGGGGAGTTCGGGCTGTTCTCCCGTCGTGACTAGGTTGGCGGACCAGCCGGCCTTAGTAGCCTGATCGTCAACGAGCCGCCGCACCGCTGCCACGAGCCCAATCTCAGCGATGTCGGACGACAGGGTGAAGATGGCGCCGCGCAGTTCTTCGCCCGCGCGCGCCGAGAGGTGACGCGCTTCCTCCAGCGGCTCACGCAAAGGGCTCGGCGCCTGGCCATCGTTCTCCACAAGGGTATCAAGACTCCATTGCAGCCGCAGCCCAATGCTGAAGAGCATCTGCAGCACCGTGTCGTGCAGCTCCTGGGCAATACGATTCTTCTCGCGCAGGACGGCGGAGCGGTGCGCCTCGCCGCGCAGCAAGGCATTCTCGAGCGCGAGCGACACCTCGCCGCAGAAGATCTGCAACGTTTCCAACATGGCCTCGGTCGTGGCCGTCACCGGCCGCGACAGTCGCGCCTGTATGACCGCCACGGGACGGCCGCTCACGAGCAATGGCACCGACGCGCGCACATGTTCCCAAGCGAGGACGGGCAAGCCGGCGGGCAGGCATAGCCCCTCGACGACAGTGCACGCGGACCGCGCCGCTTTTGTCGCATCCTCGGCCGGCGCGCACGCATCCTCCTCCCGGCGCGCCACCCCGAGCGCCGGCTCGTCGTCCCCCATCCGCGCGACGAGGCGCATCTCCGGCGCGCCACCCTCCTCGATCTCGATAAGGTAAGCGCGCAGGGCCCGCAGTTCCAGCACCTCGGCCATGCCGGCAAGCCCGATCCACAGGATGTCCTCCGCGCTGGCCGCGCTATTCATCGTGTGCGAGAGCCGGTTGAGCGCGGCCAGTTCACGGTTGCGCTGCAATACGGTCCGCGCCAGGTACGCGTTTTCGGCCGCGGCGGCGCCCACGGCCTTCTCAGCCTCACTCAACAACCCGACGAGTCCCGTGAGCGCGTATAGACCCAGGATCTCACTGGCCACGGTGGGGAGAGCCATGTGCAGCGGGAGCAGCGCCGCGAAGACCAGTAGCAGCGCGACGAGGCTGGCGATGCCAAAGGCGCGGCGCGGGGCATAACGCGTAGCCGCGAGCGCTACGGCGCAGTACAGCAGCACCTGGGCGTAGCCGGGGCGCGCTGCCGTGGTATAGAAGACAAGCGTGGCCACGGTCACATCGGTCGCGGTCAGCGCGAAGGTACGCGACGCGGAACGCAGCGAAGACACGCGTCCGCCCAACATATAGAGCAGCGGATGAGCGAGCATGACGCACGCCGCCGCGAACACATGTGTCGTCTGCTCGCCGTGCCGGGGGATCGGCAACAGGCATCCCGCCAAGACCAACGGCATCACAAGCCACTGCAAGAGCACCATACGACGCTCCGTCTTGTTCGCGCTCAAGGTATGTCCGAGTGCGACGAGACGTTCCCACACTGTAGCCCATGCCGGACTAAACGGACGAGCCCCGCCGACCAACATACCATCCGCACTCATGATGCCTCCGAGCTACCAGTCGATAGTCGATAGTCGATAGTCGATAGTCGATAGTCGATAGTCGTTAGCAGCTTGAGCGCCGCTGGTTCGACATCAACCGCACCGCCGCCTGCCTCGTGTCTTCTATCGACTATCGACTATCGACTTCCGACTCCATTGACTCCACGATAGCCCGCCGTTCGGGTGGCGGGCAATGGCAAAAACGGGGGGGACATAGTCAAGGCGGTATCGGTCCGGTGGGACAAGGAGTAACCTTTTGGCGGCGTGATAGACCTCTTTCAGGTGGTTGTGGACGATGGTCCTCGGGCCTTACTCTTGTCCTTGTACAGCCGATATGCGTACGGACCGACAGCGCGAACGCCGCGAGACGGCGACGACAACTAAGGAGATAAGACAGTGAACTCTAGTTTTCGCTAACAAGGGGGCAATCGGGAGGGCTTTGGTAGGATAGGGGTGCTGACACCATATCGTCCGGAAGGAGCCTCCCGATGCCACCCGCAGTCTATCGCATGATGACCCTCCTG
>JAABUV010005409.1_pt1 | contig 14604 bp, 9 predicted proteins | sample 5559971 | NCBI WGS metagenome assembly JAABUV01 (sample SAMN10711881, study PRJNA513362) | rock metagenome | isolation source: Antarctica rocks | place: Antarctica: Victoria Land, Knobhead nord | collected 2015-12-19
TGCTCAGACAAAGTACTATAATTGAAAACATAAGTTTAAATTCTTTAATGTTGATGATTTAATCATGTTATCAGCAAAAAATCTGAAGCAGAAAAAGTCAAGCAAGAAGTTATTAAATAAGATGATAGAGTTCTTTCATATACAAGAATTCATAAACAACTTAACAAGCAAACATATCATCTTGATCTTTCAATCATTTATAAAGTTTATTCTATCTTTTATGTATTTCTTTTAGAGTCATATAATCATAGACTAAATGATGACTTTATACTTGATTATGTTGTATTCAAGCTTATTGATGATGAGTAAGAATGAAAGATTGTGATTGTAATTCATACATTCTTGTAACATTGATTTAAACTCGATTCATGAGAGACTTTATGCTATTTATATTGAGTGAACAAAACTCTCTGAGAAAGAAAATCACTCGTCATCTATATGATTACTTCACACAGTCGAAACAATAAGATTGACACTGTGCTATCAAGTAATAAATTTATAGCTTCTATTCAGCGCATGATGCTTGAGTAAACTCTTGATGAGAGTGTCTGTGTTGTTTGATTATGACACATCGTCTTTGCTCTGCTCTTCATTGATGATATTTTATACAATGATGTTTTGATTCAATTCTCAATTCAAAGATAAAAGACGTTTTCTTTGCATTCGTGATGCTCATGATTGTAACATACGTAAAGCTGTGTTCTCTTACTCAATGATTATCATTCATTGAGCAGAGAAATATGTGATGAAAGAGAGATGCATATGATGAGAAGATAGAGTATGATTGTACTGAGTAATTCTTTTCTTCTCTTGATTTGACTTATGTCACGTAGACGTTGAATGAATTGTTAGTATAGACATGCAATCACAATCATTCAATGTTTGACTCTGATCAATGAAAGAGAATGCGTTCTGATCATTTTCTTAAGCTCTCGATTTTTCATGTGAATAGATGAATGACTTGACATCAAGTAAAGAAGATAAGCTCAAGTCTTCTCAGTATATCAGCATGATCGACAAGTCACTACTTCTTTGAACACTGTAATCATGATTCTCAATACTTGAAATGACTATTTTATTTGATATCTTTTCATCAATTACTTGATGACACTGTTGATGTGATGAAGATGTTTCAATATCAACGCAGTTGACGAGTCGTAAATTCTTTGATCACTTATAGTCACAATTCACAGACTCTTCATCTGAATTATCTTTTTCACTAGTAGTATCTTTTCATCTCTTACTGACATTGACATGTCATTAATCTTCTTCGTAGATCAATTGTGACTGTTAGAGAAGATGTTGTTGCATGAGTGAAAACTTTGCATGATAACTTTTCTGATCACGCAACATTCTAACATCATTTGAACTGCGTCAAATTGAGATCTCTTGACTCTTTTGACTTCTATTTGAACACAGAATAGAATCAAAAGATTTGTAGTCAACATCATGTATAAATGAATTTCGTTGTCAGTCTAAGAATGAAAGATAGAAAAATTTTTACAAAAGCAAAAAAAAAAGAAAATCTTATATTATAAGATACAATAAAAAGAATATCTCATTGAATATAATCAATAAATATTGAGTGAAGATATGAAAAATGTCTTGAAGCTTATAAAAGCTTTTGAAATGAGGCTGAAATGTGAATGAAAAGCATAATCACTCATTTTCAAGCATAAACTCATTATTAGAAAAGAAGAATCACTGTATTATGATAATTTTGCTCTTTAATGAAGCAATCACATATGTAAATCAACAGACAGAAGAAAAAAGCGCAAAGATGCTCAAATGCGCTCGACAAGAAAGTGTAATCATCACGACACAATAAACATCATGCAATTATCACTTCATTAAACATCTTTCACATGAAACAAGATTGCAGACTTCTTCTTCTCTTTTATTGTCAGATTTACATTAAAATGCGAAGATAGAAATTTGAAAGATGACAAATTATGCTAAAATATATCAGAACAATTAAAAATGCTGACAAAACAATATATAATCAAGATTGAATGTATTGCAAAGCACTTTACATTCAGAATTTCTTTGACAATATCATTGATAATTATTATCTTTTTGAGAATGAGCTTTTGAATCTTTAGAAACTCAAGTTTATGAGTTTTTCTGAAATGATTCTTTACACAAGTTGCTGTTATCAATTTCTTGTAAAGAATTTTCTGATGAGTAATGAATGTTTTCAGAGTGACATTCTCTTCTTCATTCTCAATTGCACTATCATGAATTTTCTGCAGATGAAAGAATTTATTAATAGTTGAAATGCAGATGTTGAGAATTTAAACATTGAATCATGAGTATTTAGTAAATGTATCAGATAAGTATATTCATTGCAATACAGAAATCTTCATTATTTGCATAATGAACACACTTCTTGTACATTGTCTTTCTTTGAAAGATGAAATCATATCACGATGCTTTATTCTCAATGTGTAGAACTTGAATACACTTTATACAAATTACTTTATTTAAAGTTTTGAAATTAGCAACACTTCTTTCACTTATTTTCACAATTGACAGCTGAAAAGCATCAGTAATGACATCAAGAAGTAAGATAAGTGAATCTCATCATCATTCTTCAATTTCACAAAGTCTGTGAGTTTAATAAAATTGTTAACAAAGCGTCAACAATCATTTCTTTTCTCATCATCTTTCAAATTTCTTCTTTGATAATTAAGATGTACTCGAAAGTTTGAATAGTAGAAGCAATGAGTTCTCAATTAAAATTTGATGATGTTTGCATCATCATGAGCAATTCAGCATCAACAACATGATGATCATCACATCTGATTGATGTTTTTTGAGCAGACTTATGATACTGTTAGTTGCAGTAATAGTCATGAAATCTCAAGTTGTGATATTACTTACTTTCATAATAATTTTGACTTGATCATCAGTTGACTTTATCATCTTATGTTACAAGCGTATCAAGACTGATAAGACTGAACAAGACTGAAGCTCTAATCAATTTGCAGTGAACGCTAGCGAGTTTTCTGCGTAATGATTAGAACTAATCAGCGAGCTAGTCAGGTTTGACTCAGATATGACTCAGATATGACTCAATCTCTTTTTTCTTTCTCAACATTCTTTTCTTTCATCAACATCTTGTTCATCTACATTACATTCTTTTCATGTCACAAACACATTTCTTTCAGATCTAGTGCAGTCTCTGAACATTACATAAATAGAAGCTTTTGTATCAATCTTCTTCTGTATTCTTAATATTCAGTTATAGCTATTTTTAAAGATCAAGCACTATCAATTCTGATCTTCATTGATTGTATCATTTAGACATGATTCTGACATTATATTAAGAATTCGTTAATCACATGATACTGATCTCATTATTTATTCAACATACTCATCTAGATAGAACAAGTCTAAAGAAATTCATTTATCTGATGATCAACGATAATTGAAAGATAGAACAACATTAAGAGATTGAATAGAATCAACGACAAGACTGTTTGAATTGCTAAACTACTTATTGCTCATTAAGTACGCAAAGTTCACTCGATTATGAGAATCACGATAAAGAATCTTCGTGAATTGCTCAAGAATCAAATCGATCAATAGATTCAACGATAAAGAATCTTCGTTGTTTGCTAGAGAATCAATCAAATCAACAAACATATAAATCTCATCTTCTTTATTGAAGATTAAACATCACTTTATACGTCTTTCTTCTTCAATCGTCAAGCATCGTCATTCGTTCGATCTCTTTTTCAAACAAATCTCATCATGTCTAGTTGTTCATTTATTGAAGAGTGTTTCGAAGAATTTCGAAATCATTTCTCTCAAATCTCTGATGTTGATTCATCGAAATCACGAACGAAATCATCAAGTGCTGCATTATTCATTCATGAAGATGATGAATCATTCGCTGAAACGATAATACTTCTCATGTTCTACGAAATCTGAAAGACTTGAAGTCTAGTTCTTGATGAAGAAACAGATTGACTCTACGAGTTAAATAAACAACAAGAAGACGAAATCAAAGAGTTGAAGACTAGACTTCAAGCTAAAGAAATCACTTCTTCTGATTTCATCTACTCTGAGCGTTCTAGATCTCAAAAAATATCTGATTCTTCACTGTTTACTGATGAAAAGAATTTTACTTGAAAGAACTGATACGGAAAAATTCAGAATAAACTAGAGATCAACGTTGATCTCTTTTCTAATGAACGAGTCAAATTGAACTATATACATTCTAGATTATTCGATGACGCAGCTGAGATCATTCAAGCTAGACGCGAACGTGACTGTGTCAATCTCTATAGAATCATCGACGATCTTTTGAAAGAGCTAGCTTAGTTGTTCAATGACTCGAATAAGAAAGTCAACTTTCATAGAAAATACTACAACTTGATTCAAGAATTCAAGAAATTCAATGAATTCTATACTCAGTTTCAACGTCTATCTTTCTATCTAGACTATCACAAGAAGTAACTGATTGCTGATCTGAAAGATAAAATACATTCTTATCTTCAATTCATTTGAGTAGATTAACTAGTTCAATCTGATTCTCTAAAAGAAATTCGTTTCTATTTAATTCATTTGAATAATGATCAGCGAGTCATTCGAGAGATCAAGAACAAGATCAAACGCGTCAATAATCTTTCTAAGACTATCTTTTATAGAGCGACTATTGTCACTCAATCAGTCGATCACTTGAAGTCTGATCAGCTAAAGTTGCACGACGCGATTTTAACTAGCGTCAAAGAAGCAGAAATTCTAGTCGAAAGCTGTTTCATATGTCATAAATCAGATCATAGCTCTAAAGAGTGCTTGAATCAATCTACTAGAATCAATGCAGTGAACAATAAATATGATTGTTTCGATTTCGATTTCAATTCGAATTTCGATTCAAAAAACTAGTCATCTCTTCAAAAGTCATCAAAGAAATAGAGATTATATCTTTGTGCAAACTAGACGAAATTCTATCGAAAGAAAATTACTTTGAAAAGTCGTTTCTAATTGACGCTTATCTCATCTCTCAGAATCAATCTTTCAGTCTTCGTTCTTTAATAAACAGTGATTCAGTTGTTTACATGATCATACATTCTAATCTAGTCAATAAAGTATGCGAGAAACTGAGAATTCAATCTATATCACTGACAAAAGAGAAGTGTTGCGAGCATGCATCTCTGTTATTTCTGATTAGTCTGATTAGTCTAACATAGACTAGTATAGAGCTGTGAGTAGAACTGTTGTTGACACGCTAGCGACCTAGCGTGCCTTCGTGAGTAAAACTCACGTCGTGTTACATCTTCTTTCTACTTCAGCTTTGAACTTCTAGTTAGAATACATTCATATGATTCGCTCTATGCAGACTCATAACATTAGTTCAAAGCTCATCAATCTTGCTATCGACGTGTAGACGATATAAAAACAAGCTACATCACTCAAACTCGAATCAGAATCGAAAATCGAAAATCGAGCTCAGAAGACTCATTAGAAATCAAGAAATTTCTAGAACAGAACAGAAGAACACGAACGCGTTGCTCTAGACTAACTCTTTACTGAGCTCGTCGTCAGAACAGAAGAACAGAAGAACATGAACGCGTTGTTCTAGAACTGAAATCAGAAATTTCAGTTGAATCTCGATCAGCAATTTTCTACTCACACAATGACTAGAAGCACAGAATTAGAATCAGAATCAGTGAGCATTGCTCGCTATGAACTTCAAAATGCTAGAAGAGAATCACTTCTATCACAGAATTGAACAGCATCAGAAGAAGAGAACACGAACGCGTTGCTCTTCAATCATGAAATGATTAAGATCAGCATCAGCACTGAACTGAATGCTTGAATAAGCACTCATGAAACAGACGATCTCGTTGTCTTTATCAAGTACATGTGTCAACAGCATGACATCGAAAGTGAGATTCACAATGACATGATTCAGATGTTGAATGATGTCAACAAGATCAACATCAAATTGAAAGCTATCAACATCAAGTTGAAAGCTACGCAGACAACGTTGAATGCTGTTCAAACGTGTCTACAGAAAGAGATGAAGAAAAAGAACGTGATTATACATCATCTAGAAGCAACATCAAGTCAACTAAGCACTTCGATTTCGAAAGATTGATTCTCGAAGTCGATCAAGCTATTTGACTCATCTCTGTTTGAAGATTCGAAACAAAATGTCAATAATTGATTGTCTTGAATGCGAAACAAGCTAAAGACGAACAAGAATCATTTTTCTATCAAAGAAATAAAGATTGCATATGTGAAAAGTTGAGTCAGTGAAACGACGATCAAACACATAGCATCTCGAATGAGAGACACGATCACGAACTCATTTCTTGAAGCAGAAGAGATACTGTCGATTATAAATAAGATGTACGACGATTTCAATCGACGTCACACGACTCAACGACAGTTCTTGAAGCTGTATCAAAACAAGATCTTCTTTCATGAATTTTGAATGAAATTTCAGAGACTTAGTGCAAAACTAGAGTACAATAACGAAATTCTACTAGATGATCTTCAGCATAAGATTAGCTCAGATCTTCAGCGAGTCACAATCAATGAACGAACTATGAATTTGAACAAATTCGTCGACATCTGCATGCAAGTCGACGTTCGATTGATGAAATTGAATGCTCGATCAATTCTCAAGACATCAACTACTCAAGTCGCTCGTTCTACTGCTAGCATCTCGATGACAATCACTACTGCGATCTCAGCTTCAATCTCTGTATGAAAGAAACTCAGAATATCGAACGTCGATTCTGCTAGAGAGAAGTTGTTTAAGAAAGAACTCTGCTTCAAATGCAAGAAGTCAGAACATAAAGCACGTGACTGTCTCGAGTCAGCTCAAATGCATGAAATCGCAGCGAATTCGAAAAACGATCTGTTCTCATCAAAGTAGTGACTGAGAACGACATGCTCATATTTTGCTTCATTAGTATGTTTGATGACTCATTTGATTTCAAATCATTTATTATGAACATCATCTTGAGTAGTCTAGAAAAGATATTTCGATTTCTCGCTCTGATAAACATTGAAGTCACTGACATGATGTTCATAAATGATTCATTGATTTCAGAGCTATGTGAATGCTTTGATATTCAGTCAATTTCACTGTTCAAATCGAAGTCGATTCGTTCATATGATAAAATTTTCAATCGAAGATCTATTACACATGCTCTGTATATCTCAGTCACTATACAAGAACATAAGAATGAAATGATGTCTCTATTAATAACTCGTCTAGATCAGCACAAGATAATCATTGACAATCTTTGATTGAAAAGAAATCAAATTTTGATAGATTCTGCAAACAATCAATTGATATCTTCATCAAATATTCGAATCTTGAAACTTATCGTTCCGAAAGCAAGCAGTCAATCAGCATTTCATAGACTCGAATCAAGCGAGATCTGCGAAATGAAACGAAAGAACTTGAAGTCTATGTCAACGATCATCTTAAAGCGAACTACAAATTCGAAATCAGTGAATCGATTCATTGAATCAGTTCTCATACGAAAGCAAAGCACTCAAGTTGATCTCGATCAACATGAATTCATTCAGTCATCGAAGAAGAAAGAGCTCATCAATATTGTCATGATCGAAGTCGCTGCTTATCGAACTCTGATCAAGAAGAACGATGTCAAGATCTTTACATTGATCATTAGTGAAATCAACAAGATGCTTAGCTCGATCAAAGATTCAGCGAAACTGAATGAAATGATCTCTGTCATGTCATTAAAGAAACTGAAGAAGAAGCTTTCAATAGTTTATCATGACTTTCTGAACGTTTTTGATAGAGAAAAGACAACTCAGTTGTTCTTGCATCAATCATATGATCATAAGATTGAATTAGAAGATGAGAGTCAATCTTCTAGAAGTCGATTGTATTTCATGTCGAGTCACAAGTTGCAGAAGATCAAAAAGTATCTAGAAGAGAACTTGAAGAAGAAGTTTATTACATTCAGCAAAGCTTCATTCGCTTCATCAATACTATTCGTTGAAAAGAAAGACAATAGTCTTCGCTTTTGCGTGAATTATCAAAAACTGAATGCTCTGATCAAAAGAGATTGTTATTCAATACTCTTGATAGACGAAGTACTCGTTTGAATTCAAGGCAGTAAATATCTGACTCGACTCGACATTATCGTCGCGTTTAATAAGCTTCGCATAAGCACTGAAAGTGAGAATCTAATCACATTCGTCACTTTCTTCGATGTCTACAAATATAAAGTAATGCTCTTTGAATTAATCAACGAATCGACATTCTTTCAGCACTATATCAACAACGTGTTGTTCGACTGTCTGCATAAATTCTGTCAGACCTATCTGAATAACATTCTCATCTACAGTAAGATCTTGAAGAAACATAGAACTCATGTGAAGAAGATGCTAAACAAGCTTCGTGAAGTCGATCTGCAGATAGACATTGACAAGTGCGAATTCGAGATTCAGAAGATCTCGTTTCTAGAACTACTGATATTCATCAATGATCTACGAATGAACTCTCGAAAAGTAGATGTGATTCGAAGCTGAAAAGTGTTTCAATCGTTGACTCATGTACAGATCTTCATTGACTTCTGCAATTTCTATCGACGATTCATAAAGAACTTCTCGAAGATCGCTCGATCTATGATAAAGCTGACTCGAAAAGATCATTCATTTGAATAAACAGAGATCTGTCAGACGATCTTTGAAAGACTGAAGCAACAGATGACGACAGTCTTCATTCTGAAGCATTTCAATTCAATCAGAGAAGCTATTCTGAAAACGAACTTCTTGAACTATGTCAACGACAAAGTATTGTCTCAGTATGACGATAAAGACATTCTACATTCAGTGATCTTCTACAGCAAGAACATGATCTCTGCAGAATGCAACTACGAGATCTACGACAAAGAGCTTTTGACTATTATTTGATGCTTGAAGCACTGACGCTTCGAATTGAAATGTACTGATATTTTGATCAAGATCTTCATTGATCATCTGAATTTGAAGTACTTCATGATCATCAAGAAACTGATCAGACGACAGATTAAATGAGCTGAGAAGTTATTCGAATATAACTTCAAGATCATATATCAGTCAGAAAAGCAGAATGTGAAAGCAGACGCGCTGATCAGAATGTCAGACGTCAAATTAGTTGAATCAAATGATGATTGAAAGCTATATCAGCATCAGATGCTATTATCAGCAAGCACATTTGAACTGCAATCAATAGAAGATGATTAAGATCTGATTCAGATCTTGCTCATATTTAGCTCAGATTTGAAACAGAAATCGAAAGCTAATGAGAATTCGATCGAAGAGATGATTTTCATTCAGAATCGAATTATAGTCGAAAATCGAACGAATCAACAATGTATCAATATTCGAACAGTCATAGAACAGAACAGAAAAACTTGTCAAGATATGAGTCTAGACAATTGCAGAGTACTGAACGAAGTACTCTGAAAGAATGATAGACTGTGAATCTCTCAGTCAATGATCATTCAATTGATAAGAGAAGCACATGATCTTTCAATCAGTGATCATTCTGACATGAATCGAACGTTAGACTTGTTAAGACGATCATATTGCTGATCGAAGATGAGAACGACAATCAAACGCTACATTCGAAACTGTTACGTTTGTCGTAGATCAAAAGCATCAAGAGATCGAATCAATGAACTATTGAAGTCATTGTCTATATCTGAACAACGATGACAAGACATATCATTGAATTTTATTATCGATTTATCGAAAAGTGATGAAAGCAACGCGATTCTGACAGTAATAGATCGATTATCTAAAGAACGTCACTATATACTCTGTTGATCAGATGACGAAGAGACTTTCGCTGAACAAACAGTTAAGCTGCTGCTGATATGAATCTTCAGAACTCATGAGCTATCAAGATCAATAGTGTTCGATAAAAGTTCATAATTCATATCGATTGTCTGAAAGTCTCTATGTCTGAGACTCGACATTAAGATGAAACTATTCATCGACTATCACTCACAGATCGACGATCAAACGAAAAGAGCGAATCAGAATGTAGAACGATATCTACGAAGCTACTGCTTGTACATGCAAGATGACTGGTTCATCTGACTATCTATGACTGAATTCGTCGATAACAATGCTATTTCGTCGTCAATTGAACAATCAGCGTTCTTTCTGAACAAGAGCTTTCACTCTCATATGAGCTTCGATTTGAATTCAACTGAATATGAGATCATTCGAGCTAGAATTCAAGCGAGCAAAGCAGAGAATATATTCGAACACATGAAATGATCATTAGCGTTGATCAAGCAGACATTAGCAAGAGTCAGAGTCACAATGAAGAAACAGACTGACAAGCATGGAAAGAAAATGATCTACAAGATGAGTGACATGATGTTTCTGAATTCTAGAAACATTACGATCGCAAGATCATCAAAGAAGCTAAACGATAAGATGCTAGAATCTTTCAAGATTCTGACTGAGATCGAACATGCATATCGACTGAAACTGTCATCGACAATGAAGATTCATTCAGAGTTCGCTTCGAATCTGCTATGACTGAATTCGAAAGATTCTCTTGAAGAACAACGAAATGAGTCGTCTGATTCTATAGTGATAAATGACGAAGACGAATGAAAAGTGAAGAACATACTGAACTTCAGACACTACGAACGAGACAAACGACTGCAATATCGTGTCAATTGAAAAGACTATGACGTTGATCTACATTGATACAATGTCGATGAAAATGAGTTCGAAGACTGCTCAAAGATTGTAAATGACTTTCATCAGAAGTATTCGAACAAGTCAAGTTAGAAATTGACTCAACAAGAATCGATTGATCGAACTGCAGCAATGAGAACATTGCTAGATGAAGAGAGAGAGTAATGTTGCGAGCATGCATCTCTGTTACTTCTGATTAGCCTGATTAGCCTAACATAGACTAGTATAGAGCTGTGAGTAGAACTGTTGTTGACACGCTAGCGGCCTAGCGTGCCTTCGTGAGTAAAACTCACGTCGTGTTGCATCTTCTTTCTACTTCAGCTTTGAACTTCTAGTTAGAATACATTCATATGATTCGCTCTATGCAGACTCATAACAAGAAGCTAATAAGAGATTATGATGAGAAGATATTTAAGAAGATTATCACTCATAAAATTCTATTCAATCTCATCATCAAAAGTCATAAGAAATTGACTGTATCAATGCTGATAGTTGATATTGATCATCATGAAGTCATATTGAGTAAGTTCTGAATGAACAAAAACGAAATATTATTGAATATGTGAAATGACATCATTGTTTTTTCGAATCAATTGAATACTTCTATTTCGATTTTTTCGATTTCTCTTAATTCAAAGCATTCAAGTTGATCGCGATCAACTTCGTCTTCTTCAATCACTCAGACTAAGATCTTTATGATGCTCAAACGACTTGTTCAAAAAGAGTCATTCTCGATTTGAAGCATAAACGCAGCTTCATTCAAAACACTGTTGAATCATTCAAAGAAGAACAAGATTGAAGTCTTTGCTCTATTCATGATAAACATCAATAGAAAAATCGCGTACAATACTCAGTGTAATTTGAACGCTTTAAACGTCTCTTCAATCAATGAAACGACTCAGAATTTGAAAGATATTAAAGCGAAGCTGTCATTGAAATATCATAAGTTTCTAGATGTTTTTGATCGAGCTCAATTGAATAAACTACCTTCTCATCGCTTCTATGATCATAAAATCGAGCTCATCAATGATTCAACGTTTTCTCGCTGTCGAGTCTATTGAATGTTCTCTGTCAAACTTCTGAAAGTAAAGAAGTACTTAAACGAGAATCTGTCGAAGAGATTCATCACTTCTAGTTAGAGTCTCTATTTCTTTCTCATTCTATTCGCTTTCAAAGCAAATGAAGATCTTTGATTCTGCGTGAACTATCAAAAGCTAAATGTCATTTTCAAAAGAAATAGATACTTTCTATCGCTGATAAATGAGATCATTGATAAAATAGTGAATTGCAAGCATCTGACTAGATTGAACATCATATCAACGTTCAACAAACTTTGAATGCATCTTGATAACGAGAATTACATCACTTTTATCACTGCTTTAGAAGCATATAAATACAAGATGCTATTATTTGAACTGACTAACGAATCGATTTTCTTTCAGCAATATATGAATGATGTTCTATGAGACTTTCTGAACGACTTTTGCCAAGTCTATCTAGATGACATTCTCATCTATAGCAAAATGAGAAAGAAACATAGAAATCATGTCAAACTAGTATTGAGTTGACTACGCGAAGCTGAACTGCAGATGAATATTCAAAAGTGCGAATTTGATGTAAAAGAGACTGTCTTTCTAGAAGTCATCATATCAGAACTAAATCTTCGTATGAATCTCAGCAAAGTGACAGTCATAGTCAGCTGAATCACTTCGATCAATCTAAAAGAAATTCAGAGCTTCGTGAAATTTGTTAACTTCTATCGTCGTTTCATTAAAAACTTCTCGAAGCTAGTCAAATCATTCACTCAGTTGACTAGAAAGAACACGTCTTTTGTTTGAAACGAGATCTGTGTTCAAGTTTTTGACAATCTAAAGAAACAAGTCAGCTCAATCTCAGTACTTTGTCACTTTGACTTCAAACAACAAGCTATTCTGAAGATCGATGCTTTAAACTATGTAAAAGATGAAATACTATCTCAGTATGATGACGAGAAAGTTCTTCATTCAATGATCTTCTACAGCAAAAGCATGATCTTTGCTGAAATCAATTATCACATCTATGACAAGAAATTGCTAGTCATTATTCGATATTTTGAACACTGACGACTCGAGCTGAAATGCATTGAACTACTCATTCAAATGTTCATCGATCATCAGACTTTAAAGATCTTCATGAAAAACAAACAGTTGAGTCAATGACAAGTCAACTATCTGAACATTCTATCGAAGTTCAACTTTCAGATCATCTTTAGATCAGGTAAAATGAACACTAAAGTTGATGCTCTAATCAGAATGCTTCTAGCGAACATCTCTGAATCAGCTCAGCGTCTTGAAGATTATTTTCAGACTATTCTGATCTTTGATAGAATCGATGTTCTATCTATTGAATCGAAAGCAAATCTTTATCAACGAGTATGAATGATCAATCAAACAGATGAGCTCTGCAGCGAATATAGACAAGCTATGAACGAAAACAAGCTCAAATTTCATATCACTGAACTGAAGAACTGCGAAATCATTGATGACGTTCTATTTAGAAAAGATTTACTGTGAGTTTCTGAGAACATGCACACGAAATTACTACAAGAAGTGCATGATCAATCTTCAATCTCTCATCTCGACAATAAATGAATCATCAATCTAGTTCAGCATTTCTACTATTGATCAGATCATTAAGCTACTATTCGACGATACATTCGAAACTGTCATGCTTATCAGCGAAGCAAAGCTTCTAGAAATAGCATCAATGAACTTCATCATTCTCTCTCGATTTCACAGAAACGCTGAAAAGATATAGCTATGAACTTCATCACTGAACTATCTTTGTCAGAAAGCTATAACATCATTTGCACAATCATATGTTATCTCATCAAAAAACGTCACTATGTTTTCTATCATTGAAAAGACAATAACATCTCAGTTGAAGAAATGATTTGAATCATGCTATGAAACGTCTATCAACTGCATGATCTACTCAGTTCTATTGTTTCGAACAGAGACTTTCAATTCATATCAACTATGTGAAAAAGTTCTTGCAAGCGACTGAGAATCACAGCTAGTCTATTCACAGTTTATTATTCTGAGATCAATGATCAATTGAAACAAGTCAATCAAGACGTCGAACGCGAACTTAGAATCTACTGCAATTACATGCAGAATGACTGAGTCAAATGAATATCTATGATGAAATTCAGCGACAATTTCAATATCTTCTCAATCACTTTAATGATTTTCTTCTACTTCAATAAAGAATTTCACTCTCGAATGAGTTTTGATTCAGATATGACTAACTACAAAACAACTCATGAACAACTTGAAGCTAGAAAAGCAGATGATATTGTCATTTGAATGAAAGAGCTACTGAACTTCAATCATCAACAATTGAAAAAGACGAAGCTGATCATTGAAGTTCAAATCAATAAACATAGACGAAACATCATCTATGAAATAAATGACTGAGTTTGACTATCTTTCAGAAACGTCAAGACAACGAGACTCTGCAAAGATTTGAAAGACAAACAGCTAGATCTCTATCAAATCACTGTCAAAGTAAACATCTTCTATCATCTTCATCTATCAGTCAGCATGAAGCATCTGCATTCAATGTTCAGTTCGAAGCTACTGCGATTATATTCAAAAGACTCTCTATCAGAACAGCATTCAGAATCACTTAGATCAATCACTATCAAAGACGATGAACATTAAGAGATAAATAATATATTGAACTTCAGACGTTATCAAGATTGAATACAGTACAAAGTCAAATGAACAGATCTAGATAGAAACGATGAATGATACTATGTCGATAAAGAGAAATTCAATGACTCAGAGAAAGTTTTGAACGAATTTCATAAGCTATATTCAAACAAATCGCGCTAAATATCGGAATAACTATTAACAAAAG
>JAABUV010005410.1_pt1 | contig 14603 bp, 12 predicted proteins | sample 5559971 | NCBI WGS metagenome assembly JAABUV01 (sample SAMN10711881, study PRJNA513362) | rock metagenome | isolation source: Antarctica rocks | place: Antarctica: Victoria Land, Knobhead nord | collected 2015-12-19
GCTCAACTCATGTAAGTAGTCAATACATATTATTGTCTCAGCTATCTTCAGACCTCAAGTCTAGTAATAGTGATTACTGTTTGGTCTCTGTATATACCTTGTGTTGTTAAAGGGACAACCGTTACACATTCTCTCTCGATTTCACAGAAACGCTGAAAAGATATAGCTATGAACTTCATCACTGAACTATCTCTGTCAGAAGACTATAACGTCATTTGCACAATCATATGTCACCTCATCAAAGAACGTCACTATGTTTTCTGTCATTGAGAAGACGATGACATCTCAGTCGAAGAAACGGTTTGAATCATGCTATGAAACGTCTATCAACTGCATGATCTACTCAGTTCTATTGTTTCGAACAGAGACTTTCAATTCATATCGACTATGTGAAAAAGTCTTTGTAAGCGACTGAGAATCACAGCTAGTCTATTCACAGCCTATCATTCTGAGATCGACGATCAATCGAAATGAGTCAATCAAGACGTCGAACGCGAACTTAGAATCTACTGCAATTACATGCAGAACGACTGAGCCAAATGAATATCTATGATGAAGTTCAGTGACAATTTCAATATCTTCTCGATCACTTCAATGATTCTCTTCTACTTCAATAAAGAATTTCACCCCCGAATGAGTTTCGATTCAGATACGACTGACTACGAAACAACTTGTGAACGACTTGAAGTCAGAAAAGCAGACGATATTGTCATTCGAATGAAAGAGCTACTGAACTTCGACCGTCAACAATTGAAAAAGACGAAGCTGACCATCGAAGTTCAGATCAATAAACATAGACGAAACGTCATCTATGAAGTAGATGACTGAATTTGACTATCTTCTAGAAACGTCAAGACAACAAGACTCTGCAAAGATTTGAAAGACAAACAGCTAGATCTCTATCAAATCACTGTCAAAGTGAGTATCTTCTATCACCTTCGCCTACCAGTCAGCATGAAGCATCTGCATTCGATGTTCAGCTCGAAGCTACTGCGACCGTATTCAGAAGACTCTCTATCAGAACAGCATTCAGAATCACTCAGATCAATCACTATCGAAGACGATGAACACTGAAAGATAGACGATATATTGAACTTCAGACGCTATCGAGGTCGAATACAGTACAAAGTCAAATGAACAGACCTAGATAGAGACGACGAATGATACTATGTCGATAAAGGAAAATTCGATGACTCAGAGAAAGTTTTGAACGAATTCCATAAGCTATATTCAAACAAACCGCGCTAAATATCGGAATAACTATCAACAAAAGCGAGCAGATGAACTACATTTATGCGAACATGAATTTTCGAAGGGGGAAGTAATGTTACGAGCGTATCAAGGCTGAACAAGGCTGAAGCTCTAATCAATTCGCATCAGATTTGACTCAGATATGATTCAGATATGACTCAACACTCTTTTTCTTTCTCAACATTCTTTTCTTTCACCAACATCTTGTTCATCTACATCACATTCTTCCCGTGTCACAAACACATTCCTTTCAGACCTAGCGCAGTCTCTGAACATTACATAAATAGAAGCTTTTGTATCAATCTTCTTCTGTATTCTTAATATTCAGTTATAGCTATCTTTAAAGATCAAGCACTATCAACTCTGATCTTCATTGATTGTATCATCTAGACACGATTCTGACATTATGTCGTCATCATAGCATTAAGATTGAATCACGAGATCAATCTTATTGCATTTTCATACTACATGAAATGTATGTTGAAGAATCACTTTGCAATCATAAAATACATAAATGTTAACGTTTTGAATTTATTAAGTGATAGAAAGTAAAACAGAATTCAAGAATTTACAGTCTTTGCAAGTGAATCAACAGAAAGTGAGTGTTACGAGCGTGCTCTGTCTTCTACTGAAACGCGCGTTCTTTGAGCGAGTCTAAGACTTTATCGAGCTTAGCGCTTTTCTTTCTTCTGTACATATAGTTTTTGCATCTCAATAGATCTTGCTCTTTAGCTTTGAATTCTCGTTTATCTCGTTTACTCTTGATTTACTCGTATTTCTATGACTTGCTTTAAGCATGATTCTAACATTATTTAAAGCTTCGTACATATCACACGACAGTAATTCATCTTCTAGTTTGATTGAACTTTGCGACTTTACATTCAAAAGACAATAAGCTCTGCAACGCGTTGCAGACATAAATGCAGAAATTGATTTCAACTGATTTCTTGACTGAGCTCATCATTGAACAGAACAAGCTCTACTACATGCGTGTAGTAAACATGAACAGAACAAGTTTTATTGAATGCAATAAAGATGAACAGAACAAGCTTTGTGATGCGTTGCAGACATAAGTCAAAAGACAACAGATGATCTTTTGATTGAACTCATCATTGAATCAGAACAAGCTCTGCTACATGTGTGTAGTAAGCATGAACAGAACAAGCTTTATTGAATGTGATAGAGATGAATCAGAAGACAATGATTGATCTCATTGATTGAGCTCGTCACTCGATAGTGAGTCTGCTTGAACAACACTCGAAGTGAGTTTGCTACAATGACATCAGAACTTGATTCAGCAACGAATCTCTTATTCGTATCTTCTACGATTTATCTTTATTCACAACATTGACAACAACAGCAAAGATGATATGTACTGCAAACAGAATAAAACATAAACTAGTCAAATGAGTTCTCAAGAAAGTGATAGTTTGAGCTAGCTATGTCTGAAAACACGAAAATATGAGCTGAAACTCATTCATCATTGAATATTTGAAGCTGAATAGAATTGATTATGTTGAGTTGAGTATTCAAGTTTAAGTTAAGTACTTGATTTGAAAAGTGTTGAGTTGAGTTGAAATTTTTTTGAAAAAGTGTTGAGTCGAATTGAGAAGTTGAACTTAAGAACTCAAGTCGAGTTGAAAAGCTTAACTCAACAACTCGACTCAAAAACTCGACTTGACGCAACAAGATATTAGATAGATGTAAATAGCTTAATCAAACAATCTTCATCATGAAGACTTCATGATTTTCATCATGACTTTCTATCAAACACTCTTCAAGATAATGCAAAAAGATAATGCATTATGATTCAATCTATAAATTCATAAGATTATGAACTATGATTAGAACTTAGAAAGTAAGATAAGCGCTGTTCGCTAGTTAAACAGCTTTATTATTTTCTTTTCACTTTCATTATCAACATTATTCTCTTTCTTCTCACTATTGATAATTTCATATTCATCATGTTGTAATTTCTTCTCATTCTTCTTTGCTTCATAACACATCTCTGCATCATCATTTTCTACTATGATAAGATCATTTGAATTAGAATTTATTACATGTATCAAGTTCTAAATTTCTCAATCTTTAATAGTTAAGAGAGTGATGAATTGTGTTGCAAAATTTTGAAATGCTGTCATAAAACTAGTATTATCAATCTGCTTTAACTTCTTTTGATCATCATGATGAAGAATTCTTTATTGTATTAAGTGAACTATAGACGTCATGAATCTTGATATCTTTTTATCAACATTCAGCTCATCTGTTGTTGTCTTCTAAAATTGATATTAGTTTCTACAACTGAGAGATAATGCATATCTGATTTGATTCTGAAGCAGCTTTCTTCTCTGCAGTAGTATTTACATCTTACGTCATAGCAGTTATCTCGCTGAGCTTAATCTTCTTGACAACAATTTCTGTGTTCACTTTTCATTTAATTTCTGTCTTGAAGCATTCAACTATAAACAAATCAGCGCTTCATTTAGTATTATTGCATTACTGAGATGCATTATCACATTCGCAATTTGTAAAGAGTGACAGTGACAGATTTTAGCGCTTTTAACGATCAATATTTCGAATATTCATTTAATCTCATGTCTCAGATTTTCGTCACTTTTAGCTGAGACATATTCATAAAAGCGTCAATATTCATAAAAACATCAACATCTCTAGAACTTCTATGAGCGCAGTATGCGCCTTTATTGTTTGATTTAATAAACATGACATCGATCATTTGATGAAACCAGCTAAAACTGACTACAAGCTCATCAAGCTAGCATCAGTCAAAAATATCTGTTTAGTCGAGCTTCTAGCTCACAAGCTTTAATAGTCACTCATCAACAACTAATAGCTAGCTACAAGCGCTTGTATCTTTTGATGACAGTCATTTGCTCAAAAGACATCAATTGCTCAAAAGATATAATGCGCAATACATGTTCACTTTTCGTACGTTTCTACATTCAAGATTCGTATGTAATCAAATAAATCATTTGATGAATTGATTATTTAAGTAGCTATTTAATCATCTATTTAAACATGAAGAATGCTTGGTAGAAAACCATGTAGAAAGTCATGAAGAGTGCTTGATAGGAAAACATGAAGGGTGCTTGGTAGAAAAACATGAAGAACGCTTGATAGAGAAACATGAAGGGCGCTTGATAGAATGCTTGATAGGGAAACATGAAGGGCGCTTGGTAGAGTGCTTGGTAGGGAAACATGAAGAGCGCTTGATAGGAAAACATGAAGAGCGCTTGATAGAGTGCTTGGTAGGGAAACATGAAGGGCGCTTGGTAGGGAAACATGAAGAGCGCTTGGTAGGGAAACATGAAGGGCGCTTGATAGGGAAACATGAAGAGTGCTTGGTAGAAAGTCATGTAGAGAGTCATGTAGAGAGTCATGTAGAAAGCATTGTTTGACTCATGTTATGCGCTCGATCGACGCGTATTTTGAAGCATGTAGAATGTTTGATAGAGCATTTGATAGAAAGCTTAGTCGATAGCTCAATAGATAGCTCAGTAGAAAGATCGATAGAAAGATTGATAGAAAGATTGATAGAAAGATCAATAGAAAGATTAGTAGAAAGATCGATCGAAAGATCAGTAGAAAGCTCACTAAATGACTCGATCGAAAGATCAGTAGAAAGATCGATCGAAAGATCAGTAGAAAGCTCAGTGAAAGACTCAGTAGAAAGTATTGTTTGAAGCACTGTTTAACTCATGTTATGCGCTTAATTGACGCGTCTTTTGAAGCATGTTTTGAAGTGAGTAGACTGACTAGTAGATGAACGAGTAAATAGCTGAGTTGATAGCTGAGTTGATAGTTGAACATGTTGATATTTTGATTGTTGTTGTTCTAGAAAGTAGAAACTATGAAGGGAAAAAGAAGATGAAAACTTCGAACTTTCTAGCGTCAGCTCTATAGAGTTCGAAGCGAAGATTATCGAGTAGATAGCTGAGCATGTAGAGTGATGAGTAGATAGAAAGTCATGTAGAAAGCATTGTTTGAAGCACTGTTTGACGTGTTTTATGCGCTTGATCGACGCGTTTGATAGAGAGTAGAATGAAGAGTAGATAGACGAGTAGAGTAAAGAGTAGATGAGCGAGTAGATAGACGAGTAGAGTGAAGAGTAAATGAGCGAGTAAATAGACGAGTAGAATGAAGAGTAGATGAGCGAGTAAATAGACGAGTAGAATGAAGAGTAGATGAGCGAGTAAATAGACGAGTAGAATGAAGAGTAAATGAGTGAGTAGATAGACGAGTAGAATGAAGAGTAGATGAGCGAGTAGATAGACGAGTAGAATGAAGAGTAGATGAGCGAGTAGAGTGAAGAGTAAATGAGTGAGTAGATAGATGAGTAGAATGAAGAGTAGATGAGCGAGTAGATAGACGAGTAGAATGAAGAGTAGATGAGTGAGTAGATAGGCGAGTAGAATGAAGAGTAGATGAGCGAGTAGATAGACGAGTAGAGTGAAGAGTAGTGCTAAATTAGCTAAATCAGCTTGTAGCTGATCTATGTAGCATGTAAGCTAATCAACGATGCAAACTCAGCTGACAGCTAGCTTGTAGCAAACGTCTCATCTAATAGCTAGCATATGCGTCTCAAGCGCATTAGTATTAAATGAACTCTGCTCACTAGCTCACAAGCTATCTAAGCTCTTTGTCAAAACGTTGATGAACTATTCTGACATTTGTAGCATTGATAGTTGCAACGTTGAATAATTAATAATTAATTTGACTATCTAAATAATAGTTATTTACACAGTTTAATATATGCGTTGAGAAAGTCAATGAGAAAGTTAATGAGTAAACTAATGAGGTAGAAAGTCATGTAGAATGTTCGATAGAGAGTCATGTAGAATGTTCAATAGAAAGTCATGTAGAATGTACAATAGAGTCATGTTTGATGCTTGATAGAAAACAAATTTGATTCTTGATTGCAAAGCAATTCAAAGCTTGATGAGAAGTCATGTAAAGAGTCATGTAGAAAGTCATGTAGAAAGCATTGTTTGAAGCACTGTTTGACTCGTGTTATGCGCTTGATCGACGCGTATTTTGAAGCATGTAGAATGTTTGATAGAGCGTTTGATAGAAAGCTCAGTAGAAAACTCACTAGTAGAAAGATCAATAGAAAGCTCGATTGAAAGATCAGTAGAAAGCTCACTAGAAAGATCGATCGAAAGCTCAGTCGATAGCTCAGTAGATGACTCGATCGAAAGCTCACTAAATGACTCGATCGAAAGCTCAGTAGAAAGCATTGTTTGAAGCACTGTTTGACTCGTGTTATGCGCTCAATCAACGCGTATTTTGAAGCATGTTTTGAAGTGAGTAGACTGATTAGTACATGAACAAGTAGATAGCTGAGTTGATAGCTGAGCTGTAGCTGAGTTGATAGTTGAACATGTTGATATTTTGATTGTTGTTGTTTTAGAAAGTAGAAACTACGAAGAAAGAAAGAAGATGAAAACTTCAAACTTTCTAGCGTCAGTTCTATATAGCTCGAAGTGAAGATTATTGAGTAGATAGCTGAGCATGTAGAGTGACGAGTAGATAGAAAGTCATGTAGAAAGCATTGTTTGAAGCACTGTTTGACGTGTTTTATGCGTTTGATCGACGCATTAGATAAAGCGTTTGATAGAAAGTTCGATAGAACATTTGATAGAAAGATTGATAGAGCGAGTAGATGAAGCGAGTAAATAAGCGAGTAGATGAAGCGAGTAAATGATGAGCATGTATGAACAAATGCAGATTTTATTGACAAAAGCAGAGCTCTGTTCAGCGAGCTCAGCTTAAATTCCGATTTTATTCAGCTTTAAGCGACAAATGTTTCTTTCGCTAAACTCTAAAATTTAATTCACTTTACAAACTGCAAATGCATGAATGCTTTTGTTCTTGCGCTCTTGTTCTACTTGATCTCTGACATTGTTTTTTATAACTGCTTTGTCTGTCTCATTCACTTTTTTTCAAACATTGAATTGTCTTAGTTTGTGTAATCATTTGAATATGACTACATGATCATTATTCTGTCGCTTGTAGTGTTTTTTGATCTCATTGAATTAATTTTCATCACGATTTCAACTTGTGATAGACTTTGAATTTACAAATAGAGTGAACATTATCTGTTAAAGTCAGCATTGTTCTCTTGATAATGCATTTGAGTAATGCAACAGTATTGATGAAATTTGAGTAGTTTAATAAAATATGAACTTGTAGAGAATTTGAGAAAGTAAGAAATATAACATCAAGTGAGATGAATTAATTTTCACGAAGAATTATTTCTGAACTGTTGAACAGAGTGAAAATTATCTGTTAAAGTCAGCATTGTTCTCTTGATGATGCATTTGAGTAATGCAATAGTATTGATGAAATTTGAATGATTCAAAAGAATATGAACAGATAGAGAATTTTGAAAAGTAAGAAGTAGTTCATCAAGTGAGATGAATTAATTTTCATGAAGAATTATTTCTGAACTGTTGAACAGAGTGAAAAGTATCTGTTAAAGTCAGCATTGTTCTCTTGATGACGCATTTGAATAATGCAATAGTATTAATGAAATTTGAGTAGTTCAATAGAATATGAACAGATAGAGAATTTTAAAAAGTAAGGGAAAAACTCATCAAGTGAGATAAATTTGATTTTGAGTACAACGAGAAAAAATTAATTATTAAAACTAACACTTATGAACAATTTATTTTTCACTTTTTCATTTTCATTTTTCAAACTATTTCTTGAATAATGCTTCAAGAAATAACACATTTGAATTTCAATAAAACATTCAAAAAATTAATTCTTGAATTTTGATATCTTGATAAACATCATACATCAATACTATGACATGCAGCAGACATAAAATCAATAATGCATACTGATAATGCAATATGATTTGTTTATTGCTGATAAATTGATTTTTAGCACGTTCATCAGCACATAAGAAATTGATGAATTCAACTGATAATTATGTTATCAAAGAAACTACTTCAGTCTTTGAATCTACTAAAAAGATAATGCACATGAGTAATGCATTATTGACTGACATGTTAATGCTTTGCAACAGAAAACTAAAAAACGCTACAAATCAGAAATGATTGCATTGTGCAAGATTCAAAAATATCAGAAGACAGTTGAAAATCTTATTTTCAAAATGATCTTCAAACGACTTGTGAGAAAGATTGTGCACGACTGTGCTTATGCAAATATGCTATCATATGACTATTGCATTCAGCGCTCTGTCTTAAGTGCTCTTCAAGAAGTCACTGAAAACTTTATGTGCTTTTTTATGAAAAGTAAGTGCATTACTTTTTTGCATTATCACTCTTGTTGTAGAATTTTTATTGACATTTTGCTCTATGCAGACATCAACTTGATGACAATTCATGTCAAATGCATCATCATTCAAGATAGAAATATGAGATTTATGAAGAATCTCATGATGAATCTTGATGTCATGTTTTTCAAGACAGACTAGAAAATGTCTGTCTTCTTTAATTAGATAGACAGTGTAATTCTTGAAATCACATTCACATTACTCTTATGCATTATTCTTGTACATTGACTTAATTGTACTTCTAATAAGTACTTACTTTAAATGCAAGACTTTTAATAAATGAGATGATATTACAGATTTATGAATAAATCTGCATCAGAACAATCTTCAAAGATACTTGAAATGAATCAGCAGACTCGTTGATCTCTTGATCATCATTCTTTTCTCTGTGATAAATATTTCAGAGTTCAGTAATAGTCTCATCTGAATTCAAATTCATAGTTTAATTGTAATACTTCATCAACATTATTTATTTCATCATTTTTAAACTCATTTATGATTAATCTCATTGACATACTCTTTTAGCAAGACTGAAAGTTCACTCAATATTTATTAAGAATATTGAGCATGAAAGAACATTTTTAATCATTTGCATCAATTTAGAAAAATTTCAAGCATTGTTTTTTTCAAAATTATCATGTTGAACATTTCTCATTTATAACATCAATGCAAAGATATCTATCATTTTCGTCTTGAAAAGAATGAGCACATTGAAATTGTCAAAGCAATAATCTTTTAACAGTTGTAACAAATTACAAGATCATTAGTAAATAATCAAATGCATTATCATAATGCTTTATCACTTCTTACTCTTTGTGCTTCTGCTCTCAAATCAACAGCTGAATCTTTATAGTAATGATAAAAATACTTTTTAAACTCTGTCTTGTATTTAATCTTGTAATGAATAAATTCTTCATCATGATCTGTATTTTTATTGTTTTTGTCATCTCAAGTCTTGTAAAGATTTAGCTTCATTGTAGAATTCAGAATATTTGCAAGATTATATATTATTTCATTATTGTCTTTAATCTTGACATAATACTTTACAAGTTTGATTGAAACTTTTTTACAAGTCTTTATTATAACAGCACTTGATGAGCAAGTACTTCTTATATTCTTTTCAATCTGCTTAAAATAATTGAAAAGTGCATTAAATATTCAAAATCTTAAGTGAATATCTGCATTAATTGTTCATAATACTATTAAAGTGCATTTGTAGAAGAAATTTAATAAATTATCAACAAGCAAAATCATGAATTACTCACTTTCATTAAGTTTAATTTTTGTGATCTTGAAATCTTTGCAGTATTTCTCTGTTCAAAGATCAACAAATTCACGTAGTTGATATGCTCAATAAAGCATCAAGTATGTAGAGTTTCAATGAATGCAAATATCTTGTATCAGTTTTTTAAATCTTTTGTCATTCTGCTCTTGAAAAGCTCTGAAGGGAATTAATCGCTGAGAAAAGTCGTTGACAGCTATTGTCAGAGCATGAATTTAATTTCATGATTAATAAATGCATTACTTTTTTGCATTATTATTTGAAGCAATATCTTTTTGATCACAATAAATAATTCTCTGCTTGTTTCAATATCTTGCACTTGATCATTCTTTAATTGAGTAATAATGTTATCAGCTATTGTCTTTAATTCAAGAGCTTGAATAAAATCTTGAGTCATAAGATTGATGATGTGAGTCAAGCAATTAATGAAATTCTGTGTTCTGTCTCATTGAAACTTGCAATGACTCATGATCTTTTTAAGTTTCTCTTTCAAGATATTATTATTGCTTGCATTATTAATAACAATCTTGAAAAGCTTGTTCTTAATAACGTAGTTTTTCAGAATTTTCATTAGCTTCATTATTAATTGATGATTGATATGCTCAATATTGAGAGACGTAAATTTAATAAGATGTTCACGAAACTGAAATTCAACATTGACTCAGTATATCAACATTCTCAAGTATGTTATTCTTTGAGAACTAAATTACATGTTCAAAGCAATAGAAACACGTTGTGACTCTTTAAGATTCATTCTGATCTGATCACAAATCTTTTTATAATGAGAGAGAATCATAGTTATCATCTTTGTGCAATGCACAATCTGCAGATCTGAACGAAGCATTTGTAACAGCGTTCAAAACTGCTCATTATCAATGATTCAAAAGAGTAAATTCAAGTTAACAAAAATCTTGCATAATTGATTTTTTTAATTCTCTTGATTGAAGACAAAGATTAACTCGATGTAACTTTTCTTTTAATAGTTTGTCAATTTTGCATTATCAATTTGCATTATCAGATATGACTTACTCATTCAAAAGTCAGTTCAATTTATGATTATGAATGTTTGCGTTTTCGCTCTGTCGCTGTGCAAAAGTTTAATTCAAGATGCTTTTTCATAACAGATGTGCTAAAGCTATTAAAAGCTGTAGAATGATTCATAATTTTATTGCAGATTGTGCATGAGATTTTGAGCAACTCTTTAACTATCAAAGTCAACTGTATAAAGTGATTTCATATATCAAATTGTTTATCATCTTTGACTTTTTTGAATCAGAGCGAATTAATTATCTTTTTTTGAATCTTGTTTTAAATACTCTTGACAACAAAGATTTGAGATCATCATCATAGAAAAGAATCATCTGTATTCAAAGTTCATTAAACATACTCGCTATTCTCTTTTATCTTTAGCTGTGAGAAATTCTGATGAATTTTATTCATTGCTTCTTGTTTAATCTTCTTCTTTTTAAAATAATGTGAAAGTTTCATAAATCTTTAATTGAATAGATTGAAAGTTGTCAGCGAACTAAACATTCTGTTGTATTGTAGAATGATTTGTATTTGCAACGTGATAATAGTAATAATGAATAGCTTGAAGATAATATATAGAACAATGAGTAATGCAAAAAGATAATGCAATTTATTGCAAGAAAACAACAAGCGAACATGTTGTTCTATGTTTCTATTCTTAGCTCTCTTAATGTCAAGCTTGAATTCTTGACGAGTTGAGTTAAATTGACTCAACTGCTACTTGAGTCACGTTGAGTCGAGTTGAAAATATGCTCAACTTGACTTGAATTAAGTTGAAAATGTGAGCAACTTGATTCGAGATTAATTCAAGTTCAAAATGTCAATCTGAAACTCAACTTGATGATCAGTTTAATTGAGAACTTGAACAATTTACACATCATCTTCATAGTATTGATGAGAACGAAACAAAGTTATCATGAGATTATTTCACAGAAGCAAAGACTTTCAATGCTCTTAAAGAAGTATCATGAAAAAATTATAAGAAAACATAGAGAGTGAATTCGTGACGTTGAAACCTCATTTCAAAATACTTTTTGACATTTTGAAAAAGATGAGAAAAAGATTTTGTACTGCATGATTTACCTCAAGAGTGAATCAAAGAAGCTTTGATTCAATCATGAAGAAACTATGTTTGCAGCTCAGCAGACGTGATTCAATTTTATTGATTTTCTTCTCAATCTAATCGAGAATTCAATGAATTGAAGCATAAACGTGACTCAGCAGTATGTGAATGCATTGCAACGCTTGAATCAGATGATATAAATCTTTGCAGTCTATCTGAGCATCTTGAAACATCAACTTTCATTGTATAGTAATGAGCATAAGTGAACTCATTTATTCATTAAGTTGAGATCTGAGCTGCATGTGATCATTACTAATGTGCAGTCAATTTCTATCACATGAAATGCGTTAATTGATCTTATCACTTGATTGAAAATTAATCTGCGAAAAGAGCACGTCTTGTTGTTAAAACAACTTTGAGACGAGAACTTGCATGATCAAGATAAAGTCAATAAGAAGACTCATTCAAAGCGAAAGAAATTTCATTGATTAACTAGACTTGATTCTTTGTCAAAGACAAGCTCACATGCTTTGTCACATTATAGTAAGAATTTGTTCAATATAACGTGTTACATATGCAATTGAAAAAGTCATTACTTTACTGATTATAAAGATGAAAAAGTCAAGAATAAATTAAAAGAATTTGATGTAAATTGATTTGATTTGATTTGATTTGAATTCATACACTCTTGTGACATTGATTTAAGTTCAACTCATGAGAGAAACTATGTTATGTGTATCAAATAAACAAAACTCTTTGAGAAAGAAAATCGCTCGTCAACTACACAATGACTTCACGTCGTCGAAACAATAAATTTGACACTATGTTATCAGTAATGAATCTATAGCTTCTATTCAGCGCGTGATGCTTAAGTAAACTCTTAATGAGTGTCTGTGTTGTTTGATTATGATGCATCGTCTTTGCTCTGCTCTTCATTGATGATATTCTATACAACAATGTTTCGATTCAATTCTTGATTCAAAGATGAAAGATGTTTTCTTTGCATTCATGATGCTTGTGATTGTAATGTCGAAAACTGCGTTCTCTTGCTCAATGATTGTCATTCATTGAGCAGAGAAATATGTGATGAAAGAAAGACGCGTACAATGAGAAGATAGAGTGCGATTGTATTAGATAATTCTATTCTGCTCTTGATTTGACTTATGTCACGTAAACGTTGAATAGATTGTTAGTATAGACATGCGATCGCAATCGTTCGATGCATGACTCTGATCGATAGTAGAGAATGCGTTCTGATCGTTCTCATAAGCTCTCAATCTTTCACATAGATAGATGTATGACTTGACGTCAAGTAAAGAAGATGAGCTCAAGCTCTCTCAATATATCAGCGTGATCGATGAGTCACTACTTCTTCGAGCACTGTAGTCACGACTCTCAGACTCATCATCTGAAACGACTATTTTATCTGATATCTTTTCATCAATTACTTGACAACATTGTTGATGTGATGAAGACGTTTCAGTATATTGACGTGATCGACGAGTTCTTAATTCTTCGATCACTTGTAGTCACAACTCTCAGACTCTTCATCTGAATTATCTATTTCACTAGTAGTATCTTTTCATCTTTTACTGACTTCGACATGTCATTAATCTTCTTCGTAGATCAGTTGTGACTGTTAGAAAGAGTGTTGTCGCGTAGATAAAAACTCTGCATGACAGCTTTCATGATCACGCAACGTTCTAACATCATTCAAACTGCGTCGAATTGAGATCTCTTGACTCTTCTGACTTCTATTCGAACACAGAATAGAATCAAAAGATTCGTAGTCGACATCACATACAGATGAATCTTGTTGTCAACCTGATTTAAATTGAGTATTCATTGATTCAATGTCACATATAAATCATTTTAAGATTTTGAAAAAAGACAAGCTTTTGATGAACACTTCAAATCATTGAGAGAAAAACAAGAAGTTCTCTTCATAAAGATTCTTATATATAAAGAGCATGTAATTCAGAGAGATCAGAAGATAGAAATGAAGATTCACATGAATATTAATGTCAAGATGAACGTGATTAGACAACGTTTCATCATTGAGCAAAGTATGTCATTGCTGAGCATTGATCTTTCAAGATTTATTTAAATGAATGATCAGAATGTTTATTGCTATGACATTTATGAAATATGTTATTGACTTATAAACAGCTGAAGCATAAAGAAGAAAGATATAAGTATTTTCTATGCTATTGACAAGAAAGAATCTTTCTTAATCTTGAATATATCAGATATGCAATTCAAGCGTATTTAAATAAACATGATTGCAAAAACATGATGTTTTGACATGAATGAGCATGCATTTAAGTTATTCATCGCATAAGAGTTTGTGAAAGCTCTACAAAAGAAGTTTACTGTGTATGCTTTTATCATAATCAACGTTGTCAAAGAATCAATCATTGAACATCAAGTGAAAGCAATGAATAATGTGATGAGTTGTATCACAAATGCGCTTGAAACGCAGATTCTATTCATTGAATTGAAAGAATACAAAGATGTATTCTTAATAAAGAGTATTAACAAATTGCTCTTGCATGAAAATTATGATCATGCAATCGAAATCACTGCAAAGTTGTCATATGAATCATTGTATAATTTGTTGAACATAAAGTTAGCGACTCTGAGACAGTATTTAAACA
>JAABUV010005414.1_pt1 | contig 14589 bp, 16 predicted proteins | sample 5559971 | NCBI WGS metagenome assembly JAABUV01 (sample SAMN10711881, study PRJNA513362) | rock metagenome | isolation source: Antarctica rocks | place: Antarctica: Victoria Land, Knobhead nord | collected 2015-12-19
TTCGGCGAAGGCGTAGTAGCGGGGTTTGGCGTCGGCGAAGGGTCGGCCGCGGACGAGGGTGAGGGCTTGCTCGAGGTTGTCGGTGGGTGCGCCGCTGGCGCCGTGGGGCAGCAACTCCTGGAACTGGTCCCAGTCGGTGGCCACCACGACGTGGAACCGGTATCCACCCTTCTTGCTGTAGCGGGGCAGGAACGGCTGACCGGGGGTGAGGTCCCCGAGCCAGCGCCGCAGCTTCGACATCGCGGTGTTGCGGGCGTTGGTGGTCACAATTTTCCCGGGCCACATCGCGGCGTCGATAGCGACATGGTCGACGCCGGGGTTCAACGCGAGGAAGACAGCGAGTTCTGTCGCTCGGCCCCGGTCCTTGTCCGCGACACCGTTGCGGGCCCCGACGATCCGCACTGGCCCGAGGACCAAGATCCTCGGCGCCCCAGTGGGACGCAGTTGGTGTACCTGGGCCGCCACCTCGGGTGCGGACTCGGTGTGCTGGCCGGCTTCCGCCTCCTGTTGGGCGTCGGCGTCCGTCTCGACACCCTCGGCCACAATGTCCCCGGTGTCCTCCGGTGCTTCTTCGGCGGCTTCCGCCCCGGCCGTGGCCTCCTCATTGTGGCCGGAAATGTCCTCGGCGGGGTCGGTGATCTGCTCGTCCGCACTGGGGGCGGGTGCGGGCAGGTCGGCGACCGTCGGCTCTTCCACCGTGTCCACCCCAGCCCCGGTGGAGCCGGATACGGCCATCATCTCGATCAGGTCCCGGTAGGTGTCCTCCTCTACCCGTTGAGGACGCAGGGTGAGCCCGATCGGGGCCAACAGGGCGGTGTCGTCCTCATCGGACATGGTCAGCGACCAGGTACCGACCGGTGTCCCGCTGGTCACCGCGGCGACCGCCACCCGCGGCAGCTCCTCGATCAACCCCGCCAACGCTTCCCGCTGCCCCTCGGTGATGTCGCCGGCGATGAGCACGATCTCGGGGGTGTAGATCCCCGGGACGTTGCCCTGCGGGCGGGCGTGCTGCAGATCCGGGGTGTCGACCTCAGCGAGGATGTCCCGGTCCTGTGCGGCCCGTTGGTTGAGGTCGGTGATGATGCTGCCGGCATCAGGCAGGTACCGGATCCGCCCGGTGTCCATGTTCTCTTCGAGATCCTCACAGGCCCCGACGACGGTGACCTGCAGATCATCGGCCCAGGTGCTCTTGGCCAGTTCCAACGCCAGCGCGGTGAGGACCGCTCGTGTCGTACCAGGCGCACCGACCAGGCCGAGCGCCCCGGCTTCCTCGAGGTCGAGGAGGATGTGGGCGTCCTCCAGGTCGTGGCCGATGGTCACCAAACTCGGGTAGGGGGCGGCGATCTCACCGGCTTGCTCATCGGTGATCAGCTCGTCCTCGTCGAGGTCGGTGGGCAACGTCCACACCGTGGGGTCACTGGTCGAGGTCCACGGTGCGGGCAACTCAGCGGGGTCGCCGAGGTACAGCTCGAACTGATCGCGGGTCAACCGGGCGGCCCGCACGTAGGGCAGTGGCTGGTCACTGGTGTGGCAGTGCCAGGCGAGGCTGCGCAACGCCAGGTCGACGGTGGTGATGTCCAAGGGTGCGGCGGTGGCCCGCAAGGCGTGTTCGGTGGCCGCGGCCGCCCCGGTGGGCATGGGGATGGTCGTCCCGGGGGCCCGTCGGCGTTGCTGGTTGCGGCGCCGGTTGGCCAACAGCCCCAGCACCCCGGCGGCGAGGATGGCCCCGACCCCGGTCGTGGTGCGGACCGCGGTGTTCGAGCCGGTATCCCCACCAGGGGACGCGGTGGTGTAGTGCTGACCCCGATCCGGGGCCACCGGTGCCGCAGGCGCGGGGGTGGGCGCCGCATTTGGTGCCGGGGTATTTGCGGGGTCAGGCGCCGGTGCTGGGGTGGGGTGCTGGGCTGCCGCGGCTTCGCGCTGAGCCTGGGCTTGGGTGGCTGCCTCCGCGGCCTTGCGGAGCTGCTCGGCCGCGGCCGCTTTCTGCTGCTCATCACCCGCCGCCGGGGTCGGTGCCGCGGCGGGGTGATTGTTGGGGATCCTCACGGTCCAGCCCACACCGATGTCATCGGGGTTGGTGAGGTGGCGACCATCGGGCTGGGCGATCGGCGCGGTAGCCGCGGCCAGCTCACCGGCCTTGCTGGCGTCCCGGGTGTAGGTGGCCGCCAACCCCGACAGGGTGTCCCCCGGCTGCGTCTTTACTTCCTCGGTCCCGGTCTGAGGGTCGGCGGCGGAGACATTGACGGCGTCGGCGGGCAGCTGCAGCACCCATCCCACCGGCAACATCGGATTGTCCATGCTCAACCGGTCACCGTCGTGCTGTACCCGGTCGGCGTTTAGGGCGACGATCTCCTTCCACCGCATCCCGTCACCGAGGTGGCCCTGCGCCAACCGCCACAGCGAGTCACCGCGCACCGTGGTGATCGTGGGCCCACCCTGTGTCGCCGGGGCTTGTGCGGGGGCTTGTGCCACCGGTGCCGCGTCGACCGTAGGGGCGGTGGCCAGGTCCGGGGTGGACAGTTGGTCGGCGCGCAACGACACCGACTGCGTACTCACCGGTCGCGCCGGCCCGGTGGTGGCCGCCGAGGCCACCGACTGGGTCGCCGGGGCGCTGAGCACAATCAACCCGAGCAGCACCGCGGCACCACCCTGAGCCCACCCCAGCGCCGGGATCGACGGGGCCTCGAACTTCCCCACCATCGCCGCGACTTCCAGCAATGTCGACACCGCGAAACTCGCCCACAACACCAACCCGACGGCGATGAGCACCGCGAGCAGCAACGGCGCGCTGCCCCGGCCCACGAAGTCATCCCACAACCGGGACGGGTTGCTGGTGATCTCGTGCAGAAAATCAACCCCGACCACGGCCCGCCCGACGGCCAGCAACCCGACCGGCAGCCCCACCAACAGGACCGCCAGAACGGTCACACCCACCAAGGCGCGCAGGACCCGGCGCATCTCAGCTCCCGCCGTAGATGATGCGGGCATCCGCCGACCCGGTGCTACTCACTGACCCGATACCGATCATTGACAGCACGGTAGTCGGCTCGGTGATGGTGACGCTGACATGAATGCCGTCCGCGCCTTGTGTGCTCACCGACCCCGCCGCCCCCGCCGCACTCAAATAGCTCTGCGCGGCGGCGACCCCACGGGCCACATCAACGGTGCCGCCCCCATCAACGGTGGAGGCGGCCTGCACCCCGGCACGGGCCGCTTCCTGGGCGGTGGCATCGGCCCGGTTGCCCGCTGTCGCCTTGGCGCCCCCGTCGACGACCAACCCGAGGAACATCGCCGCCGACACCAACAGCCCGGCGGTCAGCACCGACACCGACGCACCCCGCTCCGGCCGCGCCCGCAGACGCTGCCACCGCACCCGCATCTCGTTCATGACCCGACAGCTCTTTCACGGTTCGGGTCTACCGGCGACGTGAACGAAGCCGTCAATGTCCGATCCCCAGGAATCCCCGGAAAAGCCAACTCCGACAACGAAACCTGGCAGTTCACCGTTGCGGTCACCGTCGAAGGCTGACCCAACGGGGCCGACAACCCAGCAGTGTCCACGTTCACCGCCACCGCCGAACAGTGCAACCCTTGGGCCGCGAACTCATCCGACGCCGCTGTTGTAGAACTGGCTTGTGCCGCAGCGGGGTCACGCTGAATCGAGGCGATCCGCGCCGCCGCCCGCGCCGCCTGATCGGCCGCGTCGTGCGCGTTACTGACCCGACCACCCGCGATGACCGCCAGCAGCACCAACAACACCACCGGCAGCAGCTGCGCCGCCTGGGTCGAAGGGGCACCCCCATCCTCGGGATGCCCGTGCAGCCCCTTCCAGTTGCACATCATCGCGTCACCTGCTCGATCGCCCCGGTGGAGGACTGCGTGACGTGCATGCTCAACCCGGGAACGAGAGTAACCACCTCGGCATCCACCGTCACCGTCATCGTCGTGCCATTCGCCGACGCCGACGCAGAAGGACCGGACAAAACCCCACTCGCGGTGCTGTCCGCCACCGTCTGGGCATGAGACTGCGCAGCACCAGGGTCGACAGTGCCATACGTGCGACCCTGGTCCACCCCGGAGCGGGCCGCGGACAGCGCCAGGTCACGGCCGTAGAAGAACAACCCAGTTTGCAGCAACGTCATGAACGTGATCAGCAGCAGCGAATACAACACCGCAACTTGCACATTCACTGCGCTACCGCGCTCGCCGCCACCCCAGTTCCGACACCGCATGGACCTCACCACACTCCGACGACGACCAGCGCGCCAAGGAGAAGGCCGACAGCGGCGCCAACGACGTAAACGGCACCGTCGGCGCCTGGCGCGCCCAGCATCATCCCTAGGACCGCGACAACGAGCACCGCCGCAGACCCAACGAACATGACAACGCCGTAGGCCAGCAGAGCGTTCTTGGCCCTAGTTTGGCCGCGGAGGCACTCATCGTCGTGATTCCGCGGCGGGATCAGGCTGGTAACCCACTTCGCCGACTGGCCCAGCGACTGCACGTAACCCCCCCTCTTTGCATTGCTCATGGCGCTACCCAACCCACCAGGTGACCACCCCGACGAGCGCCGCGAGGAAGCCGACCACCACGGCATTGATCAGCACGCTATTGCCAGGGTCGGGGGCGCCACCGAACTCTCTGCGTGCCATAAGCGCCCGGATGCGGCCGCCTGTTGTTCTCACGGCCAGTGCTGCACGAGCAGTCCAGGTGATCATCAAGCCTCCCTAGGGAACGTCAGAGGTGGCCGGAGGGAGCGATACGAGAAGTGTGTCGCCGCTGGGTGCGTACACATCTAGAGAACCCAAATAGCCATTGCGACACCAATAATCAGGACGAAAACTGACAGCCACCTGATGACCACGAGAAAGGTATCGAACAGATAGAGGGGATAGCCACCGAGCTCGGGTCTGTCCACCAGCGCCGTGAACCGGGACTGGACCGCCGCACGAGTCGTTTGGTTCTTCATCCGCTGGACTCCTCGTTCGTGCTGGATGGGGCGTCGGCGGGTAGAGGGCAGCCAGACACCGCGCGGTGCCCTTGGCTGTCCCCTACCCGCCGTTCGTGTGCCCATGATCAGTGCAGCGCACCCATCTTCGCGGCGATGAACGCGGTAACAGCCACGCCGATCGCGGTGGCTGCTGCAGCACCGATCCCGATGTGAAACCCCTCGTCGGTGTTGCGGGCACCACCGAGCTCGGGCTCCTCGTTCAGGGCCGCCATCCTCGACTGTGCGGTGATCGCGGCGAGGTTCGCCCGGTCCCGCACGTTGGTGATCATCTTCATGGTGTTCTCCTTCTTTTGTGGGGATGAAGCTTGGGGTGTTACCCCCGCTCCCCTACTGCATGAACAGTGGGGAGAGCATGGCGTAGCCGATCCAGATCGCGATGACCCAGACAATGGCCACAGTCGGCGAACTCATCTTGTCGGAGGCCTTGTTCTGCGCGGCCCGTTGCTCGGTTTGCATCTGGGCGGTGAGGCTGTCCGCCCGCTCGATCAGGGTGGACACCACCGCCGCCCCATCGGCGCCAGCCCCGGCGGCGATGTCGGAGAGGTCGGAGAGCTCATCAACATCGACTTCCTCCCCAAAACGACGCAACCCCTCCCAGGGCTGCTCACCGGCGCGGCGGGCCAGATCCAGCTGGGCCCGCAGCCGACCGAAGGCCCACGAGCTGGTGGCCAGGGTGGTGGGCCGGGTCATCGCGGAGACCACCCCGGACCCGGACTGGGACAACAGGGCGACCTGGCGGAGGTAGGACACGGTGGCGTGCCGCATTTCCTCCCGGGCTGCGGTGGCCCGCCGCGCCACGGTGCTGCCGGTGGAGAAGAACCCCAGACCCGCCCCACCCAGGACACCGACGAGCGGCACCCACACGGGCAGCACCACACCACCGAGCATCGGCAACAGCTCCACCCCCGGGCCGAGTAGCAGCGCGAACTGAACGCTGGTCGTCAACCGGGACACCAGGAACCGTTCCCGGCTCCACCCGATCACCTCCAGATCCTTCTGCGGCACACTGCCCGGTAACCGCAACGCCAACGCCATCCACCGGGCATCGACCTCCTGCCGCCACCCCGCGGTGGTGGCCCCGTTCCACGGGGTGCGTCGAGGGATGCGCTCGTCGAGGCGGTCCAAAGCATCATCGAGGCGCACCGGGGCGGCCGGTTGGAACGCCGCCAACCCGGCTGCGACCGCCAAACCGCCCAACGCCCCCACCACCAGCAGGACAATCAGCTGCGGATTCATCAGCGCTCACCTCCCCCGATGAGGAACCGTGGTGCAGGTTTACCCAATGCCAGGGTCCGCATCCGCACCAGCATCACCCCCGCGAAACCCAGCAGGACCGCCATCACCAGTTCCCCAGTCACCGTGGAATAGGCCTTGCTGATCGCCGGCACGAAACTGGAGACCATGATGAGCCCGCCCAGCATCAGCAACAGCACCCGCATCGCCTGCCGGGGCTGGGAGCGTTCGGCTTCCACCTCATCCCGCGAGCGCACCTCCCGGGCCACCTGCGCCGCCAGGCGCCGCAGAATTTCGGCGACCCCCGGGCCCTGCTGGTCCAACGCGAGCATCAACGCCGCCGCCACATCATCACAGGTGGCGTCATCAATGTCGTTCGCGAAGGCCTGCATCGCCGCGGAGTAACCCCAGTCCATGCTCGCCAACCGCTGCGCCAAGGTCCGCACCTCAGTGGCGATCGGCTCCGGAGCGCGGCGCGCGGATTCCCGGATGCATTGCACCAACCCGGTCGCCCCGGCCCCGGCGAGACGGTCGGCCATGCTCCGGCACCACACTTCCAACCCTTCCAACCGGTCCAGGCGTCGGTTGGCGATCGCGTTGGACCCGAGCAGCCACGGCAACGCCACGACCGCCGCGGCGCACGCCACGGCCGCGACGGGCCACCCGGAGACCAGCCACACCGCTACTAACACACCGAACGCGATCCCGGCGCGCTTCGGGGTGGGCTTCACCCCCTCCTGCGTTGCCCCTGGGGTGGCCAGCAGGTGCTTGACCTGCCGGGACATCCGGCCACCGAACACCGCCGGGTCGGTACCAACCCCGCGCCACACCGCGACCAACCCGACCACCGACAAGGCCAGGCCGCCGCCGCACACGGCGGGCACCAAGATCCGCAGGCTGTCGCTCATCCCAGCTCCCCCAGCTGCAGGTCGTCGGGCCAGGTGTCCCCGGCGTTGATGCTGCGCAGATCGAACCCGATCTGCGTGAACGGCTTTTTTAGCTGCACATCGGAACCGCGTACTCCGCGAGGGTCCCCACCGGTGAGCTCGTCGGCGGTCGCCGCCGGTGCATAGATCGGGTTCGTCGACACCTTCTTGCTGTCCCCGAACCCGGTCACTTCGGAGATCTGGGCGCAGAACCGGGCCGAGCTGCCCCCGATGTCGGTGTGGTCCAGGTGCTCCATGTGCACCACGTAGTCCACCCCCTGCGCGGCCAGGCGAGTCAGGTACTCCGGGCTCATCCCGGGTGCCCCTTCCATCGCCATCGTCACCAGCCGGTCCAAAGCGTCCTCGGCGGAGTTGGCGTGCAAGGTGCACATCGACCCGGGCAACCCCGCACCGGCACCTTTGACGAACGCGAAAGCCTCCGGTCCCCGCACCTCCCCGTACACCGCCAACGTCACCGAGTGCCGCAAGGTCGGCGGCAACAGGTTGGCCAGGGTGATCTCACCGATCGGGCGACCCTGGGCATCGGTCTCCACCGAACCCGGGCGGCACTCCAACGGCACCAGCAACGGGAATCGATCCGGGATGGTATGCAACCCCAACTCGAACTCGGTCTCCAACGTCGCGAACCGCACGTAGTCATCGAGCTCCCGAGCCAACGCCCGCAGCATCACCGTCTTCCCCGCCGCCGGCATCCCACTGACCACGATGGTGCGCTGCGCCCGCACGCACGCCCCCAGGAAGCGGCGCATCGACACGGTGATCGACCCCATCGTCACCAGGTCGTCCAGGGTGATGTCCACGAAGGAATGGCGGCGGATGGTGACAATCGGCCACGGCGAGTTGTCACAGATCGCCGCCAACCGGGACCCGTCGGGCAGCGCCATGTCCAGGAACGGGTTCGCCGGAGAGAAAGCCCGTTCCCGGCTGCCGTGATAAGCGGCGAGGAACTGCACCTGGGCGAACAACTCTTCGGGGGTGTCGGCGATCGGGTCGGCCACCAAGATCCGCCGGTCCGACATCCGCAGCAACACCGGCTTGTTCCCCCGGATATAGATGTCCTCCACACCAGGAATGTCGAGCAGAGCCTGCAAACGGCCCACACCATTGATCTGGTTATCGACGGCCGTACCCAGCGCCGCCTCTTCCTCGGCGGTCAACGCCCGCACCCCATGATCAGTGCGCCGCCGGCTTTCCGCGACCAACTCATCCTGAATCAAAGCCTGCGTCAGCTGCCGCAGATCCGCCGAACTCATCTCCGGGGTGCGCGCCTTGTCATACGCCGCCAGCACCGCATCCCGAATGACCAGCACCGCAGCGTGATCCATGCCATCACCGCCTAAGGGTGAGGAGAAGGCGCTCATGAGTCGGTCCCGGTGGGAGGCACAGCCGAGAGCCGCCGCGGCGACCGCGACATCTCCCGCAAACCCACCGCCGCTGCCGCCGGCGACGGGGACGGTGGTGTGGTGACCCGCCGCACCGGCGACGGACTCGGGTCCACCGCCTGCTGACGAATCAACGGACCCCGCCGACCCAAAGCCTGACGGGACTGAGCCAACTGCCCCACAGTGCGCACCACCCCGGGCACCGCCCGCGCCAACGCCGACCGCTCCATGTGCCGCGGCGCGGTAGCACCGTCAGAGAACACCGCCGCCGTGCGGGCATCAAGGGGAAGCTCACCGAGCACAGGGGCGCTGAGGCGCCGCGCGATGTCCGGGACCGCGTAGGGCCCGTGATCGTTCACGATGAGTAGCCCCACGTCGCCGGCCCCGGGATTGTGCCGATCCAAGTCCTCCTTGATCATCGGCAGCACTCGTTCCGCGCGCCGCAACCCCCGCAGCTGGGTGCGCACCACCACCAGCAGCACGTCACAAGCCCGCAGCAACGGCGCCGGCGCAAACGGCGACCCCCACCGGCCCAGGTCGACCAACACATCCCGGTGCATCACCGCCTGCAACCCCTCCGCGAGCTCACCCCAAACCACGCCGGCGGACTGCCCTGGGTGTGCCAACCCGGCCACCACGTCCACACCGACTGGTAGCCGGGTGATCTGCGAATCCAGCACCTGCGGGATCTGACCCTGCCGACCAATCCGCATCAACTCAACGAGGTTGTGTTCACGGTCGGCTTCCACCACAGACCCGCCAGCCGCCAACAGGTCACCACCGGATGGGTCGGCATCAATGACCACGCACGGGGACGGCCACGCCGACCCCATCGCCAGCACCGCGGTACTCACCCCCGGCGAGCTGCCCGCAGAAAACAGTCCAATAAGCATTCGTTATCCCCTCGGTTGCAACACGAGCGCCGCCTGACCCACCGCCGACAACTTCGCCACGGTGTCGGGCGCGCCGTTCTTGTTGGACACGACCACATCGACCACCGTGGTGCCGCCGGTGTCACGGGGGCTGATGGAATACACCGTCGCATCCACCGTTGTCCCCGCCGCTACGGCGGTCTGCGTGGTCGAGGTCGTGGTCTGCACCGCCACGATCCGCACACTGTCCCCGGCCCGCAGCTCCGCAGCAGGCATCAAACCGTTTTTCACTCCCACCGCCACCAGCGAATTGCCCGCCGGTGGCGTCAGCTGCGGGACGGTCGCGCCCTTAGGCAGCAACTGCCCCGACTGCAACGGCGCCGACGCGTACTGCCCGACAATCTGATCCCGCTGCGCCCAGTCCAACGTGTTCAAGGTGCCACCGTTGGGCACAGACACCTCCACCAGGTCCTTAGCGGTGATCTGCTGCCCGTACCCAACGTTCCCGGTGACGGCGATCGCCGAATGCGTCGCCGAAAAATAGTTGAACGCGAGCACGGTGCCAACGGCGAACAACACCACCAACGCCCCCGTCAACGCGAGAAAACCGCGCTTGCGCTGCCGCCGCACCGGGGTACCCGCCGCGAACGGCCCCGACGGGGGCTGCACCGGCAACTTCGACCGCCCGCGCGGCATCTCCGTCGTGGCCATCAGTGCCCTCCTCCAGGAACTACCACTGCCTGCAACTCGCCAACCTCCACTGCCGTGTTCGCGGTCAAATTCAAGCCCTGAGCCCCGAACTGCCCACCACCGAACCACGTGATGGACCACACCGACGTCGCCGTCACCGCCCACTTCCCCGTCCCCCCGGTGCGCTCCTTCAACGACCGCAACGTGTAGGAGTACCCACAATCCGGGGAGTTATCACCAGCGAACAACGGCCCGCCAGGAGCCGGAGCCCCCGGACCCGAACAGGCCACCTCACCGCCCGGTTGGCCCATCGACCAAATCACCTTCGACAAGGTTGCGGTCGCGGTCACCGACGTCGGACCAGCCGTCGCCGTCGTCGACATCGGCCCCGTCGTCTGCGGCGACCGATCCACCCACATCCACACCGGCAACCCCACCGCCGTATTCGGATTCGCCGACAAATGCGGTGTCGCTGCCTTCAACCCCAACCGACTGATCGCGATCTGCGCCACCACAGCCGGGGCCGGCGGAGGAGGCGGAGGCGGCGCAGCTGGCGGAGCACCAGGCGCGGCCGGCGCAGCAGGCGCGGCCGGCGCAGCAGGCGCGGCCGGCGCCCCAGGAGCAGGACACGCCCCCGTCTGACCCAACCCACATAGCAACGAGCCGGAGCCGTTCAGGAACGCGTATGGATCGACGGTCGGTCCCCCGGACCCAGCGAGCAGACCAGAGCACGTCGACGCGAACCCCGTGCTCTGACCGCACATCGTGCTGCCGTACCCATCGAGGCTCGGTCCGGTAGGCACATCCGAGCCACCGCCGCCAGAGCCCCCCGATGAGCCACCGCCGCCAGAGCCCCCCGATGAGCCACCGCCGCCAGAGCCCCCCGATGAGCCACCGCCGCCAGAGCCCCCCGATGAGCCACCGCCGCCACCCGATGACGCTGAACTGCCGCTCGAGCTACCGCCCCCGCTACCAGCACCATTTCCAACCGGCGACCCACCGCCACTATTACCTCCGCCGCCGCCGCCGCCGCTGGAACCCGGCGATGTGGCGGTCACGGTGATCAGTCCTGCACCTCCGCTGGTACCGATCACCACTGGGGGCGGAGCATCATCGGCAGCAGCGAACGGCACAAACGTAACCATCGTGATGAGCACCGCACCGATCAGCGAAGCGGTCGTTATTAACGGTCGAGGGCCGATCATGACGGGTCACACGGGATAGCAACGCCAGACTCTGCCGTCGTCAACCGCCACGCGTTTGGGTCAGCCGGCGTCGGGTTTGTAAACGTCAAACGTTCTTGTGTTTGCGGAAGTCGCCGTGGATCGACGACTGACTTGCCGTCGGGCGTTGCCGCGGTGACAGACGAAACGTCATTACAATCCTTCACGACGGCAGTAGCCGGAGCGGTAGCATTCGGTGGATTCGGTTCGACGCTCACCACGGTCACGCGGACGACCTTGACCTCCCCCTTAACGGCCAACTTCTGGTCGGCGAGCTGTCGGGCCTGGTCGCGAAGCCCTGCCGATTCCTGCCCTGTGGCTACGGTGTCCACCACGCCTAAATCTTGCCGTGGATTGGCATAGACAGAGCTGTAGACCTGCTGGTAGCGGGCGACCGCGTCAGTGAGCTGCTTCTGGAGCTCCGGAGTGATATCAGGGGGCTGCCTTGGCGGCGAGATGGTGGCGGCCGCTGTGGGTGCCTGCTGACCGGTGCTGTTGCTTGCGCAGGCGCCGACACTTGCCGCCACTACTGCGCAGGCTATGGCGCAGATAGTTATGCTCATCGGTCCGTTACGTGACGATGTCATGTCCCTCCCCGGCTCCCCGCACCTCGGTTGAAGCGCGCTAGGCGGCTCTCCCTACCACATCTGTCCGACATCCCTGTCCTGGTCCAGTCACCATCCTGCTACAGAGAGTGCCGCAGTGCTGATGAGCATAGCCGACCACCACCCGTCCGTACAGCTTTAGTGTACATCTAACAATGACACCGTGTTGAAGCATGCTTCGGAAGGTGGACAGAATGTCGCCCGACCCTGATGAAATTTCGACAACCGAGGTGGCAGTGGCGCGTGGCGGAGTGCAGGCCTTCAGCGCTGCCGCGCTTAGGCGTCAGCGCAGCCGACGGGGCCTCAGCCTGCGTCAACTTTCTCTACTGGCGAGCGTTAGCGCTGCCACCATCAACTCCTGGGAGAAGGGGAATACTGCTCCTTCGCCCCGGCCGCTGGCCGCTGTGGCTGCTGCCCTGGGAGTAGACGTCGCTGACCTCGTCCCTGTAGCCGAGGATCGGCTTGTCCTTGCGGACCTGCGGCATCAGATCGGCCTCAGCCAGCACGCTGCAGCTGATGCCGTCGGCCTCACGGCCAGCATGTACGGGGCGGTCGAGACTGGCTTTCGAACTGCCGACCCGGAACAGCGGCACCGCCTCGCGGCGCTCTACGGCGTGACTGAAGAGAAGTTCCAGGTCCTTTGGCAGCGCACCCGGGACACACGCATGGCACGACTCAAGGTGCGGTGATTTACTGTACGGAATTGATCGACAAGAAGAATTGTGGAAGGTAGTCCAACCCGGCCCTTGTGCCAGCGGGTCCGACCTGGCTCGCTGACGCCAGCGTCCTCGAAAACCCCTCGTCCACGTGCCTGCGGGTCGGACAGGGTGCGGCCGACGCCGAACGATTTCAGGTACCCCTCGAGGCCGGGAGAGGGCGGAGCCGGTGAGGCCGCGCTGAGCAGGCCGCTACGCGACCGGATCTTCTGCCCGCCACCTGGGGCTGCCCCGTGGGGTTCCCAGCGATTACCGCACGCTGGGCAGGTGCGGGAGATCGGCGGCCGTGTCCCTATCAGTCCGTACCGCGCGGCGTGGGTGTGTGTCGTGGTCCGGGGCGTAGGGAGCGGTGTTCGGTGGTGCTGGTGAGCCACCCCGCTTGTAAGAGCTTGGGAATGATCTCGCGGGATGCGTTGCGCGGCCACCCCATGGTGGAGCGGAGTTCGGTCCATGTGGGTCCGGTGCCGGTGTCGGCGACGATGCGGGCGACGGCCACCGCGGCGGCCGCGCCGTCCCGGGTGGCGATTTCGGCCACGTCGGCGGCTTCCTGGACCCGGCGGGCCCGCCGCGCTGCCTTGTCGGCCACGAGTCCGGCGACGGCGGCCGGGGTCGGGGTCATCCCACCCCGGACCAGTTGCAGCCACGCGGAGCGCTTGTCGGGGTCGTCGTGGGGTATGGGGTGCGGTGCGAGTTTGGCGATGGCCGCGGGGGTGACCTCGCGGCGTGCTGTGCGTAGGGCTTGCTCGGCGTGCTGTTCAGCGGTACTCACCACGGGCGGCGGCGGTGAGGTGTCCGGCGCGGCCTTCGGGGATTCGCCATGGGCCGGACCCACTGACCGCGTCGGCGTCGGCCGCGTCGGCGCCGGGGTGATGCCCAGGTAGGTCAGCGTTGCGGTGGTGGCGGGGCCGGGCTCGGCAGGGGCCCGCAGTCGGTAACCACCCGGCGCCGGGACGGCCCAGCAGTCGGGGAACGCGGCGAGGTCCCCACCGATCTGCACGAGGATCGGCAGACCCCGGCGCAGCGCGGTCCGCACCGCGGTGTCCGCGGCTCCCGCGAGCGTGCCCGCGGGCAGGGCGACGGCGAGGGCATCGGCAACGTCGACGTCGGGGGCCACGGTCCAGCCGTAGCGGTGGGCGAGTGCGGCAGCCGCCTTGGCCTCCCCCACCGTCGCCACCCGGAGCGGACCGTGCCGGCGCCCGGCTCGGGCGCGGAGGGCTGCGGTGTACCGGGTCCGGGCGTCCTCGCCCATGACCGGGCGCGGCGGCGCGGTGATGGTGTTGCTCATGGCTGTGCTCTCCCTTGTCCCGCCCCGGCCCCCGCGGGCAGGATCGTGTCATCGTCTCCGATGATCGCCCGGCGCTGCGTCACCGCCGCCCGTGCCCCCTGCGTGTGTCGGCGTCCCTCCCGATACCGGGAGCAATCCCAGCACCCGACGAGGCTGCGGGGTGCACCGTAGACGCTGTAGACGCTGCTGTCCGGCACCCGGTGGAGGTGTCCGGCGACGATTTTTCCACCGCACCCACCGCCGCCGAGGCCCGGCGACCGGTCCGCAGCTAGAAGATGCTGCCGCGCCACCGCTCCGCGCCCGGCTTGCCCCCGATTCGATGGTGGTCGTGCGACGCGGTCCGTTGTTGGCTAGACCCCGGCCTTCACGGCGAGCCGGATCCAGTCGGGATGGTGAGCATCCGGACGCCCGACGCTGGTGGCGCTGTCGAGTCGATCTTTGCTGTGGATCACGCCGCCCGCCCGAGGTCGGGGCGTCGGGACTTTGCGGCTGGTGGTGTCGCCGGGCATGGTGACGAGCAGTGCTGGTGCGCTCGGGCAGAAGTTGCCGTTGGGGTAGACATCGCCGACCTCGAGGATGGCGGTTGCTTCTTGTCCTGGGCTGAGGCTGACGAGCGGTGGCGACT
>JAABUV010005415.1_pt1 | contig 14585 bp, 17 predicted proteins | sample 5559971 | NCBI WGS metagenome assembly JAABUV01 (sample SAMN10711881, study PRJNA513362) | rock metagenome | isolation source: Antarctica rocks | place: Antarctica: Victoria Land, Knobhead nord | collected 2015-12-19
ATAAATGATTAATAGTAGTTTCGCTTTATTATCTTCATCATTCTAAGAATTTCAGAATGATCAACTGATGATTGATCATGTACTTCATGAATCAGACTCATTTGTAGAAGCTCGTTGAATGAAACTCATAACTGACTATCATGAAACAATATTTCATTCTGATTTCAACAATTCTTCAGCTTTATATTATCACATTGTGACTCATCTTTTGCTATTGCTTCATAAAGTAACGAACAATTCTCATCAACTTTATTGACATCAAGAATCTGTTTATAAATTGATTGATCATTATTTTCTTTTAAATCAGCGATTTTCATTCAATTTGATGTCAGAATAGTAGTTCTTTGATATTAAACACGTTCATCATCAAAATCTCTGAGTATAAAGTCAGCTCAACAAGTTAATGCATTGATCTTGATGTTCTGTTTATCAGATCAATACATTATCTTGAAGTTAAAGTCAGTTAACTTCTGAACTCAACGCATTTGATGTTTGCTTAGCTCTTTGTCTTTCATCAATAAGATGAATGCTTGATGATCTGTGAACATCTTGATAAAAATGTCAGTCAACTCTAGTTTAAATCATCAATGTTCAAATGCTTGAATGATTGTTAGCAGTTTCTTATTGTATATTTTATAGTTGCATTCAGCAAAAAACATGTTCTTGCTATAGAAAGCAATTGAATGTAAAACTTCTTCGTCATCATATTGAAATAAAACTTCATTATTGACGTAGTTGAATGAGTCAGTTTTCAGAATAGTTTCACAAGTCTGATTAAAGTGATGAAGTATAAAAATCTTGATTATTCGTTTCTTCATGTGATCAAATGCTGTCTGACAAGTCTCATTTCATTCAAAGATGACTTTTTTTGAGTAAGTTGAATCATTGAATGAACAATCTTCAAAAAGTTCTTTATAAAACATTAATAAAAGTTGCAGAAATCAATGAAGAACTGCATTTGAATGAGATTATTGAAGATAGATCAATCTACTACTGCTTGTATCTTTCGTGAATTCATTTTCAATTCTTCAGTTGATATTAAAAGTTCTAAGAAAATGATCTTTTGAACATAAAACTTGCATTTATTTATGTTCATCTGTAAATCAGCTTCTCGTAGTTTATTTAAAATCAATCATACATGTTGCTTGTATTTCTTCAGAGTTTTGCTGTAGATGATAATATCATTTAAATAAATCTGATAAAACTGATGCAAATATTTGAACAGTACATCATTCATATAATGTTAATAAAATGTTGATTCGTTGATTAATTCAAATGATATCACGTGATATTTGTAAAAGTTGAAGAAAGTGATAAAAGTAGTCAAATCTTTGCTATTTGAATGCATTTACAGTTTATTAAAGATGATCATAATGTTTAATTGAGTCAGATATTTGCTTTCTTGTATACAAGCAAGAATCTCATTTATTAAAGATAAAGAATAGTGTTTTCGTTTGATCAAAGCATTGAACTTTCTGTAATTAACGCAGAAATGCAGACTATCATCTTTCTTTTTGATAAACAAAATGAGCGAGACGTATAAGACGAAGCTTGATGAAATGAACTTTTTGTTCAGATGTTCAATCAAATACTTCTTTATCTTCTGAAGCTTGTGATTGAACATCTGATATAGTCTGCTTCAAAAAAATGTTTTCTCCTCAATCAACTCAATCTTATGATCATAGAAACAATAAAATGAAAGCTGATCAGTCATTGCTCAATTGAACACGTCTAGATAGTCATGATATTCAGAGAGAAGCTTAATCTTAACTTGCTTGAGTGTTTCAACGTGTGAAAGTTCATGCAGATTCACTTCTTCAGACTTATTTTTGAATATAGTTATGAATCAATCAATTTTCAAAATGATAACAGCAAAGATCTTAATGTTTGATCGTTTAACTAATATTTTATATGTCACTGTCTTTATCATGACAATTTTCATTGAATTTAATGTTAATTTAGAAATTTTGATGTTAATCAAAGTTGCATCACATGATTTTAACTGTTTAACTAAAGATGTAACAGAAGTGATAGATTTCTTCAGTATATGAATAAAGATTAAGCTCTTCTGTTTTGTGATTGATTTATTGCTTATGAATAAAGCAATCAATTTCGAAGTGAAAATGAAATTTGAAAAATGAAGAAAGTTGATTTGCATATCAATGATTAATCGTGTCACGCAATCATTTACTAAAGTAGATGCTGATCATTCAAATGACGTACATCACTCAAATGATGTTTTTTTCCCTTTATGTATTCAACTCTCTTCTCATCTCAATCACTTAATCACATTATGTCTGAATACTATATAAATTTAAAGTATTGTATAAAAGAAACTACAGATGCATTACATAATGATGAATACAAGTTTGCAAGCATTGCAGCTCTGACATTTAAAGTTTCTGTTTGAACGCTTCAAAGACGACTAGTCGAAACTTACATCTCATTTTTTGAACGAAAATCACATGAATATGTTCTGAATACTGAGCAAAGAAAGACTATATGTATATATTTGACACGTCTGAACAAGCTGTTGATTTCTGCTCAACTGAGACATCTTCGAGAAGCAGCAAATTTTCTACTGCAGCAGACAAATCTCATGAATTCTTCTCGAGTTGAACAGCACTAATCAGTACGATTTCTACAGCAAAATTCTCAGTTTTTCAAAAGAAAACAAGCTTCTTTTGTCGTTGAAAGAAAGATTTCTCTGACTGTTGAGATGACAAAGCAACATTTCTATGATTTTCGAGATGTGCTGATCAAATATGCAATTCAATAAAATGATATATAAAACATGAATTAATCAGACTTTCACATTGAAGTTGAAAGAGATCATTTAGTGATTACATTAATCAAAAAGAGATTTCTTCGCGCAATTGATTTGAGAATGAGAGATTTAGTGAGCGATGTGAAGATAATTAGTGCTGAGAAAGAAAAGATTTCTCTCATGCTCATCATTTTCGAAATCAGCATTTTGAACAAATGAGTGCAGAAAAACAATCTGAATAACAACTTATTGCTTGCTACTATTGAATTTAAATATTTGAATGATGAAAAGATCTTTGACTGACTGAAGCACTTCGATTTTCATAGTCAAAAGACTCAGATAGAAGCTCATAAACTTCTGATCATGAATAATTATGAGTTTCATCTTATTTATGAGTTTTTACAGTACGTCGATTTTCATAATATCATAATATTTACACTTTTTTTGCATTCTACACACGTCACTCAGTTATTGAATGTGAGAATATTTCAGCTTATGAAGCATTATCATTCAAAAATGATTGATGAGACAATTCAACTTGAATCAATCAGTTTCAATAAACAGAACTTTCTTGCTTTCTTCATCAGTCTATGAGTCAAGATCTTTATTAAATTAAATATATGATCGACTTTCAAACAAATCAAGCTTGTTTCATATTCATTAAAAATGATGCTGAAAAAGATGAGAATCTGATAACTCTTTGAGTCAATCTCTTCACAAGACTCTTTTCTATTCTTCTCTTTTATAAAGATCACTTTGCATGAATCTAAAAAGATTCAGAAGCTTGATACAAAGCTTCAAAATGATTTAAATGACTACAATATATTGAAGAAGCTACGCGAAAAATTTGATCAATATATAAAGAAATCTTTAGTGAGAGTTAGCTTGCTTGCTTTGATTGAATGAAATATTGAAGCGACTCATAATCACAGTAAAGCGAAGACTAAAAGAGACAAACTCAATGAATCTGTTGCTCAGAAGAAAAGAGTAATAATTGTTCAACAAACAAGAGATAAAATCATTGCTGAAGTGAAGAAGAAGTGAAAAAATGAGTTCAAGCATTGAAGTGAGAGAAGAAGCGAAATGCAAATGCTTGAATTAAATGAAACAAAGTTATTGCAAAAGACTTCAAATTGACTGACAAGTCAGCTCAGAAGTGAATCAACAATTGAGTCGTTGTTTTAGATGTAAAATACGAGAATGAGACTTCAGTAGAAAAGATTGTAAATCTGTTGAAATAAAAAACATTATTTGAGTAATGTACATTATTTGAGTGATCAGCATCTACTTTAGTAGATGATTGCATGACATGATTAAATCGATTTTGTTCATTCATGTTTTTTCAAGAATTTTTGATGTTAACTCAATTGAATGATCAACATAAAAGCTGTTTCAATTGTATGATCTTGAACTGTCAGATTCAAGTAAATGACATAAATAATGAGTTTTTTTGCATAATGATCATTGAATTCTTGTATTGACTTCGCTTTGATCAAAGTCAGAGATTCAATTTGCAACTGATCATAAACAATCTGCATGATCACTTCATTAATGAATGAATAGTCAGCAGCTTCAATGTCAATCAATGACTTTAATGAGTAACTAATTTCATCGCTAGATAATACACATTCAATAGTCAAAGATTCAGAAGCAAAAGAATTATTTAACATGTTTATCATTGAAGAAATTAATACATCTTTCATCGCGTCTTTGATGAAAGTCACTAGTTTTTTGCCTTGTTTTTTTCAATGAACATTTTCTCATTCTTTATATTTTTTGAAATGATGATTTCATGTAAACGAGAAATGAAAACTCAAGCAAAAGTGTTCATCTTGTTCATCTGAGAGCAATTCTTGAACAAATGACTTGAAATCTTGCAGTTTTAACAAATGATGAGTGATCTTGCTGACTCAGAAGTAGAAGCGATGATCAATTTAACATAATTAATTATCAAAGTTGATACTGATAAAAAAGTAACATGCTTTTCAGAAATGATGATGACTTTGATCGTGATGATGCAACGTTTGCTTTGAAGCTGATAATTGACTCGCTGTTTATTATTCATACTTCGAAAAAAGCTCTTGAAATGATTTAAGATAGTAAAATCTTTCAAGCAAATTGATAAAACATCTTGCAAGTGATTGTTGATTTTATTCTGAAGATTGTTCATCAATGTGCAATTCTTGTAGTCTAGATAGTTGAATAACTTCATAAACTCAAAGTAAAAGATATTGAAAGACTTGTTCATCTGTTTCAGAGCATTATATTCATGATGACACTTTTAATTCTTATCTTGATCATCGTAAATAAACTTCAGATACTTGAAGAGTTCATAGATTGTAATGTATGAATGAGATGCATCATGATGACATCAAGCAAACATTTGTTTCGCTGCATCATCTTCTAGTCTAGATACAACATAAACAATACAGATATTTTCAGTATGAAAGTGATTTGCATTTGCTTTAAGCTTATCATCAATCTTAATTCTTCAGCTGTCTCATATTGATTTAACATCTTTATCAATGAAGATAAATAAGTTCAAAAACTTGTAGAATTTGTGATGATCATTATTGAATAAGATGAATGATTCTTGCGTGAAAGTACGTAGATCAAAGTCTCGTTGTTTCATAATAGTTTAAGAATCAGCAAACTTAATGAGCTGATGAGATAAAGATTGATCAGATAAATGCTGTATCTTTTTTAAAGTCAATACTTTTGCTTGTAGCTTAGTGATAGTTTCTTCTTTAGTCTTTATTGTGTTTTGATTAATCTCTAGCTCATTCAATCTGCTTGTATGTTTGACTTGTAGAATGATTCATTGCTTGATGCATTTCAACATTATGTTTTGTTGATCTCTTAACTCATTTAACATCTTGATGATCTCATTCAACTGTTCACAAGTTCATTGACAAAGTTGTTTTTTATTCTTTATGTTTCATGAAGTCTTGACTTGTTCAACTTCAGCTGAAGCATTGCTGAGTAGCATGAAAACTCATCTGCTTACAATGCTTTTAAGTAGACGAATTGATCATGACTTGACTGATTTGAAGTTGCATATCATTGTGAGAAAAATAAGAATAAATAAATTAATTTGATGAAAGTAATTCAAAGAAGCTCTTGTGAATTTTCTGATAAACAAATGAGTGCAATATTCAAAGAATCTCTTGCAAATAAAAGTGATAGTAGTAATTTAAAGAATTTCTTGCGAATTTTCTGATAAATGAAGTAGATTATTTCATATTGTTTACATGTTGATAGCAGAGTAGTTGATGAGCATTTAGCTAATGTTAGAAGTCAGCATAAAGCAAGTCATATAAATGTCATTTAACTAATAAATAAATGCTAAGAAAGAAAAGTATTTACAAAAAAGAACTCAATTCTTATATGAATGTTTCTCAATTCTATGTTAAACTTGAAAGAGTTGACATTTTACACATATAATGCAGAGTTTCAATGACATCATGACTAGTTCAGATTTTCGCTAGTTCTATACTAGTTTAGTGTAGTCTGAATTCATATGAAGATTGAGTCAGATTTGAGTCAGATCTGAATCAAATCATGTTAGTTTAACATAAAATCGTAACAATTTCTATTATATTCATCACTTTCACATCTTTTACAATATTAATAAATAGTTTAATGAAGATTTAAAAAATTATTTGCAAGTTATTTAACATGAATCTGTTAAACAAGCTTAAACAACAAAGTTCAGTTCAGTTAAAAGATCAAGTGAACATCTTGATTATAAGTTTAATTTTAGAATAAAATAAACATCAATGAATTTCTTAAATTTTACAAGCAGAAATTCTTTTCAGTGATGATTTATCAATAACAGACATAAAAATCAAAAACATCATGATGTTTAAAATTAATGAAACTTGAGCAAAACACTGATGTACAATTGCAAAAATACTGAAACTTATGTATGAAATAATAATACATAATTTATCAAAAAATATGAATCTGAGTTTGAATAAAATAAAGAGAATCATCAGACAATTGAAGAAGTAAAATGATCTTTCAATCAAGAAAAGCATAAAATACATAAAATAACTTAATAAAAAATCATCTGAAAATAAAATGTGCAGTTCAATCATAATTCATTTTCAAAATGTAATAAACTGCAATAAAATGCTTATGTTAAATTTAATATAAAACTTTAAACTGTATATTTATATGCATCATTTGTTAAAGATAAGAATGAAGTAAGCAATGTTTTATTTAAATGTTGCAAATATAAATACATAAGTTTAACTTGTCATTATGATATAGTTTGCTTTCAATGCATCAATAAGCATAGCAATAAAAAGTGCAGAAAGAAGTTAAACTGCATGATTTATGAAGAAAAACATATGATTAACAGTGAAGTCTGTTCATTAAAAAAGACAGAGAAAACTTAAGTAATAAAATTAAAAAGCTTGAAAAATCTTGAAAGCATTATTTAACAATGCACATTACAAAGCATCATTTTTATTAAAGATAAAATTTAACTTCATTTAAATGTAGTTTGCTAATAAATATAAATAAATTTCTCATTATATATAATATTTAATTTATTATAAATATTGATGATCAGCGATGAAACTTATCTGTATGCAATGCTGACTACAAATCTACTGTCTAGTTACAGTAAAGTTTAAAGATTATCAAAAGTTTGAATGACATTAAGACGCTGCGTGATGATGAAGCGCTGTGCGTTGATCGCGTGCAGAGTTTTCGCGATTGCGCAGACTTTGATAATCTCAATGCGCATGCTACAAGCAATCTGCACGCAGATAAGAAAGTCAAATAGAACGCAGAACTACGAGAAAAATCGCTTATGAAAATCATTCAATTCAGTATCTCATCGTCGCGACAATGAGAACTGAGACAGAACACTCTTGCGTTTCATCTGTTGAGAATGATTAGCAGAAAGAACTTGAATCACGAACATTCTTTAAATTTATGTGCTAACTACGTATAGATCTTGTTAAGACTGCGTGTCTGTTACTACAACATGAGCAACTCACGAGACTCGTTAAGTTCAACATGAGCAAACTTGAGAGTTTCGTTAATATCGTTTAACAGACGTTCAGACACAGACATTCTATACGTGAGTGATACGCTGACGAGAAGACTTTGTTAAGAGAAGAGAGACACAAGCGAGTTAGTAGAGAATGATCGAACTACGCTGTCTGATTAGAAGTGTAGCATATGAACATCTCTGCAAGACATGATTGATCTGCATGAGAAAGATCTCTACAGATAACGCGAAACAGATGAGTTGCACACTTTACAAGCGAAGCGAGCGTCTGCGAAACATGATATACAATGATGACAACTGTCGATCTCGAGAATCTCATCTCTTCACTGAGCTCTGACTCTCAAATGCCTTGATGATAGAATCAATCTCTAGTTAAAGACATCATCTGTATAGCTCAAGAGAATAGTAGCGTATGTTGATGTGATTAGAGAAGAAATCGACTGTGATATGCATGCGTATCGCTGACGAAACATCTGCGACTCATGCTTAAGAAGTAAACTGTCGAAATCTGAGCAGTGAGAGATTTTGCTCGTCTTGAACTGTGAATCTGCTGCGAGAAACTATCTCTCGCTAAGAGAGAAATCAGCATAGAAATCATGTCTTATATATGTTGCATGCAACGTATGCAACATATTTTCGATAGATACACAACGTCTGCGCGAAATGAGCTTGCACTCATGATGCAACGTTTGCATCAGAAAAGTACGAGCTCACGCATTTCACTAGAAAATCGAAGAGATTCAACATGATGACTAGCATACAAATAGAAAGCTCAGTTAACAAATCAAAATCAGACGTATGAGTTCTAGAGATGCAACTGAACATGAAACTGCAATGAGACGCGCATCTTCGACAAATAGAGACAAATCACGTCACAAGAATGCTGACACTTAGTCATTTTGAAGTCTTTACATGAGAAGCTATCTTCACAAAAGCGAGGCAAGTATACTCAGCAGTAGTGAGATCAGAAATTGCATTTGAAGCGTTAGTCTGACATCAGCGCGACAAGAAAAATGAACTGTCGAGCAAAGAATGCAAACTAGAAACACTTCAGAATCAAACTCTGCGTCACGTAGCAGAAGCATTCAAAAGAGTAAACATCGAAACTTTAGAAACAGAAACATACATGAGTTCGCTACATGTTCATCTAAACATACTACAGAGCAAGATCACGCTACACAGTTGAGTCAATGATCGAACGCAAGAGATCAAACAAGCATGCAAACTAATACACGCTCGTTTGACGAGAGTTAATCGCGTCATTTCTCGCTCACTCGTCATCAAGAAAATAGTACTTCTGAATGTCTTCATTCAAGAAGATGCGAAGATACAGTCAAGATGCAGACGACACATCTTCTTCTTCACAACGATTTCAACAAACGATAGCATCGCAATAACGCAGTATCACAAAGATCAATGAAATCAACGATGAGAAAAGTACAAAGAACACGTCGCAGACATCAACGCAATTTCAGCACAAAGATTGCATCTGAGCAATAAGATGATAAAGATGCGTGATGATTGTCAGAAAGCAGAAAGCATTCTTGCAATGCACATCAGAATTGAATGCATAGATCTGAATGCTTATCTGCACTCTAGAAATGTTTCAGGCATGAATAGCTTGCAATGTGACTGCAAATGAAGTCATCAGACGACGAAGCATGTACTCATGCACTGCTCGAACTGATTGCATCTGCAATCAAGAATGCTACAAGATGCTGACTTCTTAAACTATTGAATAATCGTCGTCATCACGAAGAGTCTCAGAGCAGTAGCGAAGATGATGATGAAAACGAAGCTCTTGAAGCAATTTAAAGTGACTAGAATACTCGTTTTCTAACGTGCAATCAACGCGAACAAATTTGATACATAGTCTCAAAACTCACTGTTGCAACTGCGTGAAGCAGTCATGTAGACTGCAAGTGATTTTCTATCTCAGAGAGTTTTGTTCACTCGATACAGATAGCATAAAGTTTCTCATGAGTCGATCTAATTGATATCACAAGAGTGTATGAATTTATTATTATTATTATTATTATTATTATTACTTTCTGCAATCTTTCATATGTGACAATCATATTAATATGAAAGATAAACAGTTAATTGATTAAAAAATCAATTTGTTGATATGATAATTTCTCATGCAACTTCTGCAAGTTAACTGTTACATGAAGAAATTTATTTTTATTAACATCATGATATTTCATTAAATTTGCATCATTTAAATTAATGAAATCACTGTAATATTTAATCTGTCAATTGTTTAATATTATAAAATGTTATAATTCTAGTTTTCATTTATTCTTCATTTAGTTTTCATTTGATTTCATTCTGATTGAATCTAGTGAGAATCAAAGTTAATCATGATGTCATTAAAACTCTGCATCAAAAGTGTAAAATATCAATCATATTAAGCTTAGCACAAAGCTGAGAAATACACATAATAATTGAGTTCTTCTCTTTTAAATACTTTTCTTTCTTAGCATTTATTTATTAGTTAAATGATATTTTTATAACTTGCTCTAGATTGATCTTTAACATAAAAGATTCATTCAATTGTCAGCAAGAATGAAAAAGCAATAGTAAGATTGAAAATTTTTATTTGCAAGCATGTAAAAAATAATGTTTGCAGAAAAGTTCATATTTAATGTAAATATCACAATTACATGAATTTGCAATGATTAACTGAGTAGCGAACTTCTTAATTGTTATTCATTTAGAATTTTTTTTTTAAAACTTAAATAATTATATAATTTATAAGTAATTGAAATGCTTCAAAATCAATGGCTTAAAATTTATTTATATGAAATTTTTTATTAATTTTATGAATAAAGTAATATTACAGCTTCAACTTAAACTTTGTTATGATTTTAATCTTTGTTTATTCTTCATTTAATCTTCGTCTGATTTCATTCTGATTGAGTTTAGTGAGAATTGAAGCTAGTCATGATATCATTAAAATTCTGCATCATATATGTAAAACATCAATCATATTGAGCTTAGCATAAAGTTGAGAAACATACATAAGAATTGAGTTCTTTTCTTTTAAATACTTTTCTTTCTTAACATTTATTTATTAGTTAAATAACATTCATATGACTTGTTTTATGCTAATCTTTAACAGTAAATAAATGCTAATCAACTATTTTGCTATCAACATGTAGATGATATGAAACAATTTACTTTGTTTTTCAGAAAATTCGCAAGAAATTCTTCAAATTACTACTACTTTTATTCATAAGAAATTCTTTGAATATTGCATTCATTTGTTTATTAGAAAATTCACAAGAACTTCTTTGAATTACGTTCATCAAAAAACATTACTCTTAAAATTACAATTTATTTATCTTTCTTACAATGACACGTGACTCAGAATCAGTCAAGTCACGATTAACTCATTTTCTTAGAAGCATTGCAAGCAGATGAGTTTTCATGCTATTTAGTAATGTTTCAATCAAAGTTAAGAAAGTCAAGACTTCATGAAACATCAAGATCAGTGAACAACTTCATTAATGAGTTCTAAATAAGTCAGATGATGTCATTAAAATGTTGAATGAGTTCAAAACTCAACAAGATTTGACTTTAAATTGCATTAAGCAATGAATCATTCAACAAGTTGAGCATACAAGTCAATTGAATGAGCTAGAAGTCAATCATACTACTATAAAGATTCAAGAAGAAATGATTATTCTACAATAAAAGAAGATGTTGACTTTAAAAAAGAAGTTCAAAAAAGCAAAGCATTTATCTGATTAATCTTTATCTCGTCAGCTCACTGAGTCTGCTGAGTCTTTAACTACTACAAAACAATGAGACTTTGATTTGCGTACTTTCACATGAGAGTCATTTATCTTATTTGATAGTGATTATCACAAATTCTATAAATTTTCAAATTCACTCATCTTTACTGATGAAGATGAATTGATCTGAGAAGCTTAAAAAAATAAGATAAAGAATAAGCTGATCATCAATGTTGATCATTTCAATGATGAAACTATCTGCATCATCTACATAATGTCTAGATTAGAAAATGATGTTGATGAGCACATCTTCACTTAATGATATCATGACTTCATCAATTCTTTTTATACAATCTATGATTTGTTTGAGCACTTGAAAGAAATATACAATGAAGTGAATAAAAATCAAAAAAGTCGTCATGAATACAATGCTTTGAAACAAGCAGACAAGTCATTCAATGTTTTCTACTTCAACTTTATGAAGCTATTCAACTATCTTGACTATGAGAATTGCACTTTAATGAACAATCTTCAGAATAAAATCAACAATCACTTGTAGAATGTTTTATCAATTTGTTCTGAAGATTTCACTTCACTCAATCATTTAAAGATCTTTCTTCAGAATATAAATAGCAAACAGTGAGTTAATTATCAGTTTCGCACTAAACGTTGCACTGTCATGACTATCATCAAAGTCATCATCATATCAGAAAAGCGCGTTATTTCATTATCAGTATCAACTTCAATAATCAATTATATTAAATTGATCATTGCTTTTACATTGAAATCAGTGAGATTTCTCATTATCTGTTACACTTGCAAAACATCAAATCATCTGTTCAAGAATTGCTTTCAGAACAAGATCAATACTTTGATCTTTCAAACTTTTACATTTCAACTACATGAAATCATCATTTCAGAAGATAAAGAGAATGAGAAAATGTTTATTGAGAAGAATGAGACAAAAAACTAAAGACTTTTATCAAAGATGCAATGAAAGATGTGTTAATTTCTTCAACAACAAGCATGTTAAATGATTCTTTTGCTTCTGAATCTTTGACTACTAAATATATACTATTTAACAATGAAATTAGTTACTCATTAAAATCATTGATTGACATTGAAGCTGCTGATTATTCGTTCATTGATGAAGTGATTATGCAGATTGTTTGTGATTAGTTGCAAATTGAATCTTTGACTTTGATCAAAGCAAAGTCAATATGTGAATTCGATGATCATTATGTAAAAAAACTTATTACTCATGTCATTTATTCAAATTTAACAGTTTAAAATCATATGATTGAAACAACTTTTATATTGATCACTCAATTAAATCAACATCAAATGATTCTTGAAAAAACATGAATGAACAAAATTGATCTAGTGATAAATATGTGAATCAACTCTCTTCAATTTTTGAAATCTGTTGTCTTTAAAGAAATCAATCAATCAGAATTTTACAGATTTAAACTAAGTGAAATTTGCAAAATAAAATGAAAGAACTTGAAATTGATAATTTTGTCAATGAAACAGAAAAGCTTGACTTCAACTCAGATACTAAAGCGATTTTCTTCTGTTTTCACTCAGCTCAGTCAGAAATTACTCTCTTTCAGTCAAAAAAAGAAGTTTATTGAACAGTTAAAATCACATCATATGACTTTGACTAACGTCAAAATTTCTTAATCAACGTCTGATTCAATCAACATTATAATGATAGAGACAGTGATATATAAAATGTTAATCAAGTGATCAGATGTTAAGATCTTTGCTGTTATTATTTTGAAAATTGATTGAATCATAACTATCTTTGAAAATAAGTTTAAAGAAGTGAATCTGCATGAACTCTTTCATATTGAAGCACTTAAGCAAGTCAAGATCAAGCTTCTCTCTGAATATCATGATTATTTAAATATCTTTGATAGAACAATGACAGATCAACTATCATTTCATTGTTTCTATGATCATAAAATTGAGTTGATTGATGAAGAAACATCTTCATGAAGTAAACTTTATCAGATGTTCAATCACAAGCTTCAGAAAATAAAGAAGTATCTGATCAATCATTTGAAGACTGACAACGAGATTCATCTGTACATGATGTCGACTACGAATCTTTTGATTCTATTCTGTGTTCAAATAGAAGTCAAAAGAGTCAAGAGATCTCAATTCGACGCAGTTCGAACGATGTTAGAACGTTGCGTGATCAGAAAAGTCGTCATGCAGAGTTTTCACTCACGCGACAACACTTTCTCTAACAGTCACAATCGATCTACGAAGAAGATTAATGACATGTCGATGTCAGTAAGAGATGAAAAGATACTACTAGTGAAAAAGACAACTCAGATGAAGAGCCTACGAGTTGTGACTACAAGTGATCGAAGAATTTGCGACTCGTCGACTGCGTCGATATCGAAACGTCTTCATCACATCGACAGTGTCGTCAAGTAATTGATAAAAAGATATTAGATAGAATAGTCATTTCAAGTATTGAGAGACGTGACTACAGTGCTCAAAGAAGTAGTGACTCGTCGATCACGCTGATATACTGAGAAAGCTTGAGCTCATCTTCTTTACTTGACGTCAAGTCATTCATCTATTCACGTGAAAAATCGAGAGCTCAAGAGAACGATCAGAACGCATTCTCTTTCATTGATCAGAGTCAAACATTGAACGATTGCAATTGCACGTCTATACTAACAGTTCATTCAACGTCTACGTGACATAAGTCAAATCAAGAGAAGAAAAGAATTACTCAGTACAATCACACTCTATCTTCTCATCGTGTGCATCTCTCTTTCATCACATATTTCTCTGCTCAATGAATGACAATCATTGAGTAAGAGAACACAGCTCTACGTACGTTACAATCACGAGCATCATGAATGCAAAGAAAACGTCTTTCGTCTTCGAATCGAGAATCGAATTGAAACATCGTTGTATAGAATATCGTCAATGAAGAGCAGAGCAAAGACGATGCGTCATAATCAAACAGCACAGACACTCTCATCAAGAGTTTACTCGAGCGTCACGCGCTGAATAGAAGCTATAGATT
>JAABUV010005416.1_pt1 | contig 14584 bp, 13 predicted proteins | sample 5559971 | NCBI WGS metagenome assembly JAABUV01 (sample SAMN10711881, study PRJNA513362) | rock metagenome | isolation source: Antarctica rocks | place: Antarctica: Victoria Land, Knobhead nord | collected 2015-12-19
TCGCCCCATCCTCCTCCGAAGAAGAAAACAAGGAGACCGTTCGACTTGCATGTCTTAGGTGCGCCGCCAGCGTTCGTCCTGAGCCAGGATCAAACTCTCCATTACAGTTGCCGGGTCCAAAGACCCGAACTCTGCCTAGAGCAAAGTTTCGATTGTGCCCACACGCTTGCGTTTCCGAACCAGGGCCGTAGCCCCAGTTCGACATCTCTCAATATTCAGTTGTAAATGTGCCGATCTCATCACCACGTTTCCGTAGGTGACGTCCTCTATACTACCATGTACTATTAGCCGTGTCAAGCGAATCGAGTTTTTATGCTCGCTTTTTTTCCGCCAACTATTCCATAAAACAGACGCTTCACGGAATATTGTACGGAAAGCAGGCCCGAACACACGCTAACGCATGGTACGCATAAGGGGTACCATGACTATACCAGCGAGTGATATAAACGTCAAAGAATTGTCATAGGGTGAGGGTATCTTAGAGCTGCTGCCCGCAGCGGCCGCAGAAGTTGCGGTCGGCGCGCGCCATGGAGTGGCAGGCGGGGCATTCGATGAGCGGCACGTCCGGTGTGGCGTCGACGACGCCGGCCCGCGTGGCGTCGGCGCCGGGGGGCAGGGCGAGCGCGGCCTGTGCTTGGCCTAGTGGCGACGCCGGGCGCGGGGGGATGGCGGCCGCGTACGACTCGGCGGTGTACGCCTGCGCGGTGGTCGCTTGCGCGTAGGTCTCGGCCTTGATCGTGCCGAGGTTTTCCGACGCGGCGTCCACGGCGTCGACGAGATCGCGCAGTTCATAGAAGAGCCCGTCGAGCTGTGAGGGCGGCAGTTTGTGCGCCTGCCACAGCTTGAACATGGCCTCGCCGATTTCGGCGCGCTTGGACAGGGCTTTGCCGCGCAGGTCGTCCACGCGCTTTTCTTCGGTCGATACCTTGATGCGCTGCTGCGCGTTCCACCCCGCTTCGCTGGCGAGGTCCGAGGCCTTGGCGATGGCTTTGTTGACGATGTCCATTAGTAGCCTTCAGCTAGTAGCTATCAGCCGTCAGCTTTAGCGTGCTCGCGAACTGACGTGTTCATGGTAAACGCCGGCGGATGACGTATGTCTGATGATCGCCTTGGCTGACAGCTGATTGCTGACAGCTGACGGCTTCAGATCACGCGTATCCCGCACGAGGGGCAGAAGTCAACACCGCCGGGGACGAAATGGCCGCAGTTGGGGCACTCGCGCGCCGACGGCGTAGGCGCCGGAGCAGCCGGCGCCGCCGCGGCGGCCGGCCGCGATTGGTCAGGCATAACCTGCCATGACGTTGACGTCGCTTGTGGGGACGGCGGGACAGGTGAACTGAACGCGCCTTTAACCGGCGCTGGCGGTTGCCGCGCCGGCGTGATCGACAGGATCGGCCGTGGCGGCATAAGACGCGGTGGAGGCGCCGCCGTCGACGTTTGCTGATAGCTGGCGGCCGATGGCTGATAGCTATGGGGATCAAACACGGCCGCGCGCGCCGCCGTCAGGTCCGCCACGGCGCGGTCGTGTTGCTCACGTAAGCCGTCGAGGTGGCCGCATAGCGCGGGGATACGCGGGTCGTCGATGCGGGCTTTCCAGGCGGCGTAGACGCGCTCGCCGATCTCACTGGTCACACGGGCGCCCTCGGCCTGCAGGGCGTTGACCCGCCCCTCGATATTGCGGATGACCAGCCCCTGGTTGGCCGTCCACGCGGCTTGCGCGGTGACGGTCGCCACCGCGCCCTGCGCTTTGTCGATGATGTCGTGGGCGCGGTCGAAAAGATTGTCCATAGTTATTCACCCTCACACCCTTTAGGAGATAGCGATGAGCAGCACGGTCGTGTTGTCGTCGCTGCCGCGCGCCAGGGCGTCGTCGACCATGCGCCGCGCCGCGTCGTTGAGCGTTTCGATGCCGTGTACGGTATCCTCGGAGAACGCGGCGCCACGCATCGTCTTCCAATATCCGTCGCTGCAGAGAAGGAGTAGGCTCCCCGGCTCCAACGGCTGCGTATACCAATCCGCCGCCGTCTCCACACCCGCTTCCCCGACAGCGTGCAGGATGATATTGTTGCCGGGCGCGGTGTAGATGTCGTCGTCGGAGAGGCCGCCCTGTCCCAACTCCTGCGCCACCAGCGACTGGTCGCGCGTGATCCGTACGGCCTGCCCATGCGGGTCGATGTAGTACGCGCGGCTATCCCCAACGTTGGCGAGGTAGGCCGTGTCGCCCTGGATGACCACGGCGATGAGCGTGGCTCCCATGTCGCCGGAGCGCGCGATCTCGTCGAGTACCACGGCGTTGGCCGTGGCGATGCCCACGCGCACGATGGCTTCAGCGTCATCCGCCGCGAGCGCCGTATCGCCGCCGCGTGCGTCGAGCGCGGCGGCGATCGACGCGCCGGCCGTCGTCACGATGCGCGACGAGATCAGGCCGCTGCCGGGCGCGTAGCCGCCCATGCCATCGGCCAGTAGCGCGACGGTCGCGCCGTGGCGCCCTGAGTTGGCGCAGAGCGCGCGCGTCGTGTACCAATAGGAGTCTTCGTTGGGGTGGTGCGGCCCCTCCGCGCTGTGCGCCCCGACCTCGACGCCGACGCCCTCGGCGCCGAACAGGCGGCGCTCGGGCTGCACATGCAAGTAGACGCCATCCTGCGCGACCTCGTCGGGTAGTTCGGTGGCTGTCGTGGTCTGCACCAGGGTGACCGGATGGTTCTGGATCGGCGCGCCGCAGTTCTGGCAGAAGCGATTGCCCGGCCCGTTTTGGGCGCTGCCGCAGGACCAACAACGCTCGTACGAGCGGCTATCGGTGGCGCGGTACGTCCGCGTGTCGCCGGACTGGTCGGTGATCTCGACGATCGTATAGCGGCCGGCGATGATCGCGCCGGGGGCGAACACGACCGGCTGCCGCGCGGGAACCGCCGCTGTGACCGGTTCCAGCACGGCCGCCTCACCTCCGCTGTCCTCTGGCGTGTCGCCGGCCCTCTCCGCCTTCATAGGCGATACAAGGGGCGCGGTTTCCGTGTCTGTCTCCGCCAGAGAGTCCGCGTCCACCGAGGCCGCTTCCCGCGACTCGCCAACTAGCGGCGTACTGCTAGCGGGCGGCGCGCTGTCCGCGCTATCCGGGGGCATGGGCGCCGGTTCGCTCCGTGCATTGGGCTTTCCCATGTCGGGAACGGATGGGGCTAGCGGGCTGCCGGTCTCCGTCACGCCGGATGTAGGGATAGAGGTGACTGGCGCCGCGGCGCCGGCGGCTGACGGATCGAGTGTGGACTCCGTCATGACGACATCGGCTGGCGTCTCTAGGGGCGCCCCATCGTTCCGCTCTTGGTTATGTGGCGGCGTCGGTGGTTCCGGCAAGCCGCCCGACGTGGGTTGCAGGGGCGCTGCCACGGTTAACTCTGCTTGCCCCTCGACCGGCGGGGGCGCGCTATCCTCGGCGGCGAGCCCTTGCGGCGCATGGTCCGGCAGGGAGATGCGCACGCTATCCGACAAGGCCGCTGCCGCCGGTCCGACCTCAGCGTGGTCGTCTGGTATGTCGTCTGGTGTAGCGATGGGTTGGGCCTCCGTATGGTCCGGCATAGCGGTGGGCTCGATCCGCGCCATCATAGAGGAACTGGGCTCCGCCGGAGCGGCGCCATCATCGGCGCTCACACCCAAGCCGGATGCGGCCACGCCGGGCGTCGCGTTGCCCCGTCCCGCCCCCGTTTCTACGGTGGCGTCATCCTGACGGAAAATCTTGCGTACCGCGTCCCACATGCTCTTTCTTACGCCTCTTCTGACTATCGACTATCGACCTTCTCAAGAAATGGACACTTGTGTATTCAGTGCGCCAAAGGAGAGCGTGTCACCATTGTTGAGCGGAACGGGTTGGTTGTACGGCGTGGCGTGACCATTGACGTATGTACCATTCGTGCTGCCCATATCGGTGACCGCGAAACCGCCGGCCAAGCGCGCCAGGCGCGCGTGGTGGCGCGAAACGCCAAGGTCGGGCGCTCCGCCGCCGAAGGGAATCACGTCGACCTCGGGACGCCAATTCTGCGCCACGTCGGCGCGGCCCACGCTCGCCTCGTCGCCCTGCATCGAGAACGTCTGTCCCGTTGGAAAGGTTAGTGTCAGCGTGTTCGCGCGGGTCTGCGCTTGTGGCTGCGCCCCAAGTCGCGGCAAGTCAGCCGTACCATGCGCTCTTGGTTCCGCGACAGCGCCGGCGTCGGACGGTTCAACCGCGACGCCATTGGCGCTCCCCCGAGATGACATAGGAATGTCGGGGCCGGCCGGCGGCTGATCGGCGGGCATCACCGGCTGCGGCAGCGCGATCGACGCCGGATCTTCAGCCGTAATAAGGCCCGGCGCGGCCGCGGGGGCGGACATAGCCGCCGCGTTGACGCCAACCGGCGCCGCGGCGGCGCCCGGCGCGCCCTGCTGGGGGAGTGGCGAACCGCAGTTCTCGCAGTACGCCATACCTGGGAGATTCTGGCCACCGCATTGCGGGCAGGTAATCATGAGCGACCTCCTTGTACGTCAGTCGATAGTCGATAGTCGATAGTCGATGATTTGGTGTTGCCTCTTAATATTACTAACGACTAACGACTATCGACTTATTCTTGAGGCGGCAAACTAAGCTTGCGCGTGCCGCTGGTGAGCCGTTTCGTCGCCGACGAGTCCGCGATTTGCTCGGCGTCGCCGGTGTTTTGCAGCGTGAGCCGCATCGTCTGCACGGTTTGCTGGATGAAGCCCTGGTCGGCGCCGACGCGCTCCAGATTCTGCTGCAGGTTGTCGAGTTGGCGCGTGGCCGTCGTGACGTCGCCCGCACGCGCGGCGTTGAGCAGGCGTGTCTGCGTCGTCTCGACTTCGGCGTGGTCGACATAACCCTTGACGACGGGATCCATCTCAGGGAAGCCCGGCTGGTCGCCGAGTAAGACCGTGAAATCGTCGCTATGCACGGAGAGGCCTGCTTGCGGCGGCATATCGTAGGTCAGATCAAGCGACGCGACCTGGAATTCGTTGGCGAAGCCGGCGCCGCCCTCGTAGGCGTACTGTATGAGCAGCGTCAGGCCGTCCTTCTGGATGTCACCTAGCGCGACGGTGGTGCGCCGGTTGGTTGGCGTCACCGGCGTGAAGTCGAAGGACTTGAGTTCGGGCGACACCTCATGCACGCGAATGGGACGAAAACGCTGGCGGAACTCCATGGACAGCGTCGCGTTGGTGATGACCGTGGCCTCGACCGTGGCCATCACCTCGCCGAAGAAATCCTGCACCAGTTCGGCGCGGTCGATGTACGCGGCGATGCCGCGCGACGAGCGCGCCATCTCGTTGAGCAGGGCGCCGTTGTAGTCGTCGCCGATGCCGCCGAGCATAAAGGGCACGTCGGTCTGCTCGGCCAGCTGGTAGCAGTAGGGCTCGTCGTTGGTCTGGCCGTCGGTCAGCACCACGAGTTTGCGTACGGCGGCCTCGGGGTTCGGCAGGTTGCGCAACTCGCCCATGGCGGCGGCGATGCCGTCGCCCATCAGGGTGCCGCCGTTGGCGCGCAGGGAGCCGACGGCGCGCAGCAGCTTGGAGCGGTCGCCCGTGACTTGTTGCGCCAGGGCCAACACTTGCACGCGGTCGGAAAACGCCACGATCGTGACGAAGTCGCCGTCGTTGAGTTGGTTGATCACGCGCTGCGCGGCGTCGCGCACGAGGTCGATTTTCTTCGGGCTGAAGCGGCCGTGGATCTGACCGTCCATCGAGCCGGACGTGTCGATAACCAGGCCGAGTTGAACCGTGGCGCGCCGTTGCACGGCCAGATCGGGACGGATCGTCACGGCCCCATAGTTAACCGCGGCCGAACCGACGGGGATCTGGGCGTAGCCCGGCCGGATGTCAATGGTTGTCGCCATACGTATCGGGCCTTTCACTCTCATTCATTCGTCGCGGCGTCCGGCGCGGGCGCGGTGGACGCGGCTTATTATAAGCATTAAGCCTGTCCACGACGCGGAACGCGGCGCCACTATGTAGAATATTACTACACCGTTGGTTTCTGGTCGCGCCATCGCCGCCAACACCCTATACTACTCTTACCTCCACTTTTACCTCCACTTTCTCTTTCCCTTGTAGAAAGACAGTTCACATGCGCATGCAACGAGACATCCCGCCCCCACCACGCCTCGCTCGTTCGTTCCGCGACGCGCGGCCCGCCGTGCCACGCCCGCTGCCGCGCCGCCGGCATGGCCCGGTGTGGCCGCGCGTCCTCTCGTCGCTGCTGCTGGCCGCGGCGCTCGCGGCGGCGTTGCTGGCCGCCGCGCCATTGCTGACGGGGCGCCCGTCGCTCGCGCTGAACCTACCATCTTTCTCATCATTTCCCTGGAGGCTCTTCCCGACGGAAACGGCGTTGGGCCAGACGCCGCACGCGCGGCCGTCGTCCCCGGCCCCGTCGGGCCCATGGCGTGGCGTCGCGTTCACCGTCAGCGCCGGCGGCCATAGGTGGCCCATCGCGCGAACCGATCTCGCTACGATGCTGCGCCCTGCCTTCAGCCCCGGCGCGGCGCGACCGCGCGCCGCGGACCGTCACGTCGACCGCGCCGCCGTGGCCGCGTACGTCGCTCATCAGTCCGCGATGCTGGACCGGCCGGGACAGGATGCGGTCGTCCTCTATGCCGATGGCATAGCGCGCGTGCGTGACGGACGCGACGGGCAGGTCGTGGACCGCGCGACGGCGGCGGAGCGCCTGGTCACGGCGTTGCGGCAAGAGGGCAGGGCGACGATCATGTGGCCGATGGTCGATGGCCCGACCGTGACCAACGGGGAGGCGCGCGCGCTGGCGGATAAACTGCGGCGCACGCTGCGCACGACCGTCGTCTGGCTGCCGCAACGCCACTGGGCGCTCACGCCGTCCCAAATCGCCGCCGCGCTGACCCTGCGCCGCGTGACGACGCCGACGGCCGCGCGTCTCGTCGCGCATCTCGACCCCGCCGCGCTCGCCGCGGGACTGCCGGGGTCGGCCCAGTTGGCGATGACCCCCGCGCGGGACGCCCGGATCGTCGTAACTGGGGGACGCCACGTCGTGATCCCCGCCGTCGCGGGGCGCCGCCCCAACTACGTCGCCCTCGCCGCCGAGATGTTGCGCTCACCACCCGGCCGCGCCGTCTACCACCTGCCCCTCACCGCCTACCAGCTCGCGCTGACCACGGCCAAAGCCAAAGCCGAGACGCTCGCCAAGGCGCGAACCCGAGGGTAGACTTGTATTAGGGAGAGTGCCATGACCATTACGATTGAATTGACCCAGGAACAGGAGTCCTACGTCGTGGCCATCGCGCGACAACGCGGTATGACCGTCCGTGATCTTGTCGCACAGATGATCGACGCCCATATTGGCCCTGATGTGCAGCCTAGGATGATCGATGCCGACCAGGACAACCACTTGTCCACGTCTCTTTCAGCCGACGATGAGACTCAGCATCGTTTACAAACTCTCCTTCAGGATCTGCTTGCCCGCTCGGACGCCGTGGAGCGACAGTCGGGCAGACCATCGGCGGGCGCCTCTGAGTCGCCGGTCGCGGAGGCGATCCAGGAGAAATATCGCGCGCAAGGCTTGCAGGTATGACGCCTCGCGTGCTGATCGACGCAGGCGCTCTGGTCTCGGTTGTCGACCACAGTCAGCCCCGCAGTCTGGCCTGCCGTGCGCTCGTCACCGCCCTTCCCTTACCGCTGGTGACGACCTGGGCGGCGTACACCGAAGCGATGTATCTGCTGTTCGGCATCGGCGGCTGGCCCATGCAGCGCGATCTTTGGGGCTATGTCGAAACCGGCGTCCTGCAGTTGCATGCCCCCGACGAAACTGAACCCAGCCGGATGATGTCCTTGATGGAGCAGTACCGCGATCGCCCTATGGATCTAGCCGACGCGACGCTCGTCGCGGCCGCAGAGACCCTGGGCACGACATCATTCAACTCAGGCACGCGCTGCGGATTGCGCCACAGGCCACAATTCGCTGACATCAACTGGAAATGTGACGGACTTTTTGTTGTAGACAGCCAAAACCAATGTGTTTATCCTCGGCGGTATGTTTTGTCGCCATCTAAACAACTCTTTCGACTGGCTATCGCAGAGGTTCGCGCATTGTATCGTGCGGGTGCCGATGTCCGCAAGTTCGACACACGCCTGAAACGTGTAAGCTCGCGCATCGACCTCCGCACGCACAACGTAAGTTGCGGCATAGTGATCGTCGGTTGAACCATGTATTGGCTCTATAGACAACACGCGCACCGTCATGCCCATCCTCCCTCCACTATGCACGGAAAACCGCTTCCGACGTCCAGTAGTTTATGAAGTCGTCTGTTTTCATTGTATAGGACGTGCCCTCCCAAGGGTCTCGAATCATGAGATTGCCGACTACATCCGAGCCATCGACGACGACCATATGGCTCATCGTTCCTGTCGACCTCAACACGGCTGCCCATGACCCCGTACTGTTAAGTGTATCGATAAGTTCGGACTCTGACGCTCCTTGTATAGTGAGAGAACCGCCAATCCAACGCCTGCCGTTATCGGCTATGGATAGTGCCGCGCTAAGATCGTCGGCGCTTGCAGGCGCGCCAATCGCGGCTAATGATGCCTGCTTGGGAGACTCCAGCAATGCCTCGCGTCCTCGCCAGCATTTCACCGCACGCGGATACACAGGAAAGCGGATTGTCTTGTTGGACAACAGCGACGTCCGGAGCCTCCCTTATCGTCGGCCAATAACCACCTGCGCCAGCCAATCTACCGCCGGTCCTCTACTGGCGCTGCTAAAGAATCACTTGCCATGAAACCTCCGTACAAAGTATTTCATTTATTAGTATGATATGGCATGGGTGAGCCGTCAGGCTTTGCCAGCGACGTGCGCGGCGTAAAACTCGCCCCAATGCGGCTGCCGCCCGTCTACGTCGGTGAAGCCGTACACGCGCGCCAGGTCCCAGGACGACAAGGTCTTGCCGGCCTGATCGGCGACGTGGGGATCGGTCGCCAAGGCCACCACCGCGCGGGCAACGTAGTACGGTGTCTCCGACGCGATGAAATGTGGGTCTTGCGCGGCGCCGTCGCGCCAGTTGTCCTCGGTCACGCCGAAATGGTCGAGCATTGCCTCCGAGCGCAGGAAACCCGGTGTTATCGCGAGCGCTGTGACCCCGTGCGGGCGCAGATCCTCGGCCATCGCCGCCGCGAGGTGGATGCTCGAGATCTTAGCAAGACTATAGAAGAGGTTGCCGCGATACCCGTAATCGACGCCGTCCGTGACCTCGACGATGAGGCCCTGACCGCGCGCGACCAGCAGTGGCGCCCCATAGTAGGCGGTGATGATGTGCGAGTCCACCGCTCGCTCCTGCATCAGCAAGCCCGCGCGAAGCGAGTTCTCCCAGAAGGGCTTACCCCATTCGCTCAACTCGTCGCCGCCCCACACGTCGTTGACCAGCACGTCGAGCCGGCCATTCTGCTCGCGCCGGATGCGCTCGAAGAGGGCTTGCACCTCGTTCGGGACGGTATGGTCTACCCGCGCGGCGATGCCCACCCCGCCCCGAGCAGTCACCATCTCCGCCGTCTCCTCGATGGTCTCAGGCCGGCCCGTGGTCGCGGGGGCGCCTCGGACGCTGCGCCCCGTCACATAGACGGTGGCCCCCGCCGCACCCAACTCGACCGCGATCGCGCGCCCCGCCCCGCGCGTGGCGCCCGCGACGAGGGCTACTTTGCCGTGTAACGCCGTACCGTCCATCCACATCAGACGTTTCCTCCTTACTGCTCGTCATGCTCGACAAGTCGAGTATACGCGCCCTTTCATGACACCCTATGTCATATTTGGATGAGATCAAGCGGATGATGCGGTGGTTCTACACTAGGGAACCAGGCGATGCTGACTGAAGGTTCGACAAACTCTTTACGTTGCACGTACGACACATATCGTTCATAATAAAGCAAGGTTCACGTAACGTGAACCTTGCTTTATTATGAACGGAGACAAATGTGTTGACGCTAGATAGTCATCAATACGCAGAGGAGGAGTTGGCGCAAGCAGCTTTGAGCGCGCTTCAGACGACGACAGGGCTAAACGGCCGGCTCGTACCGCTACCGATGAATGGTGGGCGTGGCTACTATCGCCCTGATGTAGCCGTTGAACTGAACGTCGAAAACAACCGCCTTCTTTTCTATGGGGAATGCAAAACTATTGTCGATCGACGGGCTGTCTTGGCTCAGGTCAAAACTCGATTTGACGGACTCGATGCGCCGGGGCTATTGATAGCCCCCTACTTGAGTGAAAAAACAGTGGACTCCTGCCGCGCCATCGGTCTGCAATCCATTGACACTGCCGGCAATGCCTATCTCGAAGCGCCTGGCTTATATATATTGGTTAAAGGGCAGAAAAGCTCGACCATTCAAGTAGCCAGCGACCGAGCGCGTATGGGTGGGAGCGCCTCCGCGCTGCGCATGGTATTTGTATTGCTCGTCCAGCCGGAGCTTATGCGGGCTTCCTACCGCGAGATCGCGACATCCGCCGGTATCGCATTGGGTACCGTGGGTTGGGTATTTCGAGACCTCGCACAACGCGGGTTAGTAACTAGCCCCGATAAAGCGCTTGGACGCAGGCTACTGGAGCCAGATCGTCTCTTGGATGAGTGGGTTGCTACCTATCCAATCAGGTTGCGTCCCAGGCTACATGCGCGCCGCTTCAGGGCGCCAGATCCTATGTGGTGGAAGGATGTCGATCCGATCGAGCTTGACGCTTGGTGGGGTGGAGAGATCGCGGCTGACCATCTGACTGGTATGCTAAAGCCATCAACACAAACGCTGTATGTAACGCCCGAAAGAGCGCAACGTTGCGTCCAAATGCTCATCGCAAAATATCGACTACGCCCCGACCCCGATGGTGAATGTGAACTCTTAGATACCTTTTGGAACATGCCGCGCGCTCAGAGTCAGCCTCAATTCGCGCCACCAGTTCTTGTTTACGCCGATCTTATGGCGAGCCTCGACTCCAGAAACCTGGACGTCGCCAAAACGATCCGAGACACAGTGATAGCCGATGTACAGTATCCGGCCTGATTACCCGTTGGACGCGATCACTCAAAACATCGTGCGTCAATTCGATGATGCCTGTCGCTCGTTGGACATCGACTACTTCCGCATCGGAGCGACCGCGCGGGACATCATGTTGACCCATGTTTTCGGTGTTAAGACATATCGCGCTACGCGTGATGTTGACTTTGCCGTAGCCGTCCCGGACTGGCAAACCTTCGACCTCATCAAATCATGGTTCCTGGCGCGGCCTGAGAGTTGGTCCAGTTCCACGAACACCCACCGTCTGCTGTATCGGGATAACGACACGGATGCCGTTGTGCCGATGGATGTGGTTCCATTTGGAGGCATCGAAAACCCGCCCACGATCATTACGTGGCCGCCAGACATGGCGGCTATCATGAGTGTGGCCGGTTTCGCGGAGGCTTTGCAAGCCGCGGTTCAGGTGCGTATCGTCGACGATCTCATTGCCCCCGTCACCTCCATCCCTGGACTCGCCGTGCTCAAGCTGTTCGCGTGGGCTGATCGTCGCATGGCAAGCTCAAAAGATGCGGATGATCTGTTGATGCTGTTACGCCACTATGCTGACTCAGGCAACTTGGATCGTCTGTACAACAGCGCGTTTCACATACTGGAATCATGCGACTATGACGTCGATGCGGCCGGGGCCTATTTGCTTGGCTTGGACACCGCGACAATAACGGGCAATGACACGCGTTCGAGGATGCTGGTACTTCTGAAGGACGCGGGCGTGCGTGATCGGCTGATACTGCACATGGCACGCTCACGGGTGGCGCAAGAAGACAGCCTCACCTATGTCAGCAACTTGCTTACCCGCTTTGTAAACGGTCTATCTTCAGGTAGTTGACAGCGGCGGGAGTTCCCACGCCGCCGCGTCCACGAGGTCGTCGACCCGTAGCCCGCGCCGGTGCAACGCGGCGGGCGCGCTCAGGTTGTGGTCGCGGATGGCGCGGTCGAGCGCAATGAGCGCCGCGCGATACTCGTCAAGCATGGCGCGCCGCCCCGCGTCGAAGGCGCGCCTATCGTCCGCCGTGGCGCGCGCCTGGGGATTGACCAGCCAGGCCCGCCGCCGGCGCGCCCGCTCGACCAGCGCGTCCGCCTCGCGCCGCGCCCGCTCCAACTCATGCGCGCGCGCCACGACGGGGTGCGAGAAGCCGTCTTGCCGGAGGCAGCGGCGCAGCAGCCAGTCGGGGCCGTCGTCGCTCAGGTCGAGCTTGCGGCCGTACAGGTGGCGTAAGTCGCCGCGCTCGTGCAACTCGCGCATGGTCACGGTCAGCGCGTCCTCGCCGGCCTCGACGACGAACCGCGCGCCGCCGCCCCGCCGATGGCCCTGCCCCGCGCCGCGCGTGTAGGCGCGGTCCAGCAACGTTCTCGTTGGGGGCGCCATGGTAGACGAGCGTACAGCGCGGACGGGCGCGGCGCCGGTCACCGCCTCGATCCACGCGAACATCTCCTCCCGCGGCGATCGTCGCGGCGCCGCGTCGTCCAGGGACGCATCGTCGCGTTCCTCACGCCCCACATCGCCATGCCACAGCCAGCGCATCTCGGCGCAGGTCCGCAGCAACTCGTCCAGGGCCCCCGTGGCCTCGACGCGCCCATCCTTGAGCACGACGATGTGGTCGGCGCGCCGCAGCGCGGCCCGTCGATGCGACACCACCAGGCAGGTCCCCCCAACCCGCTCGTCGAGCCGCGCCCACAGCAGGCGCTCCGTCTCCACGTCGAGCGCGCTGGATACGTCGTCGAACACGAGCAGCGCGGGCGTGCGCGCGAACAGGCGCGCGGCGGCGGCGCGCTGCGCCTGGCCGCCGGAGAGGCGCACGCCACGCGGGCCGACCAGCGTGTCCAGTCCCTGCTCCATCGAGGCGACGTCGGGCTCCAGGACAGCCGCGTGGAGCGCTGCCGCCAGGTCGACGTCGTGCTCGTCCAGGCCGAGCAAGATGTTGTCCCGCAGCGTGTCGCTGAAGAGGCGCGGCGTCTGCGGCGCGTAGGCGCTACGCGGCGGCACGAAGAAAGCCGCTGGGTCCGCGACGGGGGCGCCGTTCCAGCGGATCTCGCCGCCGTCGCGTGGCAACAGACCGAGCAACACGCGCAGCAAGGTGGTCTTGCCCGCGCCGACGCGGCCCGTGACCACCGTGAACGAACATGGCCGCAGGCTTAGATTGATGTCCACGATGCCGCGTCCCGTGTCGGGATGGCGGTACGTCAGGTTTGCCACGTCGAGCTCGCGCAACTCCTCATCATGCGGTGTTGTGCGACGTGGCGCGGTGGGGAGGGGATCGCGCGCGACGAGCGTCTCCGCTGGCGCGCCGTCGAGGAGCGCGGTCAGGCGTTCCAGCGAGACGCCAGCCTGTTTGTACATGGTCAGGTCCATCCCGAATAGGACCGTGAAGTCGGTCACGAGCGGAAGCAGGTAGACGAACAGGGCCAGATCGCCCACCGTGAAAGCGCCGCTGCGCAGCATATGCCCGGCCAACAGCAGGAGCGCGCCGGTACTGAGGCCGGCCATGTTGCCCATAAACGACAGCTGGGCATCGAGGCCGATCAGGCTATCGCGCAGCGCGGCCTTGCGCCGGGCGGCGTTGAGCGTGCGGAACCGCGCCACGACGTCCTCCTCGGCCCCCGCGACCTGGATTGCCTGCGCGGCGCCGAAGATCTCGCCCAGGAAGGCGCTGACGCTCCCGGCCATGTGGCGGCTGGCGCGGCGATACCCTCGCAGGCGCGCGCTCACCACGTTGGCGATGATGCCCGCCGCCAGCAGGGGCGCCAGCGCCACCAGCGCCAGGGACAGGTTGACGCGCGCCATGAGGGCGAGCGCGACGAGCGCGACAACGGCCGTCCCCGCCACGAAGCTGGAAAAACGTAGGTACCCCACGATCTCCGACACGTCCCACATCAGCCGGCTCACCACCTCGCCGGCGGCGTAGGGCAGCGGCTGCGCGCCGGGACGCGCCAGGATGCGGGCGAGCAGGTTGTGGCGCAGCAGGGCGGCGCTGAGGTAGAGGCAGGTGTACTCCACGGCCACGGAACTCAACACGGCCGCGACGCGCGGCGCCGTCGCCGCGACCAGCAGTGCGATCAGCGCCCACAGCCCCCACGTCACCTGGGCGTGCCGGGTCAGCGTGTCGAAGATGGCCGCCACGATCAGGCCCGGCACGATCTGGACGCCCAGGCGCACGATCTGCAGCGCGAGGCTGAGCGCGTAGAGGGCTGGCCTGTCGCGCAGCAGACGCCAGGCCAGCGTCCAGACCGTCATACCGGCGCCTCCCGCGTATCCGGCGCTTCCAACCCGATGCGTAGCAGGCGCGCGTAGTGCGAGGCAGGGTCGGCGGCGAGCAACATGCGCGGGCCGTACTCGACCGCGCGGCCACCGTCCAGGGCCAGGATGTCGTCGGCGCGCTGCACGGTCGCCAGGCGGTGTGCGATGACGATGGCGCTACGCCCCGCGAACAGGCGGTCGATGGCCCGTTCGAGCAGGCGCTCCGTCGCCGGGTCCAGGCGCGAGGACGCCTCGTCGAGCACAATGAGGTCGGGGTCGCGGAGGAACACGCGGGCC
>JAABUV010005418.1_pt1 | contig 14582 bp, 10 predicted proteins | sample 5559971 | NCBI WGS metagenome assembly JAABUV01 (sample SAMN10711881, study PRJNA513362) | rock metagenome | isolation source: Antarctica rocks | place: Antarctica: Victoria Land, Knobhead nord | collected 2015-12-19
CCGCGCACACCACCTGCCCTGTAACCTCGCATCGCAGGCGCGATCCCGAAGCTTCAACGATCGCCACCTCCTTCCCCCCTTCGAACGAAATCTCCGACACCGACAGGAAGTGCTCGTCGATCTTCGCGCCGGGCTTGGCCGCGACCACCGCCGCCGCCAGCTTGGCATGGTCGAACGCAAGGGCCGATCTCCCCTTGGCCGCATCGACCAGAAGGTACGTGAAGCCCTCCGGCCCCCGGTCCCGGTACCAGAATCGATCGCCCTCCACCCACATCGGACGCTCCACCGTGTGATACACCAGCGGCGTCACGTTGTACGACATCATCTTCTCCGCACCCTGGTAATCCGCCGCCGTGTACACCCGCCCACCCTTCTCCTGAGCCACCGCGCCCACCGCAACCCAGCAGACCAACGCAAAACCCTTTCGTGCAAACCGAAGCTTTCCCAGATGCATGAGTCTCGTTTCCAGCCGGCCAGACCGGCTTCAAAGATGTGAAGGTTTGTCGGACATAGTCTATCGCCACCCGTCCTCCCAGCTTCTGCCGGTGCCGAAGCGACCGTGTAACCAGGGCAGCTTTGGACATCATCTCCGTCGATTATCTTCAGAAAAGCCAGCCAGCAAGGGATAAAGTGGATCGCTAGGAGATCACCCCTTGCAAGCACTCGCCGAGAAACTTATGGCCGCGCTGCCCATGTACGGCCGCCAGTTACTCGCGTTGCTTCTCGGTCCTAAAAGCGCTGTCCTCGCGCAGGATCTCGAGTCCGACTCGGCGGTCGGGCAGGCGCTCACCTTCCTCGCCGTCTCCTTCGGCATCGCCTTCATCGCCCAGATTCCGTTTCTGCCCGACAAGGGGAACAAAGAGCTGATGTTCGGCGTCCTCGCCATCCAGTCGGCGTTGTCCTTTGCGCTCAACGTCGCCATAGTAATCCTGGCCTGGCGGATCGTCGGTGCGAGGCTGGCGTGGAAGAAGGTCGTGGTCGCCACCTGCTACTTTTGCGGCGTCAGCACCATTCTCTTTCTTTGCGTCTACCTGATCGCTGCAGGAACCTTCAAGGCCCTGGACCCAGTCGGCTTCCAGCAGGTGATGAGCAGCACCGTCGCAGATCCACTCGAGATGTGGAATAGCAACGGTTACAAGGCGTTCTGGGCCCTGATCGGCGTCGCCCTGATCGTTAGCTATGCATGGATCTTCTGTGTATGGGGGGGCTATCGCCAGCTCTTGCAGGTCACCCGGTTGCGATCTGCAGTCGCGCTTTCGCTCTTCGTCGTGTTGAGCCCCCTCCTTCTGCTTGTGCAGCTGCTGATCGGTGCCACCTTTGCCCCCTCCCGAACCGGCCCGGTCGTACCCACCGACCTCGTCGGACTCTGGCAAAGGTCCCTGCAGACCGAATCCCATGGCATCCACTCGAGCGAAGTACTTGGATACAGCTTCGCCGCCCCGGAGTCCAGAATGGCCCCCACCGGCCTCTATTTCATGGTCAAAGCGAACAGTTGGGCGGAGGGCAAATGTCTGATCCAGTCGGGCCAGAAAGAGTTCGGCCGGTTGATCGTTCAGGGCTCCAGCCTCACGCTCGTTCCACAGCAGCGCACCCAGTCCGCCGGAAACACCTGCACAGGAAAAAGCACGGAAGCCCCCATGAACCTCAGCAAAACCGAGTACCAGTTCAAGGTCAACCAGCAACCCGATGGAGCGACGCTCTGCCTTACGGTCCGCTTCGGCCAGACCTGCCTCTCTCCGCGGAAGGGAACGCCGTAAAGCGGAAAGCGCACCGGTATCCGGAGCTCTCGTTCGAAGCTGACTCAGGTGAGTTGGCAACTGCCGTCAGCTTGCCCCCGAATCCTCCTCCAGCCCGCCACCGTTCCCCCGCATCTTCCACAGCACCTGCCGCAGCATCCCCATCCAAACCGTTCCATCCGCAGCCTCGTTGCCCATCCGCACCACCAGTCGCCGAAGATCTTCCAAGCCGCTGTTCGCGGGATGATGCCGCATGTACCCCGCCTCGTCCAGCACCTCGCGTAAAAGACCCGCCAGCCGCTCGTTCTCTCCTGCCGTGGCGGATCGTTGTGCGCGCTTACCCGGACCTGGCGCGCCTCTACCCAGCGCAGCCTCCCCTCCCCGCACCAGCTCATACAGACACACCGCCGCCGCCTGTCCCAGGTTCATCGAGGGATGCCGCACACCTTCATACGTCTGCATCGGAATCGTCATCAGCGAGTGGCAGTGGCTCAACTCTTCATTGCTCAGACCGGTCTTCTCCGATCCGAACAGGATCGCCACCCGCCCCCACTCCTCCGCAAGCTCCGCGGCTATCCTCTCGCCCGCCTGCGCCAGCAGCTGGACTGGATGGGCCAGCGCCCGCTCTCCCACCGCTGTCGTCCCCACCACCAGCGTGCAATCTTCCACGGCCTCCGCCACCGTCCGAAACACCCGCGCCGACCCGAGCACCTCCGACGCATCCACGGCCGACTTCGCTCCCTCAAACGGCCGTTCGAACTCCGTCACCATCCGCAGCTGCCGCACGCCAAAGTCATACATCGCCCGCGCCACCGCTCCGATGTTGTTTGGATTACGCGCACGCACCAACACTACGCACAGCCGACTCAGTTGTTCTTCCGAGAGCACACCGACATTCTAGGCTCCACGGACGCGTCATCACTTCCGCCATCCCGCGCGCAAAGAGGAAGTGGCCGGCAAACCTCGCCGGCCACTTGATCGTTCACGATCCGGGATCTACCGCCCGCGTCCACTATCTCCCCCGCGGATCGCCCCTGGCGTCCGACCGGGGCTCACTCTGCGACCGAGGTGCCTCCTGCCTCATCTGCGGCTGAGGCTGAACTCTCTGCTGCATCTGCGGCTGCGCCTGAACCCTTTGCTGTACCTGCGGCTGAGGCTGAACCCGAGGCTGACTCTGTGGCTGTGGCTGCACCCTCTGCTCCATCCGCGGCTGAACCTGCGGCTGCGGCTGTGGTTGAACCCGCGGCTGCACTTGCCCCTGTGGCTGGGACTGAACTCTCGATTGCACCTGCGAATTGTGATTGTCGCGATAGATCTGCTGGCTCGCTCCATTCTGCTCGCGCCCCACCTGCTGCCGCTCCCCCGGAGTCAGCGTTCCACCATTTGCCTGCCGGTCCATCTGCACCTGCCGGTTCACGTTGACCTGCCGATTCTCCGTTCGCGCCGCCTCTCCCGCCGTCATCTACCCATTCGCCACGCCGTCGGCGATCCTTTGCTGCTGGTTCGCCTCGCGTGCATTCACGGCTCCTCGCGCCGGAACAATGTTCGCCCGATCGCCAACTCGCGCCTGCGCCGCAATCGCTGGCCGCCCTCCATTCACGTTTGCGAACTGCTGCCGATTCTGCGCCGCGAAATCCCTATGCTGGATCTGGTTCTGCGTCGGCGGCACATGCTGCTCGCGCTCCGCCACCAGCTCCTGCGCACTTGCCCTCGCCGGGATCCCGCCATTGCCGCCGTTGTAACTCACGCGGTTGTAGGTCGCATTGTTGTTATTCACGATCACCGTCTTGTTATAGGTGTTGTGAATATTCGTCACGTTGATGTTGTTCACCGCGCGGTTATACGCAAACCTTCCGCGATCCCAGTACCCGCCCTCATATCCATTCCCGATATACCCGAAGCCGTAGTTCACCCCGCCATAAAACCCCACGTGCGGCCCCCAGTACCCCGGGTGGAACAGGTACGCATTTCCGCCCCATCCCCAGTACGCCGGCGTCCACAGGTATCCCACCATCGGCGGCTCCACCCACACTCCCGGAACCCAGAAGTACCCATCCTCCCCATAGGCCCAGTAACCCGGCGTCCACAGGTAGCCCTCATTCGGACAGATCGGCTGCGTGTACACCGGCAGCATCGGAGGCGCAACCCCGACCGATATATAGACATCCGCAAACGACGCCAATGGCGCCAGCGTAAGAGCTGCCGCCATCACACACTTCCGAAACGTAGAGAAAACTTGCATGGGGAGAACTCCGCTGCGCCGGACCTCGACCGCAAAGGCCGCTGCCGATCCAGGCACCCCTTTAGAGACACCGCCCCACCCGCGAAGTTTCCATTACCCACCGCATTTCTCACCCTCGCGCCTGCAGCTTACGGCGCAGGCGCGAAGTCCCTCAACCCCTCAACCGTCTTCGCATCCATCCGCACCAGAATCTCCACCACCAGATCCACCGTCCGGTCGAAGTCCTTCCGATTCACAATCCCGTTGTGCGCATGCGTATACCGCACCGGAACCACCAGGTTCACCGTCGGCGCTCCCCCACCCGCCGTCTGCATCTCCGCCGAGTCGTCCCCATACCCCTGCACCAGGTCGAGCTGCAGCGGCACCCCTTTCTCCTTCGCCGTTCCCTTCACGAGAGCCACCATCTTTCGGTTCGCAATCGTGCTCGAGTCATACAAAAACATCCCCGGCCCCGCTCCCAGCTTCACCTGCGTCTCCTCCGGCCGCGCCCCCGACGTGTCTCCCGTGATCCCTCCCTCAATCGCAATCCCGATATCCGGCTTCACCGTCTCGGCCGCCGTCCTCGCGCCCCGCAGCCCCACCTCCTCCTGCGTCGTCGCCACATAGAACAGCTGGTTCGCATGCGGCATCTTCGCCGTCCTTCGCATCGCCTCCACCAGCACCGCGCATCCGATCCGGTCATCCCATCCCTTGCCCAGGTAGTTGTCGCTCCCGTTCATCACCGTGAACGGAGCATCCGGCACCACTGGATCGCCCGGCTCCACCCCCATCGCCGCCGCCTCCGCCGCATCTTTCGCACCAATATCCAAAAACAGCGACTCCCGCGCAAACACCCGCGTCCGCTCCTCCGGCGCAACAATATGGATATCCCGGATCCCAGTCACCGCATGCACCGGCCCCTTCGACCCGATCACCGTCCATCGCTGGTCCACCAGCGCCTGGTCCAGCCACCCGCCCAGCATCTGCATCGTCAAAAATCCGTTTGCCGACACCCTCCGCACCATCCCGCCCAGCTCATCCATGTGCGCGTCGATCATGATGCGCGGTCCGCTTGCTCCCTGCTGCGCAATCACCGAGCCCATGCCGTCATACCGGATCGCCGCCGTCGCCAGCGGCTTCATCTCGCCCGCCATAATCGCCCGCACTGCCTCCTCCGCCCCCGGTGGCCCCGGAGCATCGGCCAGCCGCTGCAGCAAACCCACCGTCCGGTCACCACCCAAGCCCTGCGCCCATCCGCTCCCCAAACCCGCACACCACCCCACCACCAACCCGCAAAGCACCAAAGAAGAAGTTCGCATTGGCGGACTATACCACCCTCGCCAGGCACCGCAGACCTGCCGATCGAACCCTTTTCTCCAGTACATAGTCCTACCTTCGTACGCCTGTCCTTGTACGCGCTTTCAACTCGTGTTGACTTTATCTCAGCTCATTTTCGTACCAGGCAACGTTCACGGACGCGGTTCCATCCCAGCAGAAGGAAACAGGAGACATTGAATGAAAAACGCACTTCTCGGTTTAGTGGCCGTCGTGGCTATCAGCGGTACGGCTTTCTCTCAGACGGGCACGCCCGACTCAGCGGGATCGAACACATCCGCATCCACCCAGCGCGTCGATGACACACCCCATCACGACTACGGCTGGATCGGCTTGCTAGGGCTCGTTGGCCTGGCTGGACTCCGGAAGCAGGATCACACCCGCTCCGTCAACACCACTTCGACCGGCACAGGGCGATAAATCCATAGAAGTGACATAGTGGTCCTTTGAGCTCAAACCTCGCGGCACCATCAAGACATTCTTTGATCCTGAGTTGCATGAAGCTGAAGAGGGACGCACCCAACAGGGGCGTCCCTCTTCAGCGTTCTACGGATATCCTGCTCTACTGGCAGCCGTTCACCTTGAAGGATCCGACCCGGGTATGCCAGTTGAAGGTGCCGTTCACCGCCAGGTACTCGTTCGTGTACCAGAAGGTGCAGTCGTCCACCGGATCAACCGTCATCGCACTGTAGTCGCCCCATCGGTTTAGCGTTCGCTGCTGCGCGCCGGTTCCAGCCTGCAGCACCTGTTCCGATCCAAGGCGGCTCAACGTGTCCGTGAAGGTACGGTAGGAGTACTTGATCGACGGATAAGCCGATCCGCTCGATGTACTGTAGCCAAGCGCCAAGCTCCCATTCTTGTCGGACGCAATCGACCCCATCCATCGGCTCAAACCGTCCGCCGGAGCATAGGTGGACTGCTGGAAGACCGTGACGCCGGTAGTCCCTCCACTCGTCGGCCGCAGCTCATACCAGCGCGCACCTGCGGCAACCGATCCTGGATTGACGGAGTGATTGACGAACAGCGCCTCGTGGCCGTCGCTGAGGAAATGGCGATACGAGAGCCGGTACATAAGCCGGTCCGCCAACGAGTCGAGCTGCTGGGACGTTCCGGGCTGCGGGATGCACGTTCCCCCCGCACATGCTTCGGTAAAGGTCGCCACCGGCGTGCTGTAGGGGCCCGCCAGAGAGCTGTTCGCCGCAGTGGCGAAGTCCACATGGAAGCGCCATGTGAGCAGAGCGTTCGTGGCAAAGCTCGCGAAGTACTCGCTGGTTCCTGCGGGAGGTGCATTCGTTCCGTCAACGTCGCCCGGAAGGACGCCGCCGAACGAGCTCGAAAGCTGGAAGCAATGCTCGGCCGCAGTTGCACCCGAGCGCATCGCGTTTCCGTCATACGCACACAGGCGGGCGCCTGCAAAGGTGTTGCCATTAAACATATTGTAGGTTCCGAAGTACACTCCGTTGAAGACGCCAAACTTGGGGTAGTCGTTAAAGTTCGGCTGCTTGTACGCGTACACGTGGTACCCGCCGGTAGCATCGCTGGTCAGGGAGACGGCAATGCACTGCCAGTAGCCCAGCGTGCTCGCATTGGTCACGGAGAACTGCGTCAGGATCCATCGACCGTTGGCCTTGTCGTACTGCGCGATAGGGTCGCCATCGTTGTTGACCGCGCAGGGGTGCGAGGCGCCCAGCGACTGGAACAGCTGGTTTCCAGGAATAGGCCCTTCAAGAATAGCGCCGGTCGCCTTGTCGAACACCGCGAACGACTCGTTGACCCACTGCACATACTGCGTCGCTCCCACGGCGCCATTGGTGTCAGGGGGTGCGGAGTTGACGGAAAAGTTCGGAAAGCCTGCGCCGACGCCCTCAAAGTTGCGGCCGGGCGCCACACTTCCAGAGCTGGCAAACGCGGTGCTCTGAACCACGGGATCGGTCGAACCGCTGCCGCCGCCGGGCTTGCCCTGTTGACTGCCGTTCAGAAGGCGAAGTGGCTTGTCCTTCTTCGGTCCGTCCGGCTGCCCCTTGTGCATGCCATGGACGGTGATACTCGACGAGCCCGCACCGTAGCTCACCTCGGGATTCGTGAGCACGACCGGGTCAAGCGTGTGCGGGTTATCCGCAAGGGCCGGGGGCGCCATGCTGAACGTCGCGATCGTGAGGGCGGAGACCATGCCAAACTGCAGGGTCAAAGAACATCTTCGAACAGTAAAACTGAGATGGCGCAAGCGGGGAGCTCCTACAGGTTCGGATTGGACTTGAATAAGGTTGATCTCACTTCCATACAGGTTGGGATCGACCTCGAATTGCATTTGCCTGGTACGGGCGAGGCGAGCGAGCCAGGACGGACAGTGACACGCATGAGGGATCCTGGTCTTCTGCCGAAGACGCGAGACCAACTGCAGAAGTTCAACCACCCTAGCCTATTCGGACTCCGCCGGATACAGAAATTTCGCCCGCAGCATAACCTTGGTTTTCGAGTGCGACTCGTTTCGAGAAAACCAGGCTGCTCCCGGGGAGGGATAGGCGCCGCGGCCCCGCAGGGTACTCCTTGAACACAGGCCGAGCTCGCGCTCCCCAAATGGCGCGATACCTTCGCCATGGCCGACAATTTCGCCATCGCGCACCGAACACCTACATCTGGCTTAGTCTCGAAGTTCAGCCATGGCCGATCCCTTCGCCATCGCGCAACAGCCCCTAAACTAAGCTGAGGCTCAACCCTCAGCCCATGGCCGACAATTTCGCCCAACTCGTCAAGGCCCAGGCCGACATCGTCAAGATCATCGGCGACTACGTCCGCCTGAAAAAATTCGGAGCCCAGAACTACACCGGCCTCTGCCCCTTCCACAAGGAAAAGACCGGCTCCTTCTCGGTCAACGCCGCCCACAGCTACTTCTACTGCTTCGGCTGCCACGAAAAGGGCGACGTCTTCACCTTCGTCATGAAGCTCGACAACATCAGCTTCCCCGAGGCTGTCCGAGCCGTCGCCGCCAAGGCCGGCATCCCCCTTCCCAAGCGCGAGTTCTCCTCCCCGGAAGAGGCTCGCGAAGCAGGCCTGCGCCGCCTGCTCATCGACGCCCACGAGGCCGCCACCCAGTACTTCGAGGGGAATCTCAAGTCGCCCGAAGCCGCCCGAGCCCGCGAGTACCTCACCGGCCGCCGCGTCACTCCCGACACCGTCGGGAAGTTCCGCATCGGCTACGCCCCCGACGACTTCAACGACATGCGCGACCGCCTCGGTAAGCACTTCCCCGAAGACGTCCTCCGCGCCTCCGGCCTCTTCAGCGCCAAGGAGCAGGCCGACGGCAGCCCCGGGCAGATGTACGCCCGCTTCCGCAAGCGCATCACCTTCCCCATCGCTAACGAGCAGGGCAAGACCATCGCCTTCACCGCCCGCGCCCTCGATGACGTCGACGACAAGGGCCGCCCCGTCGCCAAATACCTCAACTCCTCCGAAACCCCGCTCTACACCAAGGGCCACGTCCTCTTCAACCTCGACAAGGCCAAAGCCGACATGCGCACCCACGACTTCGCCCTCCTCGTCGAAGGCCAGATGGACTGCATCTCGGTCTACATGGCCGGGGTCCGCAACGTCCTCGCCACCTCCGGCACCGCCTTTACCGAGTCGCAGGTCCGCCTCCTCTCCCGCTTCACCCACCGAGTCGTCGTCAACTTCGATCCCGACCAGGCGGGCGCCACCGCCGCCGAGAAGTCCATCGCTCTCCTCACCGAGGAAGGTTTCGAGGTCAAGGTGGTCACCCTCGAGGGCGGCCTTGACCCCGACCGCTTCGTCCGCGAGAACGGCATCGAGGCCTACATGGCCGCGCTCCGCTCCGCCAAACGCCACTCCGACTACCTCATCGACCGCGCCCGTCAGCTCTTCCCCGCCCGCACCCCCGAGGCCAAGGTCAAGGCCGTCAACTTCCTCCTCCCCCACATCCGCCGCATGCCCTCCACCCTCCTCCGCGACGCCTTCGCCGCCGACGCCGCCCAGAAGCTCTCGATCGACTCCGCCCTCATGCGCCAGGAGCTCAAACAGGCCGCAGTCTCCCGTACCGAGAGCCTCCCCTCCCGCCGCTCCGCCCCCGTCAGCGAGGTCGAGCGCACCCTCCTCCGCGCCCTCGTCCTCCCCCCTTCCGATCCCGCCCGCCAGCTGGCCGCCTCCACCCTCGGCGAAAACCCCGCCTGGTACGACGGTGCCGCCGCATCCACCCTCTTCGAGACCCTCGCCCACAGCGACCCACCCTCGAACCCGCTCGACGCCGCCCCCGACGACGGGAGTCGCGCCATGCTCGCGAGCGTACTCCGTGACGAGCCCGAGACCGGCAGCTCAGCCCATGCCCCGGCCCAGACCCCCCTCCAGCGGGTCGAGTCCGCCCTCCACCTGCTCGAGCGCCGCTACCTCGAAGTCCGTCAGCGCGAAATCCGTTCCGCGATCGCCGCCGCCGAGGGGAAGAACGACCAGCCGGCGCTCGCCCAGCTCTTCTCCGAGAAGATTCGCCTCGACCGTCTTTTGCGCCAGCACGACACCACGACGAACCACACATCCACCAGCGCCGCTCCACCGATTTCGACCAAGTAGAATGGTGAAACCGGGAATATTCCGCGAGCGATCTCCCCATCGATGGCAGTCTTCACCCGCATTCTAAAGAACCTGGGCGCAATGTTCACCGGACGCCTGCTGACCATCGTCCAGCAGGTGATCATCCCCCCCATCTTCATCCACCGCTACTCCACCGCCCAGTTCGGCGAGTGGGGCGTCCTCTCTGGCGCCGTCGCCGCCCTCGCGATCCTCAACTTCGGCGTCCAGACCTATATGAACCAGGACCTCGCAGTTCGCTATGCGAAAGGCGAACTCGATGGCTACCACGTCCGCCAGTCCACCGCCCTCCGGCTCCTCCTGGGCGTCGTCCTGGTAGCCGCCGTCCTCAGCCTCATCCTCTTCGCGATTCCGCTCGATACGATCCTGAAACTCGACATCGGCCGTCGAGCCGCGCAGCTAACCGCCTATCTCCTGGCCATCCAGGTTTTGCTCAGCTTCCTGAACGGCTATCTCGCGGGCATCTTCATGGGCGTCGCCCTGGCCCACCGTGGCGCTTACTGGAACAACTTCCAGGCCCTGCTTACTGCTCTCGTCCTCCTCGGTTGCGTCTCACTCCACCTTCCGTTTCCAGTTCTCGCCGGTGTCCAGATCATCACCATGTGCATCTCCATCCTGGCTGTTCTGATCGACATTCGACGTACTTCCCCGGAGATCTTCCCCACTCTGCGCTACTGGGATAGCGCAGCCGTGAAAGAGATCCTGAAACCCAGCGGCTACTTCGGCCTGCTTACGATCTGCACCTTCCTCGCTTATCAGGCGCCGCTCCTTGTCATCCAACGCATCCTCGGCCCGGTCGCCGTCGCAGGTTTCATCGTGATGCGTCTGGTCTTCTCGATGTGCCGGCAGATCCTCGCGATGTTCACGCAATCCATGAGCGCCGAGATCACTAACCTCTTCGGGCGAGACGACTGGATCTCGCTCTCCCGCCTCTACGACTACTCGGAACGCTTCATCTTCTTCCTCATTCCGCTCGTCAACACTGCCGTTCTCCTCGCTTCCCCCGTGCTCATCACGCTCTGGATGCACAAGCGCGTCGAGCTCTTCTCCCCCTACCCATACATGCTGTCTGCAGCGATCTCAATGGTGATCAGCCTCAAGGAGCATAAATTTCAATTCCAGTTCTCGACCAATACCCACGAAGAACTCGCACGGATCATGTTCTTCTCCTATCTCGGCATGACGGTCCTTTCAATCGCTGCCGTCCACTTCCTCGGCGTCGTCGGTTTCCTTTGGACCTGGCTCGCCGTTGAAATCCTGCAGATTGCTCGCATCGTTCGCCTGAATATGAAGCTCTTCGCACAGTTCGAGCGGCTGGAGCTCAAATACCTGCGCCGGCTCTCCGTCATCTGCATCTGCTCTCTCGTCATCTCCCTCGCGCTTTTGAAAAGGACGGCGACCTTTCCCATCACCTGGCAGATCGCTCTCTCGCTACTGTCAGCCGCCATTCTCACCGCGCTCTGCTGGCCGTTGTTCGGCGTCAGCGACGTCCTCCGTAAGATGTCGGCACAGTTCTCCCGCAAACTCGCATAGGAAATACATGAAGAAGAAACTCCGCATCGGCATTCTTTTTGGCGGCCGCTCCGGCGAGCATGAGGTCTCTCTGCTCTCCGCCGCGTCCATCCTGACAGCCATCGACAGGAAGAAATACGAGGTCATTCCCATCGGCATCACCAAGGAGGGCCGATGGGTGTCCGCGAACGACGCCGAGGTCCTTCTCTCCGGGGCCAGGGGTCCTTCGAATCCACGCCTCGCAGGAGACTCCGACTCGACCCCGACCGCCGATCTTCTGCGCACCGGCGAGCCCGTCATCATCCCGCCCGTTCCCCGCGAGTCCATCAGCCCCTTAACTCTCAGCGCCTCTTCCGAGCTAAGCAGTCACTCCCTTGCGCTCGATGTCGTCTTCCCCGTCCTTCATGGCACCTTCGGCGAAGACGGCACCATCCAGGGCCTCTTCGAGCTCGCTGACATCGCCTACGTCGGCTCCGGCGTCCTCGGCTCCGCGGCCGCCATGGACAAAGACATCATGAAGAAGCTCTTCGCCGCCGCCGGTCTTCCCCAGACGCCCCACCTGGCGTTTCTCCGCACCGAATGGTCGGCCGACCCCAGGCGATGCACCAAGAGCATTGAGAGCGCCCTCCGGTACCCTCTCTTCGTCAAGCCCGCGAACCTCGGCTCCTCCGTTGGCATCTCCAAGGTCCACGACCGCAGCGAACTTGCCTCCGCCATGAGCCTCGCCGCCAGCTTCGACCGTAAGCTCGTCGTCGAGCAGGGCGTCGGCGGCCCCGGAGCTAAACCCCGCGAGCTTGAAGTCGCCGTCCTCGGCAACGACGCACCCGAAGCCTCTGTCGTCGGCGAGATCGTTCCAGGAGCCGAGTTCTACGACTACGACGCCAAATACCACTCAGACACCAGCGTCCCCATCATCCCCGCCAAACTCTCAAAGTCCGAAGAGAAGCAGATCCGCTCTATGGCCATCGCCGCCTTCCGCGCCTGCGACTGCGCCGGCCTCGCCCGGGTGGACTTCCTCATGGAGCCCGCGCGCCCCTCGCGCACAGAGGGCAAACCTCGGCCCGCGAAACCGACTCCCGCCAGAGTTTACCTAAACGAAATCAACACCCTCCCGGGCTTTACCTCGATCAGCATGTATCCCAAACTCTGGGAGGCAACTGGCGTGCCCTACAAGCAGCTGATTGATCGCCTCATCGACCTTGCCCGCGAACGCCACGCCGAAAAGAAGCAGACCTCCTTCAGCCTGCGATAGCGTCCTTCATTCGGCAGAGTCAAAGACAGACGCACACGATCATTAAGCAACGGTGCTAAGCTACCGGCGAACTCACCAAAACAGGCGAAAGGAGCGCAATGTGAAAGCTATCGGCGGATCGCATGGACGCACCAGACGTCCTCCCCTTCATCTCCTTGCCTCGTTGCTGTTGCATGCTCTGGTGCTCGCCGGCGTCCTCTACCATCACGCTCCATGGATTGCCCCCATGCGCCTTCCCGGAACAGCGCATGGAAGTCGTCTTGAGCTCACCTACTCGCCTGGCCGCGCTCCGGTCCGGACCTCCGTCCCCCACCCGCGATCCACCCCTCAAGTGGCGGCGGCCGCCAGCACACCGCAGCCTTCGCCCACCCGAACGGCCCTAAAAGCTTCGCCCGCCTCCCCGAACTCGACCTCGCCCTCCACCTCTCAGCCCGACTCCGTCGCCGGAGCCGACGCGCTCGGTGACGGCAACATCAGCATCGCTCTCGCTGCATTCTTTCCTACCCCGAAGCCCAACCTCTCAGCGCTCGCCCGAGGCTCGGTAGGTGACGTCATCCTCGACATCGTCATCGATTCCACCGGCAGAATAGCGGACATCAAATTGACGAGTGGCCTGGGCCACGGCGTCGACGAGACCGTGATCGCTACCGTGCAACAGTGGACCTTCCACCCGGCCACAAAGGACGGGCAGCCCATCGCAAGCGAGCAGGAGCTGCGCTTCCACTACGAGAAAAGCTAGCCGCCCTACTGCACCCGGCTATGTTTGTAGCCCTCGGCCGAGAGCGCCTGAAGCAGCTCCGCCACTTGTTCCCGGCCGCGCGTCTCCATCGTGATGTCGATCACCGTGTCGCCCAGGTTCACCCCGTAGTACGCCCGGTTGTGCAGCGTGTCGACTATGTTTGCGCGGTGACTCGCAATCAATCGTGTCAGTTCGGCTAGAGCTCCCGGCTTGTCCAGCAGATGAATGCGCAGCCGGATCAAACGTCCGTCCTGCACCAGGCCTCGCTCGATGATGCGGCTCAGCAGAGTCACATCGATATTGCCCCCGCACACCAGCACCACAGTGTGAGCGCCCGCCTGGACCATCGTCGACTTCCCTTGCAGCAGCGCCGCCAGTGCCGCCGCGCCAGCACCCTCCGCCAGTGTCTTCTCCCGCTCCAGCAGTACCAGAATCGCCGACGCAATCTCATCCTCATCCACCGTCACAATCTCATCGACATACCTCTCGATCATCGGGAAGGTGACATCGCCGGCTCTTCGCACTGCGATGCCGTCCGCGATCGTTGTGGCGGGTTCGATCGTCATCGGCCCATGCTGCTCGAGCGCAGCCAGCATCGAGGGAAGCCTGGCCGTCTGCACGCCGATCACCTTCACCTCAGGTCGCGATTCCTTGATTGCACAAGCCACGCCGCCCATCAGCCCGCCACCTCCAATCGGAACGACCACCGCTTCCATCCTGGGCACCTGCTCCAGCAGCTCCAGACCAATCGTTCCCTGCCCAGCCATCACTGCAGCGTCGTCGAAGGGATGGATAAATGTCATCCCGTTCCCCTCGCAGATCCTCCGCGCCTCCGTATGCGCCTCGTCGAAATTGGCGCCGTGCAGCACCACCTCCGCGCCGAAGTTCCGTGTCGCCGTCACCTTCACCAGCGGCGTCTGCTGCGGCATCACAATGAGGCTCCGGATTCCCCGCTTCGTCGCATGGTGGGCAACACCCTGCGCGTGATTTCCCGCGCTTGCCGCAATCACACCGCGCCGAGCCTGCTCCGTCGTCAGCATTGCAATCCGGTTCAAGGCCCCCCGTTCCTTGAACGATCCCGTCATCTGGAGGTTTTCAAGCTTCAAATAAATATGCTGCCCCGTCAGCCCCGACAATACCTCCGAGTGGGGGCACGGCGAATAGTAGATCGATCCGCGGATACGTTCTTGC
>JAABUV010005420.1_pt1 | contig 14576 bp, 16 predicted proteins | sample 5559971 | NCBI WGS metagenome assembly JAABUV01 (sample SAMN10711881, study PRJNA513362) | rock metagenome | isolation source: Antarctica rocks | place: Antarctica: Victoria Land, Knobhead nord | collected 2015-12-19
GCGACCCAGCGCTGCAGCCAGAGCCGGCGCACGCTGGTCGGTGCCCTTGTCATTGCCAGACGGCAGCACCTTGGCGACCTGGTTGATGCCGATGCGCTCTGCCTCCGAGGTCTGCAGCCGGGAGCGCATATCAGGGCCGCCGCCGTATGCTGGCCGGCAGAACCTGCGGCGCCTCGCAAGCCAGGCGACACAGTGCGGCCCATACCTCGACGGAGTATTTCGAGTGCACAAAGACACTCTGCGGCAGCCCGTCCACAGAGTGCAGCTCTGCGCGCCATGCGTGGATGCTATGCGACCAGGGCAGCAGGCGGCCCTGCAATGCACAGCGAGGCGGGCCCGCACCGCTCTCAAAGAGCAGGACTGGCAGCTCCTTCTGCGCCTGGTGCAGCCGGATGTTCATCAGCAAAAAGACGGGCGACTCGTTCATGGCCATCACCTGCGCTGCGTGCACACGCAGGTGGGAGCACCTTGAGCGCACGGCAGCTCAGGCTGTTGCCACAGTCGTGTGCAGAGCTTTGCGTGCTGGCGCACCCGCCGATGGACGTGGGTGTCTGTCTCATGCACCGCCGAGCCAGTCGCATACCAGCCTACCACGTCCAGGTGCGCAAACGTCTGCTTGTCTGGACGGGCAATGCAAGCCTCAGCAGTGTGCGGCCTTTGAACGTAGGTGCGCCGCAGTGTACCGGCGCGCAAGCGTACACTGCTCCAGCTTCTTCGACAGGAACGCCTCGTCGAGCACAGTTGCACCGCTGCCGTCGACCTCGTGCCTCACCTCGAAGGAGTTGCTGACGTCCACCACGCGTCCCGCTTGCTGCCCCAACAGGCAGCCCAGAACGCGCACCTCGTCCGCATGGCTGCCACTTGCTACTCTGATTCGCGTGGCGTGGTCGCTGATGTTTATGAGGACAAGCTGCGCGCACAAGGAAAGGATGCACAGGAGTCATGAAGAGCGCAGAACTGACTACCCGAGGCGGGCAAGTGCGCGGCGCACGCACGGGGTGCAGGCGAAACTGCAGGCCCGAGCTCGACTGCCTGGGCTCCTCCAACCTCCCCACCTCCATTCGTCCACCACCGGCAGCCGGTGCAGGTGCTAGTCTGTGAGCAGAAGAGTCACCAGGCACACCTTCAATTTGTACTCTAAGCGAATGGAGGGATCCAATGTGTTAGCATGTAATAAATCCTGTTGGTCACGACGTCGAAAATTGGGTCTGTGCAAGGTGTCACCACCTGGTACCTGCCGGCGCCCCTGCGTGCTAAACTCCTGTCACAGCAGGTGCTTGCGTCTTGCCAGTGGCATGCAAGTCGTACACCCGCGCTCCTGATGTCCATCTCAGCGGAGGCGCTGCACCCGCTGAAACGCATCGCTCTACACTTGCAGAGTCGCTGCTTCATCCTGGCATGCTCGAACTTGGATTGCCTGGCATTGCGGGGGTGACTGCTTGCCCTAATCCGTGACCGAGTATCAGCGGCTAAATGCCTCAAAGTTTGCATGCTTGCACACAGCAATGTCTTCAGACGGCCGGCCAGCAAAGCACACATGGCCGTCTCTGGGACTGCACCACTCTAAGCAAGCTGGACCATCCAGAGCGTTGCATCAGCGACAGGACCCTGGCCCCCGTCATTGTGTGCATCGTCGTGTGTAGATGCAAGTTGTGCATGCAGACCTTGCAGGAGTATGAGACTGCAATGCAAGGCTCCGAGCAAGCAACTTTGGCCTTCCACAAGTATATGTTCATGTATATACATGTTTTCTTGGGAGCACTGCCATATCGTTAGCACCTGCCTTGCCGCATCATGCTGCGCAACTCATTGCACAACTGGCTATGAGGGTACGGCCATGCGTCCGTCGCGGGCCTCTGTCTACAGGCTAGTAGGACACCCCGATGATAAAAAAGTGTGGGTGGAAACCGAGGCGACTCGCATTTTAAACAAGCCGCGCGCGCGTAGCCTCGCAGCGACTGTTGGCGTGTTCAATGCTCAAAAACGCTCAAAGACGTGCTGGTGTGCACGAGGTCTCTGCACTGCGCCCATGTGCATGCGAGCACGGGTGAAAACTGGGTAGAAAATGTCTGCTCGACACGACAATATCATATTGTGTCCCGGTGGAAGGGCACGAGGGGCGCACAGCCATTGCCAGGTTATGCAATGGGTTGCGCATCGATCGCGGCGAGACAAGTTACGCCAATGTTGATCGTGCTGCACCATCCCCGTGCACAGCTGAGGCCCAGGCCCAGGATTGCATGCAGACCATGTACAGGTGGCTAGAAGTAGGCCAAGCAGGGCCCTTCTGACCACCCAGTGCATCAAACAGGGTGCCCCACGCACCTTCACGCCAATTTCGCCTACCTTTTGTGCAATACCATGAGGCAATCAAGTGCCCCGCCACTGCCTGTGAATTGTCGCCGCCTGCCATGTGCTGCATGCTTACGCATTTGGGGCGTCTGCTGCCTTACTGCGGACGCTTCACTGTCCTGCTTCGCCTGGGAGCCTGCCGCGTTGCTGCCACCAGCCTCGCCGCGTTACAATGCGTACTTCATTGCATCATCTGGGTGGCCGTGCGCGTCTCTTGGGCTAACTGGTGGGTGACTTGGGTTCCACCCACTAATGGGGATAAAAGCGTTGGTTTCCACCCACTAATGGGGATAAACCCGTGCTAGTGGGCATAGCCATGGGACACTTAATACGCTTTTTCTCCACCCAAAACGGTATAATCGCATATAAATGTTGTCAACCCATGAATACGATTATAAAATGCGAGTCGCCTCGGTTTCCACCCACCTGTGGAGTGACGTTGCTGAGTTTTTGCAGTTCGCTCACATGCTTGCTATTGCTCTAGGCAGGGCGCATGGTGCGTGCTGGGCTACATGGGCAAGCAAGGGTCCTGCATCCCAGAGCGGGCCACTTGGGTGGGTGGTTGCGCAAACATTAATTGATCAGGTGGGCGGAAGCCGTCGCTGAGTACGCGAAAATGAGCCTCAAGGGTCAAAAGCGACATAGGGTAATGAGAGTGAGAATGTAGAGCAGGATGGGTGGAAAGTGGGTGGGTGACGTGGATGTACCAGTACCACGATCGCCACGGGTGCTTAAAATTGTGATGTGCAAGGCCGCATGAACAGGAAGAACTGCCAGCAAACGACCGTATAGTTAAACATGAACAGAGGGCTGGTAGAGCCGAACGGACCCCCCACCATGGGAAAGAGGGCCCGATGGCGGCAATATGGCCGGAAGAAAAGCTCCAGCGCGCAAAGGGAAGACCATGAGATCTTAAGCAGCCGGACTGTGAGGCCCGACGGCCCAGGTCCATGATGGGGCCACCGCAGCGCGGTTTCCGCCTGCTCCACCGCAATCAGCTCGGGGGCGGAATGGTAGGCAGTACACCGCACACGTAAGCACGGTGTAGCGCACCCGGCGTGCGTGTAATGGAGCATGACTGAAGTTTGGCAGCAAGCGTAGACAGTGTGCGCCGCTGCCGGGGAAGGCGGCCTGCGCATGTCCCATGTGGTGTAGCACAACATCCCCACGTAACGTGAAAGACCGTGTGGTGTGTTGAGAGTGTGCTGAGTGCATATTTTATGGGTCTGCTAGATCACGTGGCTCGCGTCCTCAGTAGTCGCCATTCAACGAAAACTGGACGCTGCATGTGCAGGGATCGTGTCGCTTGCCCTGGAATACAGGGGCATCATGCCAGACAAAGGTACAGGCATGCACGGCATGCCTTTGCATAACACGCAGAGTGCGTGATGGTGAAGGAGTGCAACCGTTTGTGTTCAATGCATGTGGCTGAGTAGTTGCCTTGTCATAAGATGATGGCCTGCGAGTCTGCCTTCTATGTGGGAGGCATTGTTGTCAGGCCAGACCCGCACTTGAAGGGGCAAACAACTTCTTGAGGTCTTGCAAGACACGCACGTTGGGGACGTCAGGTTGGACGGCAGGACAGCGCAGGATGAGGCTGGATGACCGCAGGTGTGAAAGTAAAGTACAGCAAGCACACGCTCTGAGTGGTCTGTAACATTAGAGTGCTCGAAGAGTTGCTAATGGCCGGCTGAGCCTGGATGACGTACGAGCCACATGTGCCCTGGTGTTATACGGAAGAAGGGCAACACATCCTTCCAAAGAACTCGCAATGCCGGGTGCGCCGCACAAGGTGCGCGATGCTATCCTGTGAGCCCTGTATTGTGCGGCTAAGCAACACAGCGCACCCTTCCTTACAATTACCGCGCAGAGTCCGCGAAAGCGCACTTTGTGCATATGGACCTGTGCGCGCCACTGCCGGAGCTGAACGTGGGCAGCACGTGGCGACATTCCTAGGCGACTACTCAAAGTTCTCGGTCATGCGCCTGCTGACCCGCAAGGCTGATGTGTCTGCCATGGTGAAGAGAGTGCTGACCATGATGGAGACGCAGTGTGGCCACCGCTGCAGTGTCGTCATGACCGAGAACTTGTAGTATCGTCGATGAATGTCGCCATGTAGATGCAGCCACCCACAGACGGCTTGGGCAGTGGCCTGCACAGGTCCATGTGCACCAAGTGCATGGGCGCTTTCGCGTCCTCTGCGCGGTCAATTGTAGGGAAGGGTGTCCTGCTCATGCTTAACCGCAATATAGGGCTCACAGGGGGGGCATTGCGGACCTTATGTGGCGCACCCGGCACTGTGACTTGCGCGTGGCAACTGTGGAAGAAGTGTTGACCTGCTTCTTCAATGAAATGCCATGGCACATCCCTGCAACTCGTATGTAGTCCAGGCTCAGACGGCCATCAGCACCTACACGTGCATCTCAGTAATGTTATTAACCACTCAGATAACCTTGTTCCAGTCACTTGCAACCACCATGACGCCACCCGGTACCAGCATCAACTTGACTCCACCATCTTGCATGCCCACTTGGACATGGTAAGCACATGAATTGCTCGCGCCGGCAGGCTTGACCTGTTCACAGCTGCCGTGACGATGCCCAATCCATCCCTCCTTCCGAGCAATGTCGTCTGCACGAGAAGCGGCGCGCCGCTCCTCTGCTGCCAAGCGCTGGCCCTCCTGCAGCGCCGCCTCTACGTCACACTCACAGCCTTTCGTCCTCAACAGGCTGCGCCTCCTCACCCAATTGTCCGCATGCTACACACTCCCCATGCCCCACACCAGCACAACACTCACCATCTCGCGCCGAGCGAGCAGTCTCCTCCTGGCCGCGTGCGTTCTCCTCCAGCTCGCCCTTACACTGCCACGCCTTGGGCGGCACTCCGATCCAGCGGCGGCCGGCGCGGCGCAGGTCGGCGCAACCACGACCTGACGCCTACGCCGCCTGCCGTAGGCAATCCAATTCACGGCTTGTGCTGCCAAACGTGCCTGCTCTATCCCCACCAGCAGCAAAACAGACCATACCAGGACCAGCGCTCTTGCCACGGCCCGCCTGCGAGTAGCAGAACCCGCTGCACAGCTTGCCTCCGTTGCAACAGCAACACAGCCATATATGCAACTATCTGCACACATCACCACAAGCTCAGGAGGGCGCTACGTTAGCGAGTCACCTCCACGTTTCGGCTGCGCGTGCTCCGTCCATGCATCTCCGCACTCAGCCTCTTTCTTGTGCGCCACCCCAACAGCACCTGAACAACCTCAGCCCAACTTGGTTGTGCATAGCCAATCTCCCCGTATCCAGGCATGCATGGTGCAGCTCACATCATATTCACAACAATGACAGGCAGCCCTGCCTTATCAAGCGCTGCAAGTGCAGCGCACTCCCTACAGCAACCTGCACTGCACTACAGATAGGCACCTACCTGTGCAGGGCGTCTGATCCAGCTCAGCATCCCGATACGCATGATGCAGCAGCAAATAACAGGCATATCTGCGTGAGTAATCACGTCAGCCGTGCCACTCGGCTCCTGGCACGCGAGGTCCACTACGCTGGCCTGGCTGGCAAATGCCTCAAGCCTCCACCCGTGCCACTCGGCACTGTGGCTTCCTCCTGCGCAGGCACCTGCCTCTATGCATAGGCACAACACAGAGCCCAATGGACTGCCAGGCAACAATTGTATACATTGCAATTGTCAATGAACGGTGAACGGTCGCCGGGTGAGCCAAATGAGCCATTAATTCAAAAAAGCACACGACAAACTCCGTGTGGCACAAGGGCTGCGGGATGCCCTGCACTTTCAGCAGCTGAATGCGCTGGCTAGGCACCATGATCTGATAGTGCCTTTCATGCAGGAGGACCCACATGGCCGCCTGCCCTTCCTCTGTGCACTCCTCACTTGCATTATCGCAGCCCGCCCTACAGGCACAGCCACCTGAGTCTCTGTGGGCAGCAACAACAATACGCAAGCTCAGCACACCCTCTGTTGTTGTGTGGCGCTCAGTCACCAGCAGTGCCTTGCGCTTCTCTTTGTCCACTCCACACAACCACGCCCGGCAGCACCGACTAGGTCAAACAGCCTCAAGCTCACGTCCTCCCCCTGCCTCAGGCTCTTCCACCAGGCCATCAGCCTGCACCACACATTATCTGCTGAACACCAGCAACGTGCGCTCGTGTGACAAGGCAAGCAAGCAAACTCGCATCACACGCTGTCATGAGCGGCGCACATATTAACATTGTCTGGCTCCAGTGCTGCAGCTTCACCTGGCACAGATATCGTGGAACAAATTCCCGCCCGCTGCTGCCAGACACGGGGTTTTCCGGTTTCTGGATAGACGCAAACGAAGGCTTATCCGGCAGTCATAAAGTATCTTCTTCACGACAGCGTTTCGGCCCCTTAAACTTGCCCACATGCAGAGGCGTGTTTGCGTGTAAAAGCTTTGTTTGCACCGCGCCATGCAGGCCATCAGATTGGGCCCTTCAGCATGGCAGGGTGAGTTGTTCTGCGCACTCTGATTTCCAAGGATCTCCCTATCCCGTGCACTGATCGCGTCTATCAACCAGGCATACTCGTGTGTCTAATCGACACATGGGCCCTTTTCCCCACTAGCGTTGGGTACCACCCACGCGGACGCGCCGAGGACCACGACCCTGCGCAGCGAGGTCACAGGAACGAGATTACAGGCAATGCTGGCTGCAGCAAGAAGCGCCGGCAGGCCCGTCACATGCCATCAGCTGCACATGCGCAACTGGTCTTGCACCCCAGAAAGGGCCCAGGCAATCTCGGTGTCATCCCAGTTTGCAGCAAGACCAGCGCAAATATTAACCACAAGGCACTGGTGCCGCACTTGCAGCAACCTGTAAGTGCCTCCTGTGCTGCGCGTCGACTTGCTAAGTCCCCGGGCGGTGGTGCACAGGGAATTAGCGGCTGCTCAAGAGCTTGGAGTGGTCCATAATAGCAACTGCGGGTCGGGCAGGCCCCGCAGTGCGGCTACAGTCCGGTCTGATCATCAATGTGAGGCATGAAGCTGACTTCTGCCACTAGAGGCAGCCTGGACACCCCAGGAAACCAGCACAAGCCTCCAGTTGGCTGCTGAGCGACTATTGGGCCTGAAATGGCCATCGTGTGCGGTTCTAAAAAATCACCCTCTGTCATGTGGCGCTCAGGCGCCTGCCATCCCTCGCGCTTTTCGAGTCGCTTAGTTTCGTCCCACTCCACCCGCAGCGTGTACTGGTGCCCAGCATTTAGCCGACCAGATGAAAGAGCCTGGAGCTCAAGGCTTCCGGCTCCTTCAAGCTCTCTCAGTTGGCCGTGGGTGGAAACTGCTGAATGTGTCTTTCATTAGCAATACTCGCCCCGGAAGGCAAAAACTTCGCTTCAGATGCTTTCAAGACCACCGGACGTATCGATCCTGTTCTGGCTCCATTAGCGCAGCTTAGCCTCGCGCAGCGAGTCCCTCACATATGAGTGCAAGTACCAAAACGCAGACGTGCGCAACGCTACTGTACCCGTTGAAGACATTCCGTTGTGCGCCCCTGCACAGCCAAGACGGTGGACACAGCGCACTATCGTGCAGCACCAACATGCGCCTCTTCACAGCCACAACCGCCTCTGCTGCGTGCGACGGCCCATCAGCACAGCATTACCGGTGTGCAGCAGGTCCTCGGGCACGACACCCCAGGCAGTCGGTCAGTATTGTCACGGTCCGTTGTACACATCCACGTTGAAGTGCTGCAGCTCGGCGTCCATGTGCATGTGCGACCCCAAGGCAAGGTTGCTGTCTGCAAGGCCGTGTAGGCCGTGTAGCTAATCAAAGGGAAGTGTGATGCAGACAGAAGATGCTTGTGACCACTCCGCAGGCCCGGGTGGCCTGGATGACTTATAACCATAGTCTATGATGCCATGTGAGCACTGCTCCACCTAGGGTGGAGCACGGAAAGGAGTGCGGAGAGCAGGACGGAGCAAATAGCAGCAAGCCGAGCAAGGGTGGTGAAGGAACTGTCTGTGGAGGCGAAAGTGCCCTTGCAACCCCCTGCACAGAGGTCTTGTCGTTGGTGTGCTCAACGGTAGATCACGGGTCGGAGTTGTTGTCAGCATTGCTTGATGTGCCACACAACGGTGATGGCTGCGGCGGTCAAGGCGGCCGATGCCCACACAATGCCTTCCTCGTTGGACGAAATAAGGTGGACAACACTAGCAAGGTGCTTGTCGTGCCGGTGTTCTGCATCTACTTCTGCAGCCTTGCTGGCAGACCACTTGCAGCTTTGCCGTAACCCGCCGACGCGTAATGTTGCAAACCATGGCACCACCAGGCTACAGACGTGCGCCCCTTGCGTTTTGTTGTTCCTTATCATGGCTCATGCCAGGCTGTTTTTGGCATGCAAGGGCTGGTCGTATATTCACCCGCGGCTCTCCCCCTTGCTGTGACTGCGTGCGCATAGCCCGCAGGACTCCATCCGTTGTATTCTAGTGGCTGCTTCCTATGCGGGAGGACGGAGAGTCAATAGGGCCATAGGGGCGTGCAGCCGTAGCCAGAGGAGTGGAAAGTGAGTGTAAACCCATGGCTGTGATAAACTATGGACCACAAGACCAGCAAGGCAGGTCACGACGTGAGCTCTTTAGGATGGTGCAGCAACTACACCAACACAGCAGAACCTGAAAGCAGGCATGCCGAAGTAGCATTTCTCTGTCCTCGGATTCCAAGAACTTTTTTCCCACCACCGCAGTGGGTATTAACCACAAGGCACTGGTGCCGCACTTGCAGCAACCTGTAAGTGCCTCCTGTGCTGCGCGTCGACTTGCTAAGTCCCCGGGCGGTGGTGCACAGGGAATTAGCGGCTGCTCAAGAGCTTGGAGTGGTCCATAATAGCAACTGCGGGTCGGGCAGGCCCCGCAGTGCGGCTACAGTCCGGTCTGATCATCAATGTGAGGCATGAAGCTGACTTCTGCCACTAGAGGCAGCCTGGACACCCCAGGAAACCAGCACAAGCCTCCAGTTGGCTGCTGAGCGACTATTGGGCCTGAAATGGCCATCGTGTGCGGTTCTAAAAAATCACCCTCTGTCATGTGGCGCTCAGGCGCCTGCCATCCCTCGCGCTTTTCGAGTCGCTTAGTTTCGTCCCACTCCACCCGCAGCGTGTACTGGTGCCCAGCATTTAGCCGACCAGATGAAAGAGCCTGGAGCTCAAGGCTTCCGGCTCCTTCAAGCTCTCTCAGTTGGCCGTGGGTGGAAACTGCTGAATGTGTCTTTCATTAGCAATACTCGCCCCGGAAGGCAAAAACTTCGCTTCAGATGCTTTCAAGACCACCGGACGTATCGATCCTGTTCTGGCTCCATTAGCGCAGCTTAGCCTCGCGCAGCGAGTCCCTCACATATGAGTGCAAGTACCAAAACGCAGACGTGCGCAACGCTACTGTACCCGTTGAAGACATTCCGTTGTGCGCCCCTGCACAGCCAAGACGGTGGACACAGCGCACTATCGTGCAGCACCAACATGCGCCTCTTCACAGCCACAACCGCCTCTGCTGCGTGCGACGGCCCATCAGCACAGCATTACCGGTGTGCAGCAGGTCCTCGGGCACGACACCCCAGGCAGTCGGTCAGTATTGTCACGGTCCGTTGTACACATCCACGTTGAAGTGCTGCAGCTCGGCGTCCATGTGCATGTGCGACCCCAAGGCAAGGTTGCTGTCTGCAAGGCCGTGTAGGCCGTGTAGCTAATCAAAGGGAAGTGTGATGCAGACAGAAGATGCTTGTGACCACTCCGCAGGCCCGGGTGGCCTGGATGACTTATAACCATAGTCTATGATGCCATGTGAGCACTGCTCCACCTAGGGTGGAGCACGGAAAGGAGTGCGGAGAGCAGGACGGAGCAAATAGCAGCAAGCCGAGCAAGGGTGGTGAAGGAACTGTCTGTGGAGGCGAAAGTGCCCTTGCAACCCCCTGCACAGAGGTCTTGTCGTTGGTGTGCTCAACGGTAGATCACGGGTCGGAGTTGTTGTCAGCATTGCTTGATGTGCCACACAACGGTGATGGCTGCGGCGGTCAAGGCGGCCGATGCCCACACAATGCCTTCCTCGTTGGACGAAATAAGGTGGACAACACTAGCAAGGTGCTTGTCGTGCCGGTGTTCTGCATCTACTTCTGCAGCCTTGCTGGCAGACCACTTGCAGCTTTGCCGTAACCCGCCGACGCGTAATGTTGCAAACCATGGCACCTACTGCACCACCTGGCTACAGACGTGCGCCCCTTGCGTTTTGTTGTCCCTTATCAATGCTTATGCCAGGCTGTTTTTGGCATGCATGGGCTGGTCGTATATTCACCCGCAGCTCTCCCCCTTGCTGTGACTGCGTGCGCATAGCCCGCAGGACTGCATCCGTGGTATTCTAGTGGCTGCTTCCTATGCGGGAGGACGGAGAGTCAAGAGGGCCACAGGGGCGTGCAGCCGTAGCCAGAGGAGTGGAAAGTGGGTGCAAACCCATGGCTGTGATAAATCATGGACCGCAAGACCAGCAAGGCAGGTCACGACGTGAGCACTTTAGGATGGTGCAGCAACTACACCAACACAGCAGAATCTGAAAGCAGGCATGCCCGAAGTAGCATTTCTCTGTCCTCGGATTCAAAGAACTTTTTTCCCACCGCCGCAGTGGGTGGTGGGTGAACTGGTGTGCGAGTGAAGTAACAGCTTTCCGTGCGCTGTGCGGGGAATCTGTTTCTCGTGTGAACGCTTGCCTGCTATCGCGCTGCGCGAGGTGTACGTGTGTGGGTGTCATCGTCGCTTACTTTGCTGACGACTTGTCAGGTATGATCCCTTTGGCTGCTGCAGGAAGCCCACAAAAGACAGGCTCTCAGATGCTGTCAGTGTACGCATGAGTGACATCCGTATGTTACCCAGCTGCGCCTGCTCAAGCCAACGCAGGCTCTTGCAACAGGGCATGGTCAGGTTTTGCAGGGATGTGGGGGCCAGTAGCAGCAACCTCTTTGCCCGTAAGCTTCTGAATGAATGAATGAACTACAAACCGTGTGTCAGCCAACTTGGCCGCTTACGGCCGAGTCTGTTGAGGCTACGCGTTGTGCAAGCAGCAGGGCTACGCATTGCAGGGTTGCGCATCTGCAATGCGTAGCCCCTGCTCAAGGGCTGCGTCCGTAGGGAGCCAAAGTTGGCTCATACACGGTTGCAATTCAAATAGCAAGTTGGCTGATGTCAAAAGAACTGTCAACAGTTCATTCATTCATTCATTCAGTTGTGGGTGGTCAAGCAAATGCCTCCTGTAGAGCAGCCCACGCAACAGAGAAAGAGAGGGCGCCCGCCCGGCCGTAGACCAAGGACTGAAGCAGACTTTTCACAGGAAGAGACATGCTTTCCGTTCCTTCAGGTGGTGCGTGGTACGCTGGTTCACCCAGATGGCAGCGCCACAACGCGGGTGACCTTCCATGACCCTCTCCAGGATCGAGACGGTGATGCTGAGCCGCCGAGCCCAGAAGCAGCCAACGCCGCGGCACAGCCTGACCCGCAACCGCGCGCTCCCCCGGCGGACTGTGGCAAGCCCACCTGGCACCAAGAGCCGAGCGCCTGGTCTGCGGCCAACGACCACATCAACCTCCTGGGAGACCATGCGCACTGCCCGCTTGTCTACGCTGGAGACAGGTGTGCCTGCCGTGCCTCCGCTGACCTGTGCTTGACTGTCTGCTGCTGTGGGTGCCGTGTGAAGTGACCTACCTGACGAATTGCACCACGCTGACACACACTTGCGCATGCTCCAGACAGGGCATGTGGTGTGTGCCGCACTACGAGGAGAGGTGGCGTACGCTGAGCAGACTGCGCTTCAGCATCGTGCACCTGCGGGCACTTCGCGCTGGCAGCAAGCATCGGCTGGTCAGCTGGTGCAGCTGCCATGACAGCGTTGCGGAGGCCCTCTTCGACAACCAGGCGCGATGCAAGCATTGGCCTCCCTGCGCCCTCAGCCAACAAGGTTGTGCAACGCCTTTGCTGCGAAAAATGCGTCTGTGACCTTTGCGCCGGGCGCACCAGGACCTGGACCGGAGATTCAGCGAGGTCACGGGCGACCTTCAGCCGTGCGCGTGTGCGACAGCTCTATGCGGTGCCCTGGAGCTGGGTACCCTGTGGCAGCGCTGCAAGCGCAACGTGCTCGACGGCCTCCTGCACCCTGATGTTGCTGGGGCGCCGGAAGCGCCCGAAGTCAGCGAAGACGGCGTGCTGACTGTCTGCATTAGTGTGTGCGGCGAGCCCGTGCTGGCAGTCAGGCTGGCTGACAGCTCGTGGGGCCTGGTGACCGGCTACGACCTCCCGGTTGCGGGGCACCTGCGCTGCCTGCTCTGCAGGAAGCGCCACTGCCCGCACACCAACGCCCTGGATGATGGCGAGGGTCGGGCACTGGGGCGTGCACAAAGTGGCAGGCGGCGGAGGCCCCACAGGCAGGGTCAGGTCGTCCGTGTCCACAATGGCGGCGTAGGTCAGCTACGACCGCGCCCCAGGGCACGGCGGCGTGAGATGGCGCGGCCGTAATGCGAGATTTGTAGATTAGAAGTGGGCCAACACCAGTGCAGCAGACACACGGACCACAGGCCGCCCGCGCTAGCCGGCAGACCTCACCCCTAAGCCCTGTGCATCCACAGCGGGAGCAGGCGGTAAAAAATACAGAAGCCGGTCTGGCAATTACGTGTTGATAACCCCAGCCGAGCACCCACAGGCTTGATTTGGATGGCTCGCGAGACTTAAGTGGTATGCAGCCGCATTCTATCACCTCATTCCACAGTCAGAGCTCATTCCACTGAGAGAGGCAGGGACGCCGCGGCACAGCAGCAGAGGCCTGCCTTGCAGGCAGCTGGCACACACAATAAAGAGCACATGTTGCCCTTATGGAGGCTGTGCTCCAACGAATCCGACACGTTGGCCTTATTCCCCACTAGCGTTGGTTTCCACCCACCAATAGTTCAATGATTTGAACCCAGCACCTGAGCTTATGCCGTGTGGCGCCCTGCACATATGTTTGGCCAAAGGTACAGCTCGATCTCATCCATCACACGTGGGTGGAAACCAACGCTAGTGGGGAGTTGGGCCAAAAAATAATTAGACCACCTGTTTTTTGTCATGTCCTAGCGTGGTTGCGCACTGCACTGCGCTGCACGTTCGCGTAGTGAAGTGACGCGACGCACTTGTTAAGGTCCAGCACCCACTGTGCCCTCACTCACCAGCAGTGGCCTGCATGGCAAACATGCATGTTCAATTCCCACAATGGGCGCTGTTGCAGAGGTTGCAGCGGCTGCCGCTGCGGTGGCCCATCTGCGCCTCACGAATATCTGCGCCTCACGAATATCTGCGCCTCACGAATAGTGTTGACCTTAGCACTGGGCACTTTGAGTGCGAGTGCGCAGACGTTCAACGGTGCGCTCGCTGATGCACTCCTAGTGTCCAACACCGCGCAGAAGCAAAAGCGCACATGCCATTTTGAAGTTGATAGCAGCGCGATCGTCATGCAGGACCCGCCTGAGCACCTCTTCGGGCACCTGCAGACGGGTGTCAGCCACAACATGCCTGTCACACCGCCGCCTACCAGTCAGGCGGGACCACAAGCACAGGTGACTACCTACGAGCGCGGCCTGGAGGGTTTTCTGTCCATGCGGCAGTGCAAATCACTATTACTAGCATCCGGGTCGCTTGTGGAGGTGAGGCAGTGGTACCGCACCCTATCCTGCGCACGCGCTTGGACAAATTGGACAGCAGCTGCGCAGCTGTGACCGTAGGGCTACTCGAGTCTTACTGAGCGGCTATCGCTTCTGACGCATGCGTCAGTCGGACAGTCGGGCTTCTTGATTTGTGGGTGGGTGGGAATGCGGGCGGAAAGCTCTTCCCTAGTCCTTGACTTCATTTCCGTGCGCAGTTTACGGCGTCGGCCCTACCTGGTCCGGTCTCTCTAAGAGGCAGCCCAGGCAGGCGGGCAGACCGAGGCCCACGGGTTGTCAGCATGTCGGTAACGTATGCGGACAGCAGCAATGCAGGCGCTTAGCGCCATCGTCGCCAGCCTCCTCGAGAATACACGTAGCCCATCCAGCGCACGCTGGCATCCGGCATCTCCAATCTTGCCACCCACGTGCGCCAACCACGCGTACATGGACGACTGTTCTGCAATGTAGCACGCTCACTCGCCTCTGTCAGGACTGTGCGCATTTCAATCCAGAGTACTCGTCCCTCACCGTGCCTCAC
>JAABUV010005421.1_pt1 | contig 14572 bp, 12 predicted proteins | sample 5559971 | NCBI WGS metagenome assembly JAABUV01 (sample SAMN10711881, study PRJNA513362) | rock metagenome | isolation source: Antarctica rocks | place: Antarctica: Victoria Land, Knobhead nord | collected 2015-12-19
CACCACCAGCTCGCACGCAGCTGCGCAGCAGTGCGCGAGCGGCCGTCTGCGCCGTGGCCTCCCCGTCCATGGGCAGGAGGTTGCTCGTGCATTTGCAATCAGGAGGGGCATGTTTGGGACAAAGCGGCACCATAGTCTAGGGAAGGCCCTGCTGCAAGAGCAGCACAGTGGTTCTGCACGGGCGTGGAGCGCCCTGAGCGCTGATGCAGCATGGCAAGCAGAGAGCTGGAGAGATCTATGCAGGTAGGCAGTCGCGAATGTGAACGGCAGCTTCAGAGCAGAGTACTTGCATGCACTGTCCCTGGCGCTGCGTCGCCAGGGTGCTATGTCGTCGGGTAGATTAGGATGGTGTTGTGCAGGACGCGTGGATATGGCAGGGTGCAGAGCTATAGCACCGCGCAGGTGTTATGTATGCGGCAGCGCGGGGCGCAAAGAGTGTTCCCTAAGTAATACGGCCTTGGCTCTGTAGTAGACTGGTCTGTGTCTTTTCCTGTGCGAAAGGCGCACCTTCCACCCCTTTTTTTAATAAAATTGGTGCCCCTGCGGGAGTCCCACACTGTTTGTGCATTGTAAGTGGACGCTGGGGGCGCTTGATCTTGCTTCTGTCAACTGTAGCTGCTGTAAATGAGAAGCACGTTGTTGCTTTGGACTGGGACTCAGTTGTGCATCCGCTGGAGTGTGCTTTAGTGACAGGTATCCCCATGTATAACACCTTTCAGAGCCCGATCTAGGGCACCAGCCGATGAAGGGTAGACCTAAAGCTGAAGCACTTACTTTGCAAGCGCTCACGCCCAGCCGTGCTTGGCCGCTGTGCACGCACCCTTGCGAGCACTGGGGCATGGTCACCATGGAGGAGGGCACCTGCCCCAAGCCGGCCATTGAGGAGTCCTGCAAACCGGAGTGCATAAAGCCGCTGCTGGAGTACCAGGCGTGCGTGAAGCGCATACATGGCAAGCCCGAGGCGCACTGCACCGGGCAGTTCTTTGATCTGTACGCGTGCATAGACAAGTGCACAGCGCCGCGGCTCTTTGCTGTGCTGAAGTGACGCGGCTGCCGGTGCGGGCCCCGCGTGCCTCACTGCTTGGTGTGCTGAGAATGCAGTGCGGGTGTCGAGCGTGCTGCTGGTGCGGACCAGGTATTCCCCCGCTCGAGAGGCCGGGCGGCAGCGGCTCGCGAGTGTGGCGCGGCGCGCTCCCCTGATGACTGCCCCCTCTTGGCGAGGGGAGCTGGAGAGGGAGGCTGGAGACCGGGCGTGTGCTTGCGAAGCTGGCGTGCGGCACAGAACGCGGCACTCTTGCAGCGCTGCAGCCTGACTGGGACTGCCCCGTACATAGCCTGAGGCTGGGACACTGTGCTCGCCGGCGGATGAGGCTCAGGGGTGCACAGCGGGAGTGCACGGCTGCAAGCATGGTCGCTATGCTGCCGCGGCTTTTGTCACTCAGACACGCGTGCTGCACCCAGCACATTGTGCGGCCATGAGGGTGCTTTGCTGCGCCAGGTGTTTTGACTGTAACACACAAGGCAGACCTGGGTACCTCAGACACTATGGCTCCTGTTCGGCTGCCCGGCTCTCCTGTCCACGCTCTATCAGTGCCAACATGCTTGAACCACAACTCCAAAGACGTCCGGTGGCACATGTCTGCTAATACACTACCGCATGCAAGGCTACATAGGCACACACCTGCTAGCTAAGAACTTCTTTCACATCTCTGTTGCAAGCTTGGGCTGCAAAACTGCCCTACATATATAAGCTGCTACGCCTGCCCTGAGTCGCCTTCTATGACACCGGCTGTGACACTGGCTAAAGGAACCAAAAGCACACAGAAGCTGAACACCTCCTGCCATAGAGCAGGAGAACACACGCGCGCTCTCGGCTATGCTCGCGCAGCAACAGCGGGGCCCCAAGTGCACAGGCAGGCGGCCCCGCCAAGCCAGGCGGGGCCTGTGCGCCAGGCTTGCGCACTCACCGCCAACCCAGCGCAGCAAGCAGGCACGCTCCGGCAGGATGGCGCAGCTTGCGCCTCGTGCCGGCACACACATCGCTTACGCCGTTGACCGCAGAGCCCCGAGGCTGGTCTGGGCGCGTGTGGCAAACCCACGTGCGCCACGGGCAGCGCACTGTCACGACCACCGGCGTGACTAGAGATGGACGATAGCTGCCTGGTGCAGAGCGACACAGAGCCACCAGCCCAGCGCCCTCTCAGAGGGCGCCGCCGCTGCGCGCGGGCGCCCCGCGCTCCCACCGCGCGCCGGACGTTGCCGTGTCGGCCAGCGCGGCCGCGCCGCCGCCGCCGCTCGCCAGCGCGGCCGCGCTGCTGCGGCGCGGCGCGCTGCAGCCTTCGTGCGCGCGCTCGCGCCACGCGCGCGCGCGCGCGCCACCGCCGCCCTCGCCCGCGTCCGGCATCGGCCCGCCGCCGGCCGGCGCGTCCGCAGCGCCGTGCGCGCCTTCCCAGGCCAGCGGCCGCGTCAGCGTGCCCTCGCGCGAGCGCCCGCTCGCCGCCGGCGCGCCGCCCGCCGAACCAGCGAGCCCGCCCGCACGAACGGGGTCCCCCCCGCGACTCGCGGGCCAGGACCCCCCGGTCGGCGGCCGCGCCGCCCGCTGCCCAGCACCGCGCGCCGCGCCGGGAGCGGCCGCGCCGGCCGCCCCGGCGGATGCGCAGCCGCGCGGCGCGGCTGCGCGGGGCGCCGGCGCGCCGGCGCACGCGGCGCCGGCGGGGTGGGCGCGCGCGCGCTCGTCCGCGCCCGCGGCCCCAAAGGCGAACGGCCGAAAGGCGGAGCGCGCGCCGCCCGGCTCCCAGTCGGCGCTCTGCCCGGCGGGCGGGCGCGGGCTGTCCCGGCCCCCATCGGCGCCGCCCGCAGCGAGCGGCACGGGCGGGGCCGCCTCGCGCGCGGCACCCGGGTGGGCGGCGGATGCGCGTGGCGCGCGCGCCGCGCCCGCCGCCAGGCTGCCGGTCGGCGAGCGCTGGCGCCTGGCCCTGCGCGCGCAGCGCGGGACGACGGTCAGCGGGCCCGGCGCCCTGCCCGGGGACGCGCTGCTCGACGCTGCGCTGCGGCCGGGCCTCGCTCCAAGGCGCCCGCCGCGGGCAGGTCATCACTTTGACGCTCTTCAACAGCAATGGCTCCCACAAGCGCAGGCAGGCGGGCGCAAGAGCCTCGGCAGTGGCGGGCGCGCGCCGCCGCAGCGCCTCCGACGCGGCCCAGCCCTCGATCGCGGAGCGCAGCGCTAGGTTGGGCGCCAGGTGCCGCCGCCGCAGCGCCAGCTTGGTCGACGGGTCGGTGCGGTGCGACGCCAGCCAGCGCACGATCGCCTCGCGCTCGTACGTCACCCTGCGCGCGCCTGTAAGATGTCAACCCTGTTCAAGGTAAAATCACAGTGGTACCAACTGGAGAAACCCGTCATTTTTCATCAGAAATTTTCCACAGACGGGCTTCTCCAGGGTATAAAATGCTGGCGCGCCGGTCCTCGCCTTGCGGCGCGCCAGCCGCACCCAGGAGAGCGGCCGCGGCCGCGCATGGGAGGCTGGCAGGCGGCATGGCGGGTGTGGTGGATTGATGACGGCACGCAGGTCACGCGCGATTCAACACGCTCCATACCATGCCCTAACCCTAGCCCGGGGCGCGCCCGGCGGGCGTCTGCGTCGGCTCGCGCATGACGCACAGCGTGATGGGGCAGCGGAAGAACTCGGGCGCGCTGCCGTCGCCGTCGTCCTCCAGCCACTCCGGCAGCGCCAGCGGCGGCGGCCAGTGCACCGCCGCCGCGTCGTCGCGGCTGCGCCTGCGCCAGGGCAGATGGCTGGGCACGCTTGCGCGGGCGCGCACGGCTGGGTGTGTGCGCAGCAGGGTCGGCAGGCGTGGTTGTGTCCAGGATTGGCAACACAGGCACCAGGCTTGTGAGGATGCCCAGAGCACGGAAGCCGCCGGCGTCAGCGAGCAGCAGGGCCCTGCGCAGCGCATGTGAGCTCGTGACGGTGCCGCAGCTTACCAGGCTAGCGCGCCACGCCTGCACACTTCTGAGCATGCGATCTGGCACGCGTGACAATGACACACATCAGCTGATTCGCCGTCCAGGCGAAGCGCAGTGGCAGAGCATCGGGCAGCGGGGCCCGCAGCCCCAAGGCCGCATGCCTGGCGCGCGGCTCGCCGCGCTGCGCGCCGCGCGCGCCGCCGCGAGCGTCGCCCTCCTCGGGCTCCGCCGGCAGCCAGGCCACCCAGTCCGCATACAGCGACGCCTGCACACGCGGGGCACACGCGGTCTGTGAGCTGGCTCCTTCTGACGCGAAGCGTAGCCCGAGAATGCACCCCGCAGCCGCGCGGCCCGGCCTGCACGCAAGGGGCCTGCACGCGCGGGCGGCGGCGACAGACGCGGTGCTCCCCGGACACTCTGGCGGCGACAAGGGCCGCAGCCCCTGCAGACGATGCGGACCGCCAACCCGCCAGACCCCCGAAAAGCTGAATTTCCGACCCTGCACCAGCTTGCCCCTGGATGCTCTGCGCCCCGGGACTCTCAGGCTGGCCGTTCCTTGATTAACGCGATCCTTGATTAATGCGATGCAGGGCTGCCCTTACCCGCCCCAGTAAAGGGCCGCTGCATAGACAGACTGCTGGCACACAGTCCACTGCGCGCCAGCGGGCGCCCTGCCAGAAAAGCGCCATGCTGGAGGGCAGGGCCCTACGGACAACCTGCTGCGGGGCGCGGCGGCCGAGCGCACAACGTGCTGCGCGCGCGCAGGCGGGAGCAGGGCGGGCGGCGCGCACCAGCGGCAGAAGCACCACGCGCGCCCAGAACAGCGCGCGCATGGCCGCCGCCGGCAGCACGAACGACAGCGGCACCTGGGCCAGCGCCAACAGGATGTTGACGAGGGGCGTCAGGACGTGGCTGCGCGCGCGCGCCGCAACCAGGGGCTCAGGCGCCTGCCGCCTCAAAGCGGAGACCGCCCGGGCGCGGGAGGGGGCGAGCGCCTGCAAGCCGTCAGGCTCATCTGCACGTGCGCCGTGGCGGCCGCTGGTCGCCAGGCGCCAAACGGCTCACGGCCATGCACGCCTGCAGCCAGCGCCGCGCGCAGGGAGGGCGGCGGCAAGCTGGCTGCATGCAGTGCCGCGCCAGCGGCACTTCAAGCCCCCAGCATTGCACGCAGAGTCGACACAGGGCACGCACGACATGCAAGTAGTGCTTGCAGACCTGCCGGAAGCAGAACGCAGCGCCACATGGCACTCTCTCCCTGTTTGAGGTCATCTTATCAGCCAGCACAGGCACACGCCCCGCAGTGGGGAGCGGGGAAAAGCTCGAGATGAAGCCACGCAGGCGCCAGTCCCCGGCGCGCGCCTGAGGATAAGCGAAGAAAATGTCTCGGTGGCCGGCAGACCCTGGCCGTGCACAATGGCCGCCAGCGCGTACGCCTCCAGCGCCAGGTGCGCCGCGCCGATGCCGCCCGCCCACAGTGCAACGACGGGGTGCCGCCGCCAGAACAGCGCCGCGTAGCCGGCCACCTGCAGGCTGGGCGCGAGCACGGCCAGCTCCCAGAACGCCCAGTCGGACGCGGCGACGCGCAGGAGCCAGGCGTCGCGCCAGGCGCGCAGCCGCGCCAGCGGCGCCGCGCCGCCGGTGCCGCCCGCGCACGCGCCGGCGCCGCACGGCATCAGCTTGCCGCGCGGCGGCGGTGGCGCGGCGCCGCCGCCGCCGCCGTCGCGCTCCTCGCTGCCGGCCGCGGGCGCGCCCTCATGCAAAGGGTCAGGGCTCGGGCAGGGGCCCCAGTCCTCGCCCTCGCCGGCGCACGACGCCTCGGCGCGCGCCCACTGGCCCTGCGCTGCGGCAAACGCGCTATAGTCGCCGTCCAGTACGGCGCCCTCCAGCTCGCGCCGGGGCGCCGCGTCCGGCGCGGGCCGCGCGGTCGCGCGGCCGGCGCGCGAGCGGGTGTGCACGGCCGCGGGCGGCGGCGACGGCGGCGGCTCGCCAGGCGCCAGGCGCGCGCGCAGGGACGCGGCCGCGGCCTCGCGCACGCGCGAGAGCGTCGCCGGGTCGTAGGCGTACAGCCACAGCGTGGCCACGCGCGGCGCGCTCAACGCCAGGCTCAGCACCTGCGCGGGCGGGGTTCCGCGTCGCTTCCCGGGCCCATGGTTGGGCGCTCCGCTGCTCGAGCGCTTTGGGGCGCCGTGCCGCGCGCGGCGCGCCTGGAGCTGAGTGCGTGCTGAGTGCCGCCGACGGGTGCCTGGCGACCAGAGCAAGACGGGCAGGGCTGCTGCGAGCTGACGACAGGGACGGTCGCGGGCGTGCGCTTTAGGCTCCCGTGCAAGAGCGCCCCTGAGCCTCCCCGCAAGCCACTCGGAAGCCATCGGGCCAAAAGCGCTGCGCCGGGCGAGCGCGCCACTGCAGGGAGCACCTCCTGGTGGCAAATATCGTCTCCCAGGGCAGGCAGCGCCCCGCAGGCGGCCACGTGAGGCGGCAGGCGCCGCGCCTGGCAGGGCGAGGTGCGGGCCACCATGAAACGACACAGCCAGGCGTACCCCCCAGGCGCTCGCGCGGGGCCGGGCGCACCGCGTCAGAGAACAGCGGCCGCGCGTGCCGGAAGTCCCACAGGTTGCGCGGCGCGGCCGGACCGGCCGGCTTGGCCGCGGGCGCCGCGCCCGGCCGGCGGCGCGCCCACCAGCGCGCGGGGCGCTCCTCATGCTGCGCCGCGTCGGAGCGCGGCGCGTCGTACGGGGCGCCCCAGCTCGGGCCCGGCGCCCCGCCGTGGGCGCTCGCAGGCAGGCAGGGTGCCTGCGCCTGCGGCGCGCACGCCGCGCCTCGATGCCCGGCGAGGGAAGGGCGAGCACAGCTCTGCCTGGCAGCGCAGGGAGCGCCGAGATGCGCGGAATTACAAATGCACCTTGTGTCCGCCGGGCTGGAAGACGCGGGGGACCAGGAAGCTGGCGACGAGCGCCACCCAGAAGCCGCGCTGGCGCAGGATTTGCACCGCGCCGGCGCTCAGCGCGAGCAGGACGCGGAGCATCACGTGCGGGGCGCACGCGGCATGGCGGCCTGCCAGGCCAGCAGGTGTTTGGTCGAGCCTACCTGCACCATGGTGCATCATCGGCCTGGACCCTCCCGGGGCTCCCGGAGGAGTCCTGCCTCGTCCGCAGGTTATTGCCAACTGATGCACCTTGGCGGAAGCAGGTGGTGTCTGAAGCAGCCGACGAGCAGTAACGCAAGCAGAAAGCGGAATATAAGAGGGGCGCTGGTGTGAGCGTCACCCCCCCGCCAGAGCGGCGTCGCTTCAAAGCTACATACTCTGCCACTAAGCCACTAAGCTTAATTAAAGTGTGTGGCAGCAAGCACGCACCGCACACCATGCGCAAGGAGGAGGAGGGCGACGCGCTTGCCAAGCAGGCTGAGAAGCTCTGCACTGTGTCGGTCCTCCAGCTCCGCTTGAAGCCGGACTGGCCTGCGTTGACCCCGCTGCTCGAGCGAGCTGCGGCGTGCTACAGCGTGAGTGGGGCTGCGGCTTGGTGCGCTTGCTGTCGCCAAACACGCTCGTGTCACTGGCGTGAATGCAAGTACCGTCGCGCAGCAAGCCGGAGCGTGGAAGAAGGCGCGCCGCGCGCACGAGCAAGCGGCGCAAGGCCACGACCGGCAGGTGCACCGCTGCCAAGTCCGTGCGTTGCGTTGCGGCACTGAGGCGCGCATACGCTGCCATCACAGCGCTGCAATGCCCAGCAACAGGCCGTGAGGCAGAGAGGCGCTCAGCGCAGCGCTGACCTGAGAGCAATTCCCTGTGCAGGCGCCTCCGTGGCAGGCCGCCAAGGAGCTGTGCAAGGCCGCCGAGGCCGCGCGCCAGGCCGGGGACTGGCCGGACGTGGCCTCGCTCTGGCGCGGCGCGGCGCTAGCGTTCGCCACGGCCAGCCGCGCGCCCGCCGCCGCGGAGGCGCTGGCCAAGGGCGCGCTCGCGCTGGAGGGCCACGACCCCAAGGTGCTGCCCGGGCCGCCAGCAGGGCCAGCCGGCCGCATGCTGCACGTGCACTGCCTGTCTGCCCGCCCGCCTCACCAGCAGGCCACCTGGAGCGCGCCCTAGCTACAGCCACTGCGCGTGCTGTTAGTACGGCCTGGTACTGCGGCCGCGGCCTTGCAGCGCCCCGTTCCTCTTATGGTAGGACATATTATCAGCTCTGCGGGTCGCGCGCGTCAGTGCATGCCCTGAGCCGCCGCCCCCCCGGCGCCGCCCGGCGGCCTGCCTGCGGGGGAGGCGCCCCGAGGCCACGCGGCCGGGGCGCAGGCGGCGTGCGAGATGCACCTGGAGGCGGTGGAGATGCTGGAGCGGGAGGACAAGGCGGGCCTCTCCGGGGACACATTTCGCCAGGCCACAGGTGCCCGCCGGCGGCCCCAGCGCTCCCCATGCCGCAGGCGTGTGCGCGCCCGGGGAGCCGACCTGGCAGGGGAATGTCGCGGCCTGCCCTGGGTACAGGCACCGCTTGGCGCGCTGGGTGTGCGGAGAGCGCGCAGCTCAGGCAGGCCGGGCAGGCGGGCATGCTCGTGCTCGGCCGCGCGTGCGCCGCACGGCCGGCCGCGCGCTCGGCGCCTCCGCAAGCGGGGGCCCGCGCATGCGCGGCCTGCTCTGCCTGCACGCGGCCGCAGCGCGCGCGAGCGGGGCGCCCGCCCGGCGCGCAGGCGCGATGCTGCGCATGGGCCGCGATGCGGACGCGGTGCACCTGCTGCTGCGCTGGGCGGCCGCGGCGGACGCGGCCGGCCTGCGCAGCAGCCAGGCCAAGGCGTACCTGGGCGCCGTGGTCGTCTGGCTGCACGCCGGCGATGCCGCGCAGGCCGATGCCGTCTTCCAGGCGCGCGCCCGGGCAGCCAGCGAGCGCGCGCAGCCACAGCGGAGCGGAGCGGCTGCTGTGTGCCAGTACCTGCCAGCATGACTCTGAGCTAAACCGACAGGCTGATTTCAAGCGGCAGCAGCGACGCGGTGTGCGCCGTGCGCGGGCCAAGGACCATGGATGTTCGACATGCATGCAGGCGCCCACTACAAATATTTGGCAGCAGGGTGTGGTGGGAGGCGCTGTGCATGCAGGCGCTTCATCACAAGCATCTGGCAGCAGGGTGGGCCTCGAGGCGCTGTGCGCGCGCCAGGATGCGATGGATGTGGCCGAGTTCGCGCGCAGCGAGCAGGCGGGCGCGGGCGGCGCCCTGCTGGACGCGTACCGCAGCGGTGACGCCGGCGCCGTGCGGCGCTGCGCGGCCGGGCCGCTCTTCTGCGACCTCGACAACCAGGTGAGCGGCATTGCCGGACGGAGCGCGCACACGGCGCCGTGTCTTCGTGCTGCCGTCGCGAGGTGCTATGTGCACAACATTTTGTGGAATAATGGGCACTGGTGGCGGCGCGCACCGGCATGGCACTGCTTGGGCTGTGTCTGCACACATGTGCGTGGTGACTGTACACAGTCAATTGCCTTATGCACATCGTTTGTGTAACTGCATGCGCCGTGCCTTTGGTTTTGCACCACACTCATGCTGCTTGTTCTGTTCTTGCAAGCGTGTGAGACCAGGCCGATCCGCTGGCCTTGCTCCCGGGGACCCTTGCAGGAGGGCATGTATGCCTGCCGCCTCCTTGCTGTGAAGCTCGTCGGCCTGGCAGCTCTGTCAGGGACTGCAGACCCTGCGCGGCCCCTCTCCCACGTTCCTGATCCGCGCCGGGCGCAGGTGGCGCGCCTGGCGCGCAAGCTGCCAGCGGGCGACCTGGGCGCCATGGCGGCTGCCCTGGGGGCCCCCCGCGTCCCGTCCGCGCTCGCAGCAGAGTTGGACGCGGAGGACCTGACCTGAGCGCTGCGCCCGGCAGGCTCTCTGCACGCGGTGACTCTGCGCACCTGTAAGCACTTCCTAGTAGGACACATGACCTGACAGCAGCCTGCGCCAGTGCGGCTGTGCCCAGGGCCAGCAGCCCGCCGCAGGGCGGGTCGCTTTACTGCAGGCAGGGCTCTGGACTGTCATGCAGCATATCCAGCGGGACTGAAGGGGCGCTCACGGGCTTTGCGTCAGGCTCAATGTTTAAGTGGGCTGCCGCGGGATCGCCGTGCATGGAGGTTGGGTTTGGCCAAAGGGGCCAGATGGGTGGACCTGGGGGGTAGGCGACCCTGACTGAACCCCCAGGCTCGTACGCTTCTGAACCAGCGAGGGCAGCTTGCACAGCATAGCCAGAGACACAGCGCGGCAGCCAAGTAGCTACCACTGCAACAAAGCACTGGCGTGAGCGTGCTGCGGCGTGCCTGTGGCGGCTCCTTGGCACATTGGCACATTGGGCCGAGCTGCTGCGCGGGTGCACGCGCCCGGAGCTGGGCCTGCACGCTGCGTGCACAAAGCGCACGCCTGTTGCCGGCTCTTCAGGTGCGGGCCTGTCCAGCGGGCCCGCTGCTGCACGCGGTGACTCCGCCCCCTTGCGAGCTGGGCAGGCTAGCAACCTGTGTTGACAGCAGCCTGCGCCTGTGGTGCTGTGCCTTGGGCCAGCAGCCTGTTGGAAGGCGGGTGCTGCCCCTCACTGCAGGCAGGGCTCCGGATGTTGGGCTCCGGATGTTACGCAGCGCGCCCAGCGGGGCTGTGCAGACGGGTCTACGATGCAAGCGCTGTGGCGTGCGGGGCTCAACCTTTGACTGGCACTCGGCAGCTCAAGGGAGTTGGGTAGTAGACATTTGATCTGATCAGGGAGCAGGCCGGAGCTTGCGTGCGGAGCGCCGGTGATCTCACTCGCCCAGTGTTGAGCGGCTGGACTCACAAGAGCACTGTGCGGAGCCAGGCTGCGCAGGGTGCACGAGGACAGGCCGGTCTCGAGCCGACTGCACGGCAGCCGAGGCCGGGCTGCGTGCATGTGCAGTCGACCAGGCTGACATGCTTGCGTGTGGGCGACGCAGGATGTTCTGGAAGGGCGTTGCCGCGGTCGCGCTGCTCTGCAGCGCGTTTGCGCCGGCCGAGGCGCCGATTGTGACAGCGCCCGCGCCGTCCCTGGCCGACCAGGTCCTGGGGAGCCTGGCGGGCATCCTGCCGCACGCGGTCGTCTGGCGCGCGCACGCCGCGCAGTCGGCCCTGCTCGAGAGCTCGTGGGCCGTCGGCTCGTGGGCGTCCGCGCACGCTGCGGCCGCGCGCCGCCGCGCTTGCCTGCTCGCGGCCCCGCTGCGCGGCAGCCAGGCGGTTCGCTTCGCCCGCCGCGCAGCCTCCTCGGCCTGCCCGCTGTCGCGCCTGGCGCGGCGCGCGGCAGCGCGCCTGTCGCCCTGCCGCCGGCGCGCCGCCACGCCCGCGCCGCCCCCGGCCGCGCTGCATGCCTGCGCACTCGCCTACCTCGCGGCGGCGGCTGCCTGGGCGGCGCCTCGCTCGCCCGCCGCAACCGCTGCCGCCGCCGCGCTGGGCCTCGCCGCCGCGGCCGGGCTGGCGGCCGCCGCGCTGGCGGCGGGCGCGTGGCTGTTTCTGGGCGACGTCGAGGGCGCTCCGCCGCGCGGCGACGGCGCCGGCGCCTCGGCGAGCGAGGACAGCGCGTCCGAGGAGCACCCGCGCGAGCGCATCAAGCAGCTCGCGGCTCAGCTGCGTCGCGCAGAGCGCCAGCACGACGCCGCGGCCGCGCGGCTGGCGGAGCTCGAGGCCGACCGGGCGGCCGCCTGCGACCGCCAGGCGCGCCCACTGCACTGACTGCAGACGCGCGACCTTGCTTTTTGTGACAGGGTATGGGATGCTGCTCCAGCAGCTCACACCATGCATGCGTGCACAGTCGCCTCTGCTTTAGTCATCCTGCCAGTACGTTCTGGGCTGTCTGCAGCCTGCCGGGCCGCCAGTGCAGCGAATTGAACTTTTCGGGCGCAGACCCCTGATATGCCTCGCCTCCTGGCGCGCAGGGCAGCACCCCGCGCGGCGCAGAGCGCGCGGAGGCGGAGCGCGAAATCGCTGCAGCGCTCGCGCAGGCCATGTGCGCCGAGGCGCTGCGCCAGAGCGGCGCCGCGGCCGTGGCCGCGTTTGCGCGCGACGCCGCCCTGGCGCACGCGGAGGTGCTGCGGGACGCGCTCTGCGCGACCAACGACGAGCTCGCCGGCGCGGCGGCCGCGGGCGACGCCGCGCGCGCGCGCGCCGACGCGCTGGAGCAGGCGCTGGGCGCGGCCGACGCGGTGGAGCAGGCGCTGGGCGCGGCCGACGCGGAGCTCGCCAGCGCGGCTGCCGCGGGCGACGCCGTGCGCGCGCGCGCCGACGCGCTGGAGCGCGCCCTGCGCGCGGCCAACGTGCAGCTGGCGCGCGCGCGCGCCGAGGCCGACGCGGCGACGGCCGCGCTGGGCAACCTCAACGAGGCGCTGGCGTGCACGCTCGCCGACCTGCGCGACGCGCGCGAGCAGCTGGGCGTCCCGGTGCGCGCCGCGCAGCCCTACGGTCCCCGCGTGCCCGGCGCCTGCTTGCCTCTAGGGTATGCCGAGCGTTTGTGCAACAATGCTCACCTAAAGCCAGCGTGTGAGTCATAGATTCCTCCTGCACAGTGCTTGTGTGTGCGCTGATGTATGTCGCCCGCATGGCCAGGGCGGCTCGCGGACCGGGGCCGCCCCGAGCACCGGCGCTGCCGCGGACGGCACGGCCGCTGCGAGCCTGCCGGCAGCTGAGCTGCAGTCGGCGGGCGACGAGATCAGCGCCATCCTTTCCAACCTGGGCGCGGCCCGCTGCCCCTCCAGCAGCGGTGACGGCGACTCGGACGTCTCGCGCGACGCTCCATCTCCGACCACGATGGTGCGGCCGCGCAGCCCTCTCTCTACCCGACATGCTTCCCCACCATCCCATGGTATAAGCGTGAGTGCTGCCCACTACCGGTGACCGGGGACCAAGCATGCAGAATTCTTTATGTCACCCAGAGGCTGCGCATACATGGCTGGGCAGCCTCGCCTGCCGTGCCTGCGCATGCGCTGACGCCGCCGGCCGCTCAGGGCGGCTGGTGGACCGGGTGCGCTCCGGGCGCGGGCGGCTGCACAGAGGTCAACATGTTTGCGTCGCACTGCCCGGCGTTTGAGCACTGCGGCGCCGACGCGATCGGCGCCATCTGCGCGGGCCTGTAAAACAGCTTTCATATGGGTGCTGCACCAATTTGATGCGTGTATGTTCTATTGGCTTCAGGATGCTTGCTGCTTATGAGACCAACGACGAGACAGCCTGAATGTGTTGTTTGGGGTGCAAAGCGTCCTGAGGCAAGGGCAGCCTTGATCTGCATGTGAGAGTTTCCCGGAGACTGCCTGCGTCGCATACACCCTGTTGGGGCACATGGCATATTACACATGTTCATGTTCAGTGTTCAATGGCTGCCATGGGGATTTGCTTTAATGCCATGGTGCTGCTTGCTGGGTACCTGTGAAGCTAGATTGCCCGAGGTCCCTGATGCTGGCCCGTGCACGCATTGATGTCTGTTGTTCTGTGGTTACATTGGGGTTGCTTGGGGTCACCGCAAACCTGGATGATTGCCCTGGTGCTGGCGCAGACGCCGATTGGTTACTAGGGGCTGTTATTGGGTGCAATGGGGTGGTGACAGCTGGAAGATTGCTTGGGCGCTCGGGCACCCGTGGTTGCCATGCACCTGGATGATTGCCAGTCTAGCAATGCTAGAGGCAGGAAATGCTGGCACAGGCTGCCAAGCAAGTGTGCCTTAGGCTCTGGAGCACTGTAGGACTTATGGTAGGAAATATTCACATATGCGCAGCCCATGCCAGGTACAGCGCTGCAGCGCAGCGCTGTCACAGCAGTTTATGCCGTGCCTTGCAACGCGTGGCTGAACTTTTAAGCTGAAATGTGCAGTTCCTGTGCTCTGCTTGATGCATGTATTGGAAACACTCACATCCGACGACGCTCATATTAATGCCTCATATTAATGCATCTGCATTTTGCTGAGAGAGCTGGATCTCCATCCAGGATACAGCAGGATACAGAGCTAGAATGCAGGACACCAGAAATAGCTTGGGGGATGACTTGTGATTCTGCATCGGGGGCAGCAGCAGTGTGACAACCTCCAGGACTGCAGCCGCACCAACTGTCAGACACTGGACCTGCCACAATCCAGCTGGTGCCGTCGAGCTTCTTGGCAAGGCAGAGAAAGGACATGACCGCTCGATGCCCTTCCATGGCTTCTCCTTCCTTGGCGGCGGTCCAGCGCTGTCAGAGGAGAGGCACACTGGCGGGCGCAGTGGGACATGCACAGCGGACGCTGGCAGGCGGGGTCGAGGTGCTTCGGAGGCATCGAGTTGCAGCAAGGTGCGACGTTGATAGGTGAGCCAGCGTGATGGGAAGAGCAAAACTCCTGAAAACAGGCTGGTGTTGAGACGCGGGCCAGTGCAGGGCTGGGACGCGCCCCGCAGCGGTGCCTGCTGCTGACAGCGCGCGTGTCTCTTTCCGGCCTGCACAGCCTGCAGACATGGCTGAGATAGCCACGCTCACCCACAAGGAGAGGTGTGTTCCTCCCCCGTGCTACCTGCCCGGCTCGGTGTACTAGTGTGAGCAAGAGTGCTGACCCTGCACGCTGGCGCTCTTACAGTATGAACCCGCTAGGCTTGGCAGCGGAGCGCTTCACTGTTGCAGCTGATCCAGCCACTGGCGAGCTGCTCG
>JAABUV010005422.1_pt1 | contig 14571 bp, 17 predicted proteins | sample 5559971 | NCBI WGS metagenome assembly JAABUV01 (sample SAMN10711881, study PRJNA513362) | rock metagenome | isolation source: Antarctica rocks | place: Antarctica: Victoria Land, Knobhead nord | collected 2015-12-19
AAGCCTCCCCTTTTAGTAGCTGTGCGCTCTGGAACGGGCTGCCATTGCCGAGCCTCTGCGGAGTTGCTTACTGTTTGGCTGCACGGCTTACAACGCGAGGACAGCGCTGCGTTGGGATGAGCGCCCGGCACCAGGCGGCGGGCGCCGTATGTGGGGACGGGGAGAACCGCTGAATGATTCCAGATGACGTCTTGCGCGTGGTCGACTATGCCGTGCTTGGCGTGTCAGGCGCGCACGCTCGCTAGAGGCCGCTCTCGCGACACGGCAGCCGGGTTGCGGCGTGCGGCGTGAGGAGCTGGGTTGTGGGGGAGGGTGACGCGCATCTTGTTTTGTATACGAGGTCTGTCTCTTCACTACCGCTGTCGCTGCGCAGCACCGCTGCGAGGCACTGCTACGGAATGTCACACGTATGTATATAGTGTCGTGCTGCTAGGGCGCTTGGTTTCAGTAATGAGGATTGCATGCAGGCTGGAAGGAGTGGGACACGTTGCACGAGTGTGCCAACTGCAGCGCAGTCTAGGCCTGAGGTGACTGTGCAGGAGTCCTGCATGTTGGACGGTGCGCTGGGGGCGCACGCAGTCCTTCCAGCCTCGTTAAGCTTTAAACAGCGCCAGATAACGCCTGCAGCTGCACACTGACCCGTGCAGCGCATTCACCTGTGGCCTATCGCTCACAAGGTGGCCGCTTACCCGACAGGGCTGGGGTTCCTGCTGTGCGTGGCGGGCGCCCTGCTGGCAGCGCCCTGGTGCCGCGCGCTGCGGCAGCCCGCCACGCGGGACCTCAGCGTGTTCTGGCGCGCGCGGGTCGCGCTGCAGCTCACCGGCGCGCTGTGGCTGGTGTGGCCTCGTTGCAGCCAGGCCGTGCCAGGCTCCAGCACTGCAGCCTGCACGCCCTCCGGCATGTCGCGGGCCGTGTAGCAGCTCACGCACGCCTGCTTCCCACCCGCGCCATCAAATAGCCAGCTCATGCCTCTGCCTGCAGCCGCGTGCTGACTGCGGCGCGTGCGCACGCGCGGCGGCGCAGCTGGCGCAGTGGCTGCGCCTGTCCGCGCTGTGGGGCCCGGGGTCGCGCATCCTGCCGGAGCGCGTGACGCGCTGGAGCCGCGACGGGCTGCTCTGCCGCGTGCACCTCACCGTCTCGCTTGGCCTGCTTCAGCCCTTCTTCCTGCTGCTCGCGCTGCTGCTCTGCCGGAGTGCGCTCAGGCGCGCCCTGGCCGCCGCCGCCGAGCGTGACCCCCCCTCGTTTCACGCGCACAGCGGACACACTCCGAGCACGGCACGCTGCTGCTGTGCCGGAGCGCGCTAGGGTATAGGGTATAGGGTATAGCACTGCACGCCCGGACCCTGTTTGCCAAGCGCTACCCCCACTCATTTGCGCGCGCGGCACGCACGCTCACAGCACGGCGCTGAGCTCCTCGCGCGGCGCGGGGACGCAGCCGCGCGCGGCCGGAGCGCGGCATGTGGCCCAACGCGTGGGTGGCCGCCGTGGCGTTCGCGGGCGCTATGCCGCTGCTGGCCGCGCTGGCGGTGGTCGCCTGGCTGGGCGCGCTGCTGCCGGGCGCGCACCTGGAGGCGCGGCGGTCGGGCCTGCCGTCGGCGTTTTTCGCCGCGTTCCTGGCGGAGGCCGCGCCGCGCTGCGGGCCGCCGCCCGACAGCACGTGCGAAGCCCGTGAAAGCTGGCGTGTTTACTCCTCCATGGTTGTGGATGGGCGTGCTGCCTGGGGGCGCGGCCGCCCGGCGGCGAGCGCGCTGCCATTCATCTGGGAGCGAGTGATTGTGCTGAAAGCAGGGCTGGAGCTGGGTGCAGGCGCACTTGCCATCCATGTGGCTCCCTCTCCCTGCATGCCTTGCTCGCCTGTGTCAGGGACAGTGGCCCATCCGCTGGCGGTTGCCTGTGCTCCTGCAACACTGACATGCTTGTGTTGTAGTGCAGACGGGATAGGGCGTGTTGTAGTGCGAAACAAAGACAAATGCGCTGGTGCGCGCTGCGAGGGTCTCTGGCGGCGGCATGCATCATGGTGGGCGTGCCCGCGCCAGGCCCTGATAAATCAGAGAGCCCTCATCCAGCACCGCGCTGCACATCGATAAGCCAGCCGCTGAGCGCGCGCCCAGGTGTGCGCTGTGCGTGTTCCCGGCGGCGGCCTGCATCGCGACGGGCGTGTTCGCGCTGGCATACGCGGCCGCGCTGGGCGCGACCACGCGCGCGATGGCGCGCGCCGCAATCAACAAGCGCCTGCGGCGCCGCGTGCTCATGTTCCAGGCCGCCACGCTCTGCCGTGCGCTCCCCGCGCGCGAGGCGTCGTCCATGTAAAAACTCACCCATCTTGCGTGTGATGCCGTACCGGCGCCTGCCAGGCTCCGGGATCTGTAGGCGGGGCGCGCACCCGAGGTAGCCCTTCTGAGCCGCGCGCTGCACTGCGCGCAGTGCTGGGCGCGCAGCAGGCGCTGCAGGCGGCGACGCTGGCAGGGCCGCCTGGCGGCTGGCTGCACCAGCTGTTGTGGGCGGGCTGCTTCGCCGCGCAGGCCGCGCTGGTGGCCAGCGTGTGCGGCGCGCTGGTCGTGCGTCCGGTGCTGGACGCGCTGGACGCCAGCTCGGTGCGCTCGCGCTCGCGCTGTCCTTTTATGGCCCCTGCCCTAATATGCGGCCCCTGCTCTACTACGCTCTACCCTTGCATGCGACAGTATGCAGCTTTATAAACTGTGCGTGTGCGGTCCTTGGGTGGCTCTGACTCACCGCTGGCAACAATCACCGGACCTAGAGCCGGTGCAACACGTACCGCTCTGCAGGGCACAGGGATGCGCGTCGACAGTCCGCCTGGCCTTGCCCTGCCCAGTGTCATGCCAGGCTCACCCGGCCGGGGTGCGCGCAGGACCTGGGCGCGAGCGCGAGCTCGCCTGGCGGCTGGTCTAGCGCGCCCGCCTCGGCTGCCCCGTCGGCCGTAAAAGCAGCCTGAGCAGGCGCAAGGCGTGGACTGCGCCAGGCAATTTTGTGGGCCATGCACAGGGCGTCCGCGCGAGTGCGCCGCATGGGCATCCTTACTGAGAAAGCTTTGCAGTGGCGCACGTGGCACCTGCGCGGGACGCCTCTGTGACTCCTCCTGTCTGCGAGACGCTGGATGCGTGCGGGTTGTTACCAGAGCATGCGACGTGTGTCCTGGTTTGCACACTAGGGCGGCACAGTCTCTGGTTATCCTGCAGTAGCAGACAGATGGCTCTGCGCGGATTAGCACGTGCTGGGCCAAGAGCCAGCCGTAGCACTGAGATGCGGTGCTGCGCACATGCACGTGAGAGGGGCGGCCTAGCGTTCATCCCCTCAATTAGTCTGCATGGCTCACTTTCGCACTGCCCATACTGTGTATACCAATACGTGGACCAGTTTTACCTGACCCGTCGTCTGCATTTTCTAGCCGCTGTGCAAGTTGCGTGACTGAAGGCCTGACAAATTGCTGTAACACAATGGCAAAGCTCCTAGCATGTAAGCCATGCGGCACACATGACCGTGCTACATCCAACAGAGGAGCGCTTCACACCATGCCCTTCTCATATAAAAGCAATTGTGCTGCTGAATAGTTTGTGCTACGTCGTCGCTCGTGCTGCAACAAAAGTGCACATGTGTCAACTGGGCATGTCATGCGTTCACACAGACGCTTCTGTAAGAGCCTAAAAAGTCCAAGGCCCATGCATGATCAGCCTAAGCTACCCAAGGTGCCTTACCCAAAATACAGCCAAGGGAGCAATAAGGGCACGTGCAGCACAGCTGCATGTCTGCTGTGGGCTGCGACACAGACCTCTCCAGCAAAGACAGGCCTGCCAACGTGTCACCCCTACATGTATCGCGAGCCAGCCGCCGTCCCTGCGCACACGCATGGCTGCCACACTCTCAGCTAAAGCCCAGGCATGGCAGGCAGCTGCGGCCAGGGGGCCCTGCAGCCGTGCATGCCTGCCGACCATGTCAGCGCATGGCATGAGCGGTCTCCTCATCCCGCAGCAGCTTGACGATGGTGTCAATGAGCGCGCTGCCGTCGGCCGCCAGGTCCGCCTCTGGCTGCCGCACCTGCACGCACGCACACAGCGTGCTCACAACCAAGGTAGCGCAGGCCTTGTTCGGATAAACTGCTGGTCACAAGTGCTGCCCCCTGCTGTCGCGCCTGGCACAGGCGGCCGAGAGTGCTGCTCCATGCAAGCTAGGCACACAGCGTGCATGCAGCATGCGGCTTGCTCAGCAACAGCGGCGCAATAATGAAGTACTGATGGATTTTGGCTACAGCCGTAGCGTTATCGGCATAGGTTGAGCAAGCAAAGCCTATGCTTGGCCGTCCAGTCACGCAGCTGTGCTTGGCACCCCGGCAGCACAATTGAGCGTCTCTGTCACAAGCCTACCGTCACACTCCAGCTCATCTCTCACCGCATGCCTCAGCGCTTGAGGCGCACAGCATAGGGTAGGCTAAGAGACTAACCCTACCCTCACCCTAACCGACTTGGCGCGCGGGCGCGCCTTGCGCTCCAGCAGCGCGTCCAGCGCGGCCCGCAGCTTCTTGACCAGCACGGCCGTGGGCGCGGGCGCGCGGATGCGCAGCCAGCCGTCCACGGTGACCAGCCCAGCCTCGTGGCGCACCTCCAGCGCGCCGCCGAACAGCAGCAGCGCCATGGGCGACACGACCGTGCAGTCGCGCAGGAACGTGCGCGTCGTCCGCACCTGCTCGGCGACGCGCATGCTCAAGCGAGCAAAACAGTGCACTGTGTGCACTACACATATAACCTTCGGATGGCAGAGCACCAACGTTGCATGACACGAGGCTGTGAGCATCGTTGTGCAGCGCATGGCAAGCTTCGCAGCAGTGCCCTGCTCCGTCTGCTGACGTGTCTCAGGAGACGGGATGACAATAGCACACATCCGTGCAGAGTGCTGCAAGGCCTGCCTTCAGGACATGACAAGAGCAGTCTGCCAGCAATGATTTGTGCATGTGGTGTGACCCATACAGCACTTTCACGACATCCTGTGTGGACGAGACAGGGCCGTGCAGAGCGCCTGCTACCCATGGAGCGGTGGCAGGCTTGCACGCCCGCCGCACCGTCGGCTCGGGCCAGGCCGCGCAGACGCTCTTCCTGGCGCTCTTACAGGCGTTCTTACAAGTTTATTGGTCTACTAGCGCGCCTTCTCGAGGTAGATCAGGTAGGGCCGCGCGAACTGGCCGGCCTCCAGGCCGTGCAGCACGGAGCTGGGGTGGATGTGCACGTCGGCCGTGCCGTCGTTCCAGGCCAGGCGCCCGGCGCCGGCGCCCATGTCCTCCATGACGGCCGCGTTGGGGTACAGCGCCGCGCACAGCACCGCCTTGACCTGCATGGCCGGGTCGCGCACTTGCGTTAAGTGAGCCGCTCAAAAGTACAGACGGAATCACCAGGCTGCTCAGACAGTCCCTAGCTGGCGACGCTCCGCACTCCACTGACGTCACTGCGCAACCTTTTCCGAGTGCCGGCCGGCCGCTGGCGAGCGGGGCTACTGCCGCAGCCGGCGCGCCTTTCCGCGACGCGCGCGCAGCGGCCGTTTGGTGCAGTCGTCCGCCATTTGGTGCAGTCGTCCGCCATGCTGGCGCGCCGAGGCAGCGAGGGCGATGAGCCCGGCCCGCTCGGGCAACATTGCAGAGGCCGCCGCACTGCCAGTGCGCACGCACACCGCCCTGATGATGCGGAGCGTGCAAGGCCGCTGGGGCGCACCACGGCCGGCTGCGCCGCGTGCTTGTTCCAGGGCGCGGCCGGGTCGTCCGCCCAGGCGGCGCCGGCGCCGGGGTCGCCGCGGCGGCCGCCGCGGCCGCCCCCGCGCGCGGCTGGCGCAACAAAGCGCGCGTCTGCCAGCATGCCCGCGAACTGGCGCCGCATGTCGGCCAGCATCTCCAGCGTCTGGCCGGCTAGCACGTGCTTCTTGGCATACGCGCCCGCGCCGCCGCGCCCGCCCTGCCCGTAAAGAGCCAAACTTGGCTGATAGACGGCTGTGATTCATTCACATAGCCTGCACGGCAGCCCGGCCCCGAGGCGCAATTAGCAGTATTCTGGTCTGATGATGTTGATCACTAGCGAGAAGAGCTCACTGCCGGCATACATGGTACATACTGTGCCACGTTCCCCGACGGTCCTCCGTGGAGCGCGGGGAAAGCGCGCACGAGGGCCCGGCGCTCATGAGCTTAAGCTGCAGCGCGGTGCGGGTATGAAGGGCGCGCGAGGCGTGGCGCCGGGCGGGCGCGCCTGGGCGCGCGCCGCCTCCCAGCCCGCCACGGCGGCCGCCATGACCAGGTGGTCCGACTGCTGCCCGGCCGCGAGTGTCCCGCAGCCTGCGCGCGCGCCGTGTCCGCGTCCGCGCCCATGCGCACCAGCACTCCCACCAAGAGCTGCTTACTTTGTGGTCCTACTGTGGTGAGTAAGCCACCACCTGTCGCCACCCGTCACCAAGGGGGCCACGCTGTGCACTGCGGACGATGCGGCCGTGATCAAAGCACAGCTCCGAGGCTGGATTGGCACCCCAGACTTGGCCCATGCTGCGGCTTGCTACCCGGCACCTCCTCAGCACAGTTACATCTCCATACATGTTTTCCCATGTATCCACCCCTAGTGCTATGGTGAGGGCATTGCTGCAGCAATGCTGCAGACCTCCTAGGGCGCACCGGGCGCAGCGAGCGCAGCCTTGGCGCGCGCCGCAGCGTCCTGCTGCTCAAAGCCGCCGGCGAAGGGGCCGCGGTAGCTGAGGCAGGCGCCGACGGTGAGGCAGGGGCCCAGGCAGCCCAGCGACGCGCCCAGCAGCAGCAGCTTGCCGATCTTGGCGTCCACCGGCAGCTGCGCCAGGTGGTGCCCTGCGCGCACGCCCCCCGCTGCTGGGCGGGACGGAGGCGGGAAGGAGGCCGGATGGTACAGGGCGTGCGGGCGGCGCCCTGCCTCACATAGCCCTGCCACCCTTGCTCACTTAGTTGCGCAGGCAACACGCAGTCGCTTGATGAGTTATCTTAAAACATGCCGCTTCTTGTCCAGGAGCCTGACTCAGCACAGGCAACAGAAATCAGACAGGCCCACTCTCTTCAATACTGGTCGTCGTGCAGCACAGCACCGCGCCGGACATCGGGCGGGCTGCCTGCGCAGTCCAACCCGGGGGCGCGCAACCTGGAACGTCGAGCGCAGGGATAGGGTAGGTGTAAGACAGGGTATGATATACCCTATTGGGCGGGCTGCCTGCGCAGTCTGCCCGGTGGAGCGCTCAACCTCGGACGCCCGGCGCCAGTACCAGGTTATGGTCCCTGTATACCCTATTGGACGGGCCGCCTGCGCAGTCTGACGGGGGGGGGGGGGGGGCGCCCCCCCTGGCCCCCCCCCCCCCCCCCCCGCCCGACCTGGAACGTCCAGCGCCGGCGCCGCCGCCAGCTGCAGTTCCACGCGTAGGCGACCAGGTTGGCCAGCACGCCGCCGGCCAGGTACAGCGCCAGGAACCCTACCCCGCCTAGCTCCGCCTGCAGCGCGGGCCCCACCAGCAGCATCATCTGCGCGCGGCCGTGTGCGATGTTACTACATGCGCACAGGCCAGGCGCACGTCAGGCGCCGCGCCCAGTGCGAGCAATCGCTCCTGACAGCGCGGTTCCGCCACCAGACCCGCGCACGTCTGGCCGGGTGCGCATCGGCCGACGCGCCGCACGCGAGCGCGCGCTCTCGGCAGCGGGGCATGCATGCAGGGCTGCCCGCAGCGTCTGCGCGCCGGCGGTGAGGGCGACAGCCACGGCGCCCAGCGCGGCCGCCGGCCACGGTGGCTGCAGCCCAGGCGCTGTCGGTGCAGGAGGCAACCAACTAACCAACAATGAGAAGTACCAGCTGCGTCCCCACTTGCAGCGGCTGACAGGGTCACATGGGCGCGGCGCCGGCTGCGCGCCTGCACATTGCCCGTGAGGTCGAACAGCGTGGCATGGCTGACGGTGGCGGTGGCCGCGGTCCAGGGCCGCCGCCGCAGCGCGCCCGCGGCCAGCTCAAAGTTGCGCGCCATCCACTGGCGCGGCAGCAGCAGCCACGCCAGGAACACCGCCGCGTTCAGCGCGATGAGCGCCTCGAGCGGCGGCGGCGCCTCAAAACGCCCGTCCTGCGTGCGCGCCACGAGCGCTGCCTCTGCGCAAGCATATGTAGCACGACTCCAACTCGCTCCGCCCAAGACAGAGCCGGGTAGGACGACGGCGCTCACAAGGGCTGGCCCCTGCGCCACCACGCAGCGAGTGCGCGGGCAGGCCAGGCAGCCGACAGGAACGGAAAACACAGGGTGGTCCTAAGCGAGGGGGGCGCGCCCGCCACAGCGAGCGCGCGTGCGTGGCGAGCGAGGCCAGCCAGTCGAGCGGCACGGGCAGCCAGGTGTTCAGCACGCCGACGAACCAGTAGCGCTGCGCGTAGCGCGCCACGGTGAACAGGCCGCAGTCCCACAGCTGGAAGCCCAGACCCGTGCGCCGCTGCAGCCAGACCACCGACGCCACCGCGAACCCTGGCGCGCCGGCGCCCGCCGCGGGGCTCACATCGCGCCGACCCTACCTCTGGCCGGGACCCGCCCGGCGTGCGCGGGCGTTGGCGGAGGGCACTGGAGTCTGCATGAAGCATGCGCGCTGCTGAGCCTGGACATGCCACAGCAAGCGTCAAAGCAGCATGTGTGAAAGCAAGCTTTGCTTCAGCAGCCTTCACAGCTACAGGCGTGTCTTGGGACCTGTTTTCTCGCCAGTGCCTGTGAGGCGGACGTGCAAGCGCGCAACATTTCGCCGCACTGTCATATACCCTACCCTACCCAATCATACGCAAATATGCGCCGCACCCGGGATGAAGCCCAGGCCGCGCTGCGTATACTCGCGCACGAAGCGCACAAAGTGCTCGCCGTCCGGCCGCGTGGACGCCGCCAGCGCTGCGCCGGCGCACAGAGCCGCCGCGCGCCGCCAGGTGAATGCCCCTGCCGGGCGCGCACGCGGACGCGCATCCATGGACCGTGTCGACACGGGCAGATGCTGCCGCCCTACAAAGGCCTGCAGCTGAGCGGTGCACCAGCCGCTGCCTGCTGCAGGACATGCCATGAGATGAAAATCAATTTATCCTGTCAGCACGCGTCCATCGGATGCCGTGCATTGGCACCCTTGGCAGCGAGGCGCCCAAATGAGCTCGACGAAGCACCAATGCGCCCGAGCGCTACGCCACATCAAGCGCGCCGCGCATGCCCTGCGCACCAGAGCGCTGGCGCTGCGCCGCTGCGCGCGGCGCGGGCCAGTCCCAGGCGTCCCAAGTGCCAATGCAGGCGCCGTCTGTTGGCGGCGGCGGCAAGCCCTTGCGCGACCCAGCCCCATCCTGCGGCGAGCCGCCCGGCGGCGCGCCGCGCGGCGGCGCCGGCAGCCGCATGCCGCGCAGCGGCAGGCTGGCCGCGCGCCGCGCGACGGCCGCGCCCACGCGCCAGGGCCGCCGTTGCGCCCCGCCGGCCGCCTGCTCCCCGGCAAGGCGTCAGGCGGGCACGTGCTCTCCTGCGCCCTGCAATCCAGAGGCGCGCGCGCCGGTCGAAATGCTGAGCAGCAGGCAGCGACAGGCTCTGCTGGCACCCTGTCTATGTCTTGCAGCACCAGCCGCCTCCGCGCTCGCCCCAACCCGCCCGGCGTGGCACCCCCCAACAAATGGCCAAGCTCTGCAGGTCCCTGACCAGGGTCGCGCGGAGGGCGGCGCCCCCCAGTCGCGTAAAAGCTTGCAGATGCGCATACAAAACATAGAGTAGGATCGACAAACGCATTCCGTCCTTGCCCACAAGTGCCATCCCTCCTCGAGCAGACAGCGGCAAGCGCTCTTGGCTGCTTTCCCGTCACGCACTCGCCTCGCCTCGGCCGCCGCGGCCGCCGTGGCGAGCAGCGCGCGCCGCTCGCCCGCGCCCGACCCTTGCGCGCCGCCGGCCGACTGTTCGCCGCGCGCGGCCTCGCTCGCATCATGCCCGACGCCCTCCCAGCGCGCCCCACGCGCCTCGCCGCCCGCGCCCCTGCGCGCGCAGCCCTGCCTTTGCATAGGGCAGGCCGCGCATTCGCAGCTGCGGCCGCTGCGCTCGCAGGCGCGGGTGCGCACCGCGGCGCGGCGAGGCGGGCGCGCCCCCCGAAGACGCCTCGCACGGGGCGCGGCCATCGTGCGCGCGCGCCCGTCACGCCCACATGCAGCAGGCCCGCTAGGACGCCTGCCAGGTGGCACAGCAGCGACGCGCGCGGCGCCAGCAGCTGCACGTACGCCAGCTCCGCCCACGACACGTACTGCTCACGCAACAAAATTAGGTTAGAGTAGTATAGTGTTAGGTCAGGCGCGTCAGCGACAGGGCGCCAGGCGCTCGGCAGAGCGTCACGCTTATATGCCAGCTCCGGCCATGGCCATACAGCGCGGCTGGGCACGTCTTGCTTCCGTGCGGCCACAGGCAGGCACAGGCAGGCTGCCAAGGGACTTGTCAGCAACCAGCTTACAGGCGCGCCGGCACGGTCGCCTGCCAGGCTCTCTGCACGATATGCGCTCACAGAGCGCGGGAAGGCCCGCCCGGCGCCGCGGGCGCGCGCCTTGGTGGGCAGCCGCAGCCCGGCGATGGTCCGCCAGCCGGGCGTGCGCGCCGCGAGCACCACCTTGAGCGCAAACAGCACGCCCGAGAAGCCGATGTGGCACGAGTGCGCGTAGGCGGCGCCCAGCGCGCCGGGCGCCGCGGCCGCGCCCGCCCACGCCAGCGCCGCCGCCAGCGCCTGCGTTGCTAGTAGCAGCTCCGCCAGCAGGCGCGCAAAGCGCACGGGCCCCAGCGCGCGCTCCAGCTGCGCGCCCTGGCGCGCGGGGGCGGGGGCCGGGCCCTCAGGGCTGCGTGCTGCGCTGCACACCCGCCCTTAAGCTCCTGACATGGAACGCCCCGGTGCCAGCGCCGCAGCGGGCGCCTGTCTCGCATGCGGTGGCACCGTCAGGCCGGCAGCCACATGCAGGGGCAGCCTCTGTGCGCGCCCGACGGCGCCCGCGCCCGGGGCTGATGCAAACATGGCAGTGCATGCGGTCCCATGGGGTGGGCGCAATCGCACAACTGCTCCTGGCTTCCTGGGCCAAGCATGCGCTCGGCGCTGGTTGTTCGAGCGCCTCGCTTCCTAGCTACAACCTAAGCACCAGCCTCGCCAGCAGGGCGCGGCCGCAGTGCCGGGTGCATGATTCCGCTCCAGCGCGCAGGGCAGCGCTGCACACATTGCACCAGTGGTCTGTCTGCAGACACAGCGGCCCAGCGCCCTGTCCTTCCGAGCAGGTGCTCCCGGGGCTCCAGCGCTCGCTCCAGGCTGCGCCCGGGGCAGTACAGCAGAGCCCCCAGCGGAGACGTCGGCAGCCCTCGCGGAGCCAGCTGAGCAGCCGAGCGCCGGCCTGCGCCCGCGAGCCGGCCCCGAGGCAGGCCGAGCAGCCGCGCCTTGTGCAACAGCGACAGGCAGTTGTAGCACAGGTGCGCCTCGCTGGCGTGCACAAAGGCGGACGTCAGCAGGCGCCCGAGCTCCAGGTTCTGCCGCGCGCGCCGGGCGCTGTCAGGCCTGCCGAAGCGTCGCTCTGTGCATGCTGCTGTCGCTCACTGTCAGCCGGTGGAGCGCGACAGGGAGTCCGCCGGTGGTGCGCGACAGAGAGTCAGCCGGTGTTGCACGACAGGGAGTCAGCAAGTGGGGCGCAATGTATTCCAACCAAAATGCTGTCCTGTGAGGAAACAGCCAGTCGCACCTCGAGGACTTTCTTGGGCTGCAGGCACGCCATCTCGACCGACTGGAGGGTGCAGAGCGCGGGAGGCTGGAGGAAGAGCAGCACATTAACTGCCGCACGCAGACGCACGTCCGCGCTCACGCTATGCCACAGCAAAAGCAGAGCCGGCTCAGCTAAGAGAGCGGCAGCATGAAGCGGCTTGCGTACCGGCAATGAAACAAATGGTGACAGCAGGCTTGGAGCCGGCTGGCAGCTGCGAAATCTGCTGAGCAAGCAGCAGGAACAGGCGGACGGCGCCGAGCGAGCCGAAGCTGCGCTTGCCGTGCTGCAGTAGGCTCCTGAACTGCTGCAGCATGGCCGCGATGGAGCGTTCATGCAGAGCCACGGTAAGGCGCAGCGCCCCACACGAACCTGCCTCCCATGTGCTGATGCAGATGAATCTGGGGCGTGCTCAGCACCAACGACGAGCCAATGACAAATGCGACTTACAAAACAAGGGTGGCGAAGCCAACCGTGAGAGAAGACGAGCATGCATGCAGCCATCCAGCAGTGGTCCAATCATTCACAGCACCAAATAAGCAAGGCGTAAGCAGGAGCAGCTGAGCCAAGCCGGATTGCATGCATGCAGAGAAGCCACAGAGATGCCAGAGCTGCAGACCACAGAAAGAGCCGGGTTTGCCCGACAGTGACAGGCAGAAAAGAGCGGGGACGGGCGTGCCAGGGCCCCAGGGCCCTGGCTCACATGCAGCCCCACAAAAAGCAGAGACGACGGAACTCCAGCCGCGCACACCAACCGCTACCTAAGCTCAGCACCACACACCTTCGTTACACTCTAGGCCATGCGACCCGCCCGTCCACCGCCCCCGCCACTGACGCGCACACCACGCATTCACCCGCTCGCCTTGCCGGCAGGCGGCACGCAGCAGCCGCCTGACGCCACACCTTTCCTGCGCACGCCGCGCCCTTGCCAGAAAAGAGACCCTCCCCTCAACGAACCCTTAGCATGCTGCCCTGGCTGTACGCCGAGGGCGGTGCTCAACGCCCCGTGCATCCTCCCAAACAGCCAGGGGACATACCATTTTAAGCAGTCAGGGGACAAAAGACCCTGAGCACAAGCTCTGGCCCTGACCCAAGACCGACCACCACAGTGCTGTCCATATGTGAAAGCCAACAACCCCTGTGCACGCCCGCTACCCCCCTGGCAGGAGTCCTCTGCGCAGCAGCCATGCTGCTTACGTCATGTTGCCTGCAGGGGGGAGGGGAGTGGGGGCTGGCCTGCCGAGAGGAAGGTGCGGTGAGCCCGCAGCGGCCCGCCGGCAGGCGCCCAGTCACCCTACACGGCAGCATGCACCGGCCGAAGCAGCCCGTGGTGCACGCGCCTTCAAGGCTGCACACCTCCCCCGGCCCCTGCCCGCCGGGATATGTCTCCTATGCAGTGCGGACCGTGCGGTGCGCATGCACAGACCGTGCACGACCGCCGCAACCAAAAGTAGCCACAGGAGAGACAAGCTGCAGTCTGTACACACAAGCTCCTGCGTCCGCCCGGTCAAAAGCCCTCGCCCGCCTGCAACCCCCCCGTCCGCACCCCTGAAAAGCCACAACGCGGAGTCTGCTGTGGGCTAGTGGGGGGGCCTGCCCATACACGGAGCAGCGCAGTGCCCCGGCCGCACTCCCTAGCCGAGCCTGCCGGCATCGTGCGGGCCCACTGCCCTTCTTGCTGGACAGTCACTACACCCGCAAGCCCCTTCGACATGCCAGCCGCGCTCCTCGCTCGTCTCCTACATTCATATCCGCGGCACGCCACAGCCAGGCAAAAGAGCGGCCAGAAAGGCGGGCTGCTAAGGGCAGTGCTCCTAAGGCCATGTGGTGGGCATCATGCGTGCCATGAAGGGCGGCCCAGATCCCGCCGGGCCATACACCCAGCAGGCGGGCCAGGCAGCGTCTAGGCCCCGGGCCTGCGCGCCCATGCCCGCGTTGAGACCGCGCACCATTGGCAGGGGAAACGGAGGGCGGGCCCGAAAGAGGGCTGGTGGTGGGGCAGGTGCCCCAGCGCCAGCAGTGCGCGCGTCCCGGCGCCTGACCCCTGCCGCGCATGGCAGAGGATCCTGGCAGAAGCGCCGCTGCCAGGTCAGACCCCCCCCCTACTTGCCTCAACGGTTCCGCGCACCCGCGCTGCAGTGCCCTCCCAGGGCTGCAGGCTGAGCAGCGACTGCAGCGCGGTGGGACATGGCCATGGCCACCGCAGGACATGGCAAAAAAACCAACACAGCTCGATGCCAGGGCCCCGCGCCCGAGCCGGCCAAAACAATGCGCAGACAGCAAGTGCTCTGTACAACGTTACCCGAGAGCTGCGGCACATGTATGCGCGCAGCCTGCCGCGTCAGCGGCGCCCTGCGCACGGCCGCCCGCGCGCCGCGCAAGCTGGCTGCGGCTGTGTGCCAGCAGCCGCCTTTCTCTCCAGGGCAGCCCAGTCCCCCAGCCCGGACGCTCCTTGGAGCCGCGCCCCCGCCGCCAACCAACCCTGGCGCTGGCGGCGCACCCATGCTTCGCCGGCAGCTCAGCATCCAGAAAGAGATGCGCCTGCGCCCGCCTGCGGCTGCCTTGCCCGCTGCCGCCTTGTCTTCGCCCAACAGCAGCGCCCGCGCGCACGCCGCGCTGCGCAGCGGTCTGCGAACGCCCCTGCGGCTGCCTGCCCTGCCCTACACCGCTGCGCCGCGCCGCGGCGAGGGCGCATCGGCGGGCGCCGGCGCGCTCGCGGCGCCGGCGGACGCGGGGCCCGCATGGCGCGCGCCGCCGCCGCGCCGCCGCGCGGCGGCCGTGGGCGCAGGCGGCGCGTAATCGGAGTCGTCGTCCTGCCGCG
>JAABUV010005423.1_pt1 | contig 14565 bp, 15 predicted proteins | sample 5559971 | NCBI WGS metagenome assembly JAABUV01 (sample SAMN10711881, study PRJNA513362) | rock metagenome | isolation source: Antarctica rocks | place: Antarctica: Victoria Land, Knobhead nord | collected 2015-12-19
CCCCCAAGGTCATGTGCGGGGCCGCGCCGGACTGAGGACACGAGTCAGCAGCAAGCTGACCGCCCGCACGCCGGCGCTGTCAGCAGAGAAGCAACCCTAAGCCTACGCCGCTGTGCGCCAGGACCCGTTGGAGATCAACACGTGTGCCACCGGCGGCGTGACCTCGCCGCGGCGGCTGACGCGCATCAGCGGCTCCTACTCCAACCTGGCCTCGCCGCGCGTGTCCACGCAGCTCAACTGGTACCGCGGCAACTCCATCGCGCCGGGCGTCGGGCGCGCCAACCTGCAGCAGGTCCCGCACCCCCGCCGCCGCCCCTCACACGCCGCCGCACAGAGCACTATCTGCTCTTGTCGCGCATGTGCTCTTTTCCCTTTTTTCTACCTGCGCCACCAGATATCATTCGCTTCGCATCCCAAGCGCCCACCTGTGTGGCACATACGCTGCGCAGTCAAGCGTCCGCGCGCGCGCGCGCGCCGAGCAAGCCGCCCGAGCGGGGCGGCGCGCGCGCGCCGAGCGAGCCGCCCGAGCGGGGCGGCGCGGGCGCGCAGATGGCGGCGGACGCGGTGGCGGTGGCCGACCGGCAGGCGCAGGCGGCCGAGTCGGGCCTGGACGCCAGCGGCCGACCCGTGGTGACCAAGGTGGAGGACTTTGGGCGCAAGCTGGCGCACCAGTTCCCCTGGGCGCCCGCGGCGTACGTGGCGGTCGGCCTGGCGCTGCGGCGGCGCTTCCTGTCCGACCCGGAGGCGCCCAGCACGCTCGCGCGGCGGCGCCAGATCACCAAGGCGCGCCGAGGGCGGCTGAGCCGTGACATGAAGGGCGTTTGCTTTGACGTTGAAGCAAGAGGGACCGCCTCCTGCTCACAGAGGTGCAGTTACAGAGCAGCGCGCGGTTTGAAGCGCGCCAGGCATCCAGGCGCCCTGCGTGTGGGCGGTCACGCGCAGGCGGCCTGATCGGGCGCGCGCGCGCGCGCGCAGGCGCTGAAGGGCGCGGTGGAGGCCGGCGCGGACAGCGCGGCCGGCTGGAAGGCGCTGGCGGAGCTGCAGTACCAGAACCGCTCGTGGGCCGAGGCGTACGAGACGTCCGTGCGCGGCCTGGAGTGGAGCGTGCGCCGGCGCGCGGCCGGCTGCGAGACGCTGGGCCAGTTCGCGCTCAGCCTGCGCCTGTGCTACGCGCGCTGCCTGCGCCGCCTGGGCCGCCTGGATGAGAGCGAGTTCGCGTTCAAGGTCCTGGCGGGCGCGCGCCGCGCCCGCCGCCTCTACTAGGCCAGGCCTGCATTGTCTGAGCACCGCACAGGGCTGCGGATGCAGCATAGGCATTGCTGTTGGGGCGGGTCAGAACTGGGTGTTGGCCTGCGGGCCTGGAAAAGGCGTGCACGGCATACGAAGCGCGTGCGGGCGATAAGCTGCGTGCTGTCCATGCAACACCAGGCTTAGTGCGCGCGACGAGCGCGCGCCGCGCGCGCGCAGGGTGGACCACGGAGGGCGTGAGCGCGTTCGACGAGATGTCGGGCTCGCCGCCGGTGTCGGTGCGCCAGCAGGCCATGCGCGGGCTGGCCAAGATCGCGCTGGAGCGCGGCGACCGGCGCGCCGGCAAGGCGCAGTACGAGCGCATCCTGGGCAAGGCGCTCATCGGGCGCGGGCCGCCCGCGGAGCACTGGGCGCACTCCGAGTACGCGTGGCTGGTGTTCGAGGACGGCGACCTGGCGGTGTGCAAACCCCACACCCATCTCGGCCGACGCTGGCCGCTGCCGTCGTGAGCCGTGGGGGCGTATCGAGCGCGCGCACAGTGCTGGAAACTGCGTTGGCGTGCGTGCAGGAGCTGCCCTTCTGCGAGCCCAGCCTGCCTGCCTGATGGGCGCTGGGCAGAGCCTGCAGAGCATGGGGCATGCGCGGTACCCTACTCTGGACCTGAGCCTGTGGAAGCATCGGCGCACGCGCGCGGCAGACGGCCAAGATGCACCTGGAGAAGGCGATCGAGGTCGCGCACCGCGAGGGCTGCGCCGTCACCGAGATCGAGATCGCCGAGCACCACTACAAGCTGGTGCGCACGCGCGGGCCGGCAGGTCTTCCCGCGCACCGTCAGACATGCCGCAGCGACCCAGCACGTGTGCTAAGTGGCGCTTGCGTGCGCGCTCTCCTGTGTACCTCTGTCGTGCGGCATGACTTGTGGTGCGTGAGGTGTTGTGGGCGTCCGTCTGGAGACAACAGACGGCAGACGCAGCAGCCGAACGCGATGGCATGCGCAGGGGCGCATCCTGTGGACCATGGGCGGCGCGAAGCGGGACGACCCCAAGGAGGCCCGCACGCACTTTGAGATCGCGAGCTGCGAGGAGTGCGACTCGCAGGCGCGCGCGCCGCCCGCGAAGCGCCCGCAATCAGGGCTCCACACAGCGCCTCCCAGCATGTAGTCTCGCGCCTTTGCCAGCATGCGCATAAGAGTGTGCATGCAAATCACGTCACCAGCACCGGCTGCGCCCGCCGCTGGTTCGTCGTCCGCCCTCCCTGGCTGCGGGCCGCGCCCGAGCGGCCTCCGCGGCGCGCGCGCAGATGGAGGCGACCGCGTGGCTGGGCCACTGGTACCGCGAGGTGGCGCAGAACTATGCCAAGGCGCGCAACTGCTACAAGAAGGTGCTGGCGGCCGACCCGGGCAACACCGTCATCGGTGCGCGCCGGGCCGGACCCTGAACCTACCCCTACCCGCATGCCCGCACCGCGCTGAGGTGCCGGCGGCATCACTGGCGAGCCGCGGGTGTGCCTCGTGGCTCAGACTGCTCGCGCCTGTTTGCCGGCCAACTCCGTTGGTGGGGAGGCGGAGGGCGCAGAGGCGGGCGCACACGGCAGAACTGCACGGCGCCTGTCGGGATGCTGACCGGGCGGCCGGGCGGGGCCGCAGCGGAGAACCTGCGGGTCGTGGAGGAGAAGCTGCGCGAGGAGAAGCGACGCGCGGCGGCGGCCGGCAACGGCTTCCAGTCGTCGCTGTTCGCCGCGCACGCGCTCGAGGCGCGCGCTCCAGCACCTGGCTCGCGCGCGGCCGCCCGCCGTTTTGAGGTCGCTGCTCCGCCTGGGGCATCACCGCTATCCAAATCCTGGTGTAGGGTAGAGATGGACCCTACCTTACCCTTACTAACTGGGCGCGCCGGCCGCGCAGGCGATGGATGATGACGACGACGACGCGACCGCGCGGCAGGCGGCCGCGCAGCGCGCGGCCGTCACGGGCGTGCTCGCCGACCGCGCGCATAGCGCGAACAGCGAGCTGGCCGTGCTGGCGGAGGTGCTGGCCGTGCTGCCGGCGCGCAGCGGCTCGGTGAGCAACTCGGAGCAGCTGCGCGCGACGTCCAGCCACCCCGAGCGCCCGGAGGCGGACGCCGGCGGCCAGGCGCGCGCGGCGGGCCCCGCCGACCGCCCTGCGCAGCAGGGGCTAGCGTAACTGCAGCTCGCAAGTCAGGGCGCCCGTGCCGCTGGCTTATGTGCCCTGCTGATATTTGGCGCCGGACTGCCCCCGGCGCCTGGGCTCAGGCGCTGTGGGCCAGGCACGGCGCGGGCGCCCCGCCCTGCAGAAAAGTACTGCTGACGCGGGCGCGCGCCGCGCGGCAGGGCGCCTTGGGCCCCGCGCCGCACTCCGCGCCGTCCTCGCTGGACGCAGCGGCGCCGCGGACGACCTGCGTGGCGGCGCCACCCGAGGCGGGCGGCAGTGCCGCCTCCTCTGCCGCGGCCTCGCCCGCAAAACCGGCCGCCGCGCCCGCGCGCGCGGGCGCCCAGGAAGCGGCGGCCGGCGGCGGGCAGGCGCCGCCGCTGCACGGCCGGCCGCCGACCGGCCCGCCGCTGGGCGGCGCGCCGGGCGCGCGGCAGGCATAACACTCGGTGTGGGGGGGTCAGGCGGGGGCGGCGCTCGCCTGCCGCGCAGCACGGCGCGCGACGCGGGCAACTGCTGTGGGGAGCCGCTCATGCGGGCAGTAGCGGGCCCCGGCGCGCGGTGGCGCGTGGCAGGTGGCTGCGCCTCTCCAAGCTCTTGCTGCGCTTGGCCGGCGCGGCAGGCCGGCGTGGCGGGCCGGCGCGGGCAGCAGCGCGGCCGTGCGCGCGCCCGATGCGAGCCGCCAGCTCGCCGCGTTTGTGCACTGCCACCTCTCCTGCGCCCAGCAGATTTTGCGCCCGGCTTGCGGCGCGGCGCTGCGCGCGCGGCGGCCTCACTGGCACGGCTTGTGCACGTTCTCTGACGGGCTGCGCGGCCTGACGCCGGGCGGACGAGGTCGGAGCCGCAGCAGCGGCGCCGCTGCATGCTCGGGACGTGACGCCGCTGCCGCCTGTAAGAGCGCTCTGTGAAGTTTTCGCGCGTGCGAGCCACTTGTGGCGGGGACTGTGTACAGGTTTGGTTGTACGGTCCTGCACTAGGTTTTGGCGCCACCCACCGAACTTGGCTGCACTGTTTCCGCCGGTGTGGCGCTGGGCACCGCTTTTGTCGGCTGCGTCGTCCTGCTGTGATGCCATGTTTCTGCTTATTTGTTTGGCAGCAGGCGCGCAGCTTGTGGCGTGTCATGGATTGGTGTACTTTTCGGGCACTTGCAGCGCTCTCTGGCTGTGATGCGGGGGCACCAGGCTGTGTAAGGCTTTGTATTGCCGGCGTTAGGCTGCGCTCACCTCAGAACAGCATGTGGCACGCTACAGCCCCAGAGACTCTGTCTTTCACTGCTTCAGCTACCTTCTGCACCATGATCCGCGTAGCCAGAGCTCCTTGTGCAGGCCTCCCCCTCGCCATTCTCACCCGTTGATGACAGACATGACATTGCGCTGCTAAGCAGCGCAGTTGCCGCCCGAACGCACGATGACCGCCTCATTGCGGCCAGGAAGAACTCACAAGTCTGGCCGGCCCACCGATTGCACCTGCACCCCTGCGCCCGCGCTGCTCATCCACCCCCCGCCCACGTCGGCCCAGCCCGGGGCGCTGGCGGCGCGCGCCGAGCGCGCCGACATGCTGGACGCATGGCTGCTTTGCGAGCCGCCGCTGGAGCCGTCGCTGGCCGCCTCGGCGTCGCTGCCGCCGCCGCCGCGCGTGCGGCGCAGCTCCTCCGCGGCCGCGCGGCGCTGCCGGCGCCGCTTGCGCCTGGAAGCATGCACCACTTCACCTCTTGCTGTATGAACACTCGGGCTGAGTCCAGTCAACATGTGCCGCGGCAGCAAGCGTGGAGCACAATGCCCCGCGCACTGTCGACGTATGCTGCATGGCAGAGGTGTGAGGGTGCATGGGCACCAAACGATTCCAGTGCCGCGTGTCACGGGCGCAGCAGTGAGGTGGCGCGCGCCTGGCCTCCGCTTTGAGCTGGGCGTGCTCCTCGGCCTGGTGCGCGTCGAGCCGGGCTTCCAGCCACTCCAGATTGCGCGATCTGCGCGCCGGCGCGCGCGCCCTCTCGAACCAGGTGCACCAGGACCAGGAGCAGCATCAGGACATGCACTTGTTGCCTGCAGCGCATCTGGCATGCCATCCATCCGTCAGCCCTGGGGACTCGCTGTTGGCTCCACCTTATCCACAGCCACGCGCGCTGCTTATCCTGTGCTACCAGCGCTTTCTGGCTGCTTGTCGGTTGTACACGTCATGCGTGGATTCCTGCCAGCGCTGCACGACTGCCTGTTTTTGCACGGCGCAGCTGCAGCTGTCGCAGCGCCATGTGTGCGACGGCCTGGCAGCGAATGGGGGATGCATGCCCACCAGCACGCCATCTAAGAGGCGTCAGGCGCTCAGATGCTGGCCATACCATGCTTCTGGCCTGTCCATGCATGCACCCCCGCACCTGCGGGGTGCTCATCCGCTGCTGCGGCCCCCGGGCCGCACCGCTGCAGGTAGGCCGTGAAGAGCGCGCCCAGCTGCGCCTGCAGCCGCTCCAGCTCGCCCTGGTGCGCCGGCCGCACGCCTGCCAGCGCCGCCAGCCGCTCCGCCGCGCGGCCCGCCTCCGTTCGCCGCACCGCCAGCCGCGCCTGTGCGGCCCTGCGCGCGCCGCGCGCCGCGTCAGCGCCCCGCGCTCCGCGCGGGGCCAAGGCGCGCGCAGCCGCGCGCTCCGCTGCCCGCGCGGTCGCGGCACGCTGAATAGCGCGTCGCCAGAGCGGCCACCTTGCCACCGCGGCCTCGTGGTCATGGCCGCGACTCCTCCCTTCTTACCCTTCCTCATTGCGGGGCGCAGCGCGCGCACCGCTCCTGCAGCGCCAGCGCGTCGACCGCGGCGACGGCGGCCTCGGCCGCCGTCTCCGCTGCGGCGGCGCCCTGCTCCAGGCGCCGCCGGACCTCCTCCGGCGACAGGCTCAGCGCCCTGCCGGAGCGCTGGCGGGTCGGCGCGTCTGCTCACTGCCTGACTGCCAGCACGGCGCCGCGCGACCATTCCGCGAGCAGCAAGCGGCGCACGGCTCCTCGGCACCACAGGTATGTGCTGCGGCGCGCGCTCAAGAACCTGCGCAGGCTCCTTCAAACATGACCGGCCCTTCCCCAAGCGCCCCCGTGCACGACATGCGACGCGACAGGCTCGCCGCCCCCGCTCCTGCATGCGCTTGCGCAGCTGCGGCTCCCCGGCTGCAGCCGTCCTGCAGCTGGCTGCACCTGGCCGAGTGAGCGTGCTGCGAGGGCCGCACTTCTGGCGGAGGACGCGCAAGCAGCGCTCCCGCTCCAGTACACTCTGAAGCGCGCTCCCGGCCGCCTCCAGGCTGGTCCCCAGCAGGCGCTCGCTCAAGGGGTCCGCAGCCCCGGCCTGGTCGCTGTCGGCATCCGCGCCGCGGCTCGTGCCGGCTGCCAGAAGGTTGCCTTCGCCCTGCACGACGCATGCGCATTTTCTTGAGGCTGCGTGTATCGTGGCCGCCCAAAGGCGTGCTCAAGACCATGCCAAACAGAGTGAGGGAGACATGCAGAGGGTTACAGCCAAGCAGGTCTGCTCGGCGGAAACGGGGCGGAGGCTGTGAGGGCCCAATGGTGTACTGACCGACAACACTCGCGCAACCGAGTTTGCGAGCTGCGTCGCGCGCACGGCGGCAGAGCCGGCGGGCGGCTGCAGCAGCGCCGCCAGGCGAGCGAGCTCGGGCACCGCCGCCGCATCCGCGCCGTACAGGCGCCGCGCGTCCAGGCGCAGGCCCGCCCGCGCCTGCGCGGCCTGCAGGGCCGCGCGCAGGAAGTGCGCGCGCGCCGGCTCGGTGTCCAGCCTCGTCGGCAGGCGCACCGCTGGGTCCACCCTGCGTGGTGTGCACAGCCACTTGCACGACAGTGTTGCACTCCTGCCAGAGCTGAGCGTGAACGCAGGGCGCAGCACTGGGTGCACCCTGCGCTGCAGGAGGCTGCTGGATCGATTTAATAATGAGCGTACTGGCTACAGGCGGGCAGAGCACCTCTGCAGCAGCCACGCGAGGCAGCCCGCCATCAGCGGGAAGTTGGGGCTGGCGAAGCTGTCCGCGGCGAGCCGCAGCGGGAAGTCCAGCCTGCGCAGGACCTGGTCTAGATCTGGCGCGAGCCCACGGCGCGTCAGTGCATATCAACTCAATGCACAATTCTGCTTGAATATATCGTGGGGTCTGGCGCCGCACCCAGCATCTCCCTGTTCATGGCGTCCTGTATGACGAGCCTTTGTGTCAAGTAGTTTGATGCAGTGCTTACCACTGAGCGAGGTGAGACGTTGCTGTGGAACGCTGCAGCTGCCCTGACCCTACAGGGCACTCAAGATTCAAAACGTACAGAGAAGGCCGAGGACGACGACGAGGCTGTGGTACAGGCGTGTGACGTCAAATAGCGGCAGACCATGGGAGCTGAAGTACAGGTCAAGCTCTCGCACTTCAGAGCCAAAGCGAGGGCTGACAGGTCCGGTTTTGTGCGCGGAGCGCAATGTGGTCATGTAGCAAGCTGAGCACAGCGCCCGCCTGACCAGTGCGTACGCAGGGCGCAGGCCGCACTCGCAGCCGCATATGAGCAGCGCGCCGCGGACGCCGCCCCTGCGCGGCCGTCATGTCTGCTCAGCCTCATCCACGGCGACGCCCTGCCGCGCTGCCAGGCGCCTGCGACCGACAGGGCTGCAGCGCCAGAGGCGGCGGCCGAGCGGGTGCCTGGCCGCGCCGGCATGGCAGTGGGTGCATGCCCCGTCTGCGGCCTGCGGCTGCCCGTGCAGCACCTCCAGGCTCACGTGGAGGAGGAGCTTGGGCTCATGGTGGCTGACAGCGGGCTCCAGCCACAACCCGCCGAGCCGCTGCCACCGCGCTCGGCCAGAAGCGCATGGCAGCAGGGCCGGGCCGCGCTGCCGGGCAGCCGGCCAGAGTGGGGCGGCCAGGGCGGCGTCCGGGGCGGCGCGCGCGCGAGCGGGAGGGGCAGGAGGAGCGTGAGCGACGTGCAGCGTGCGGCCCGGCCGAGCAGGGTGCGTCCTAAGAGGCGCTGGCGCGCCGCTCGCGAAGTGCTCCCCTAGTGGCGCGCGCGCCCGGCGCTCGGGCGCGCCGCGCTTCGTGCTGGGTGCCTGGGGAGGAGCAGCCGCTCTTCGTGCTATGTGCCTATGGAGGAGCAACCGCGCTGTGCAGGTGCCAGCGCAGCCACGGCCAGCAGCCGCCTGCAGGCGTTTGAAAGAAGCTCTGTGTGCGCGCGCCTTTCGGCGCACCCAGGCGTGTTAGGATAAGCCTGTTTCGGCCAGCTAGGGCTGCTAGGCAACAGGTGTCATGCATGGTAGATTCGCCGCAGCACTGTGTCAGGCTGCATGGGAGCGCCCCGGTGGGCAGGTGCTGGTGCTGGGGGCCCGTCCGGAGGAAGCGCAGCGGCGCGCGGCGCCTGCGCCGCGCCGGCCGCCGCCGCGCTACAATCACTATGCCGACGGCCACCAGGACTGGGTGCGCAGCTGGCATGGCATCCGTGCATGCTCACGCCTGACGTCTGCGCTGGCCGGCTTGGCCGGCCGCATGTTTCCATAGGGAGTCAGGCGCCTGTCAGGCCGCATCGCCCTGACACTGGCAGGCTCCAAAGCGGGGCCTGCATGAGCTGCCTGGCCTGGCGCGTGCTGGCCGAGCATGCGCTGCAGGCGCAGCTGAAGTGCCTGCATCCGCTGCTGGGGCGGGCTGGCCGCCGCTCGACAGACTGCGGGCACAGCGGGCATCACCACATGTCAGGCCGCCTGCACGTTGTAGGCACCACCCATGACCAGAAGGAGGGGTGACCGCGGCGGCGAGGCAGTCACGTGTGCTGACCACGGCGCAGGACAGCACGATGGCGGGCCTGGGCGAGAGCGCGCCCGCGCCATGTGAGCTCTGGGAGGGCGCCGGCACAGTCACGCTGGGTCCGGGCTGGGGCCTGTGACCCCTGCCTGCCCCACTGGTCGTGGCTCCGCATGCTAGGGGACATACATTTGCGCGGGCTTAGCAGGGCCTGTGTTTGGATGCTGGCTGCGCGGCGAGCGCCAATGTGGCTCCGCGTGCCTCGGTGGTTGAGAATCTTCGAGAAACACATTGATTTCCGCGCAGGATCCTCAGCAGTTGGGTAGAGCTAGCCGAGGTAGTTAAGTAGGGTTGGCAGTTTTGAAAAATGACGACGACGCTCGAAAACTGCGATTCTTTACTTGCCGCGGGAGGCACAACACTTGCCCGAAAAGCCAACACCTCAGATCCCGTTGTGTGCAATCTCGAAGCAAGCCCTCACATACACGACTCGCGACTTGGTGCCTGTCACGTCAAACACGCAGTGCAGGCGAGCTAGGCCAGATCGCTGCCAGAGGTGGGGGCAGTACACAGATCCCGCACATGCAGCAGGGGGTGGGGCGCGGGTTCCAGAGCAGCCCGTGAGATGATGCTCTCGCGACTGGTGTACGCCGTGCTCCTGCTGGGAGGGGCGGCAGGCCAGGCGACCGATTCAGGTGCGCCTGCAGGCGTGTACAGGCCTGCATGCAGCGTGCAGGGGCTCGCGGGTGCTCGAGGGGGGGTGGCTTGCTAAGCAATGCTATCACGCGTCACTGCAGGCGGCAGCTCGTGGTTGGCCGCCGGCACCGGCGGGGGCGTGGTTACCCCTGTCCGACGGACACCTGAAGTTCCGCTCGGTCTGCAGCCCGACCGGGAAGAGGGTGCGCGCCCAGAGCGAGCGGGCACCCCGGTCGCTGCTTTTATACCTCGGCTGCCGAGGTGGCTGCCGATTGCACGCGGACCGGCTGCAGCAAGCACCGCCTCTGGCGCAGGTGTGGAGTACGCATGGGACCCGTCTGCGGCCTGCGCCAACGAGACAGCCGAGGGCGCCAGCTGCCGCACGGGCGCGCGCCACCTGCTGGCCACAGTCAGCGGCCAGGGCGAGCCGGCGGCGGGCGCTGAGCAGGCGGCCACGCTGGTCGTGGGCGCCGTGCCGTTCCAGAACTTCCCGCCCCGCAGTGCGCCCACGGGCCTGCTGCGCCCGCTCCCGGCCTGCCGTCACAGCGCGGAGCGTTGCGGGCCCCCGCGCTGCGTGCCCCTCGGCAGCCGGCGGGACCGCGACAGCGCCGCAGAGCGTGTGCTGCAGAGCGGGTGCCATGCGCTGCAAGGGAAGTGCAAGCATGCAGGCGAGCCGCTGGCCGGGGAGGGTGCTCGCACGGGCGCGCGGCCCGGCGGCCGGGGGGTGCGCGCTGACGCGGCCGCGCGGCCGGCAGACGCGAGCGACGCGCAGTCGGAGCTGTGCCAGCCGTGCAAGGGGCGCTGCGGGCGGCTGGCGCGCACGTGGGCGCTGGAGCAGCCGCTGGCGGGCCTGGCGGCCGGCGCGGTGCTGCACATGGGCGCGTTCTCGCTGTGCGAGCGGCACACGCGCGCGCCGCGCGGCGTATGCGTGCCCGGCCTGGTGTGCGCCCTGCGGGTGCCCGCACCGTGCTCACGACACGCGCCGTTCTGAGCTCCTTGGCGGCAGGATGCCGCCTCGCCAGCACCTTGTGGGATATGGGGCGGCCCCGGGCCTTCCGGCCATGCAGCCCAAACACTGCAGCCCACTCTGGCCAAGCCTCGCCCGTGCTGACGTACACCGCGGCTGCTGGTGTGCAGGTGCCAAAGCGCTTTGAGCTCTGCGGCGTGACCAGCGGCGGCGTCGCCGCGGCTGCGCCCGAGGCGGTCCGGCCGCCACCGGCCGCCCCCGTGGCGGCGGCCACCGCGGCGCCCGTGGCGCCCGCAGGCCCCGCGGATGCGCCCGTGACCCCTGCGGACGCGCCCTCCGTCCCTGTGGCGGACGCCGACGCACCTGCGGCCTCGGGCGGCGGCCCCGCCGGCGGCGAGAGCAGCGCGGAGGCCGACAGCAAGGGGAGCGAGGGCAGGCCGAGCGGCCGCCGGCATGCGCGGTCCACGCTGGGCGCCGGCCACTCCGCCGTGTACAGCCAGTGCGTGCTGCCGCCCCGCCCCACCCCGCTGTGAGGCACCCAATTGCGTCTTCCGGCTGCCAGCATGCCACACAGACATGGTGATGCAGCCTGGTGCGGGCAAGTGTGCGTGGCAGTCATGCCCTACCATTGTGGTCGTGTCCGGTCTTGGCTGCTTTCCCAGCATACGCCTTGACCAGGCACTGCACTCCCCGCGTGCGCAAAGGCTAAGCGCTGCATGCGCGCAGGTGGGAGCGGCGGAAGGCCGCCCGGCAGCCGGAGCGACTGCTCGCTGAGGCGCCCCTGACATCTCCGAGCGCGCCGCCGCCGCCACCGCCAACCTACTCGTCAGGTGCGCGCCCGGAACCTCGGCGCCACCCCGTGCGCGCAGCTCCAGCGCCCAGACACTGTCTTGACCATGCGCGCGTGTGCACCAAGCCCTCTACCTCCCCGGCGGCGCCTGCGTGGCAGCGTGGGCACGCGCGCGCCGGCCTGCGGCGCAGCCGCGCGCGCCCGCCTCAACAATGGCCATGGAAGGGCGCCTAGCTCACGGAGGCTGCCGCTGCGCGCTGCGGCAGGCACGTGCGCGCTGGTGGGCGGCAGCGGCGCGGGCGCGGGCGTCGCGACCAGCTCCGACTGCCAGGTCGTGGCCTCGGCGAGCACCGCGGGGCAGTGCTGCTCGGCATGCACGGGCAACTGCTATGCGTTCCAGCACGTGGCCACGGGTGCGCGCCGCGCCTCCGCTGCGCCCAAACGACGCCGCCCAGCCCAAATATGCCGGGTTCCCAACCAAGTGCACACGCCGCAGACCTTGTGTGTGCCGCAGCACCGGGTGACTGCCTCGCTTGCCTAAGCGCGGCCCTTCCATGCGCCTTGCCAGGTGCCGGGGATGATGGGCGCTCCACGCTAGGCCTGGCCATGCGTGGAAGCCCTGGGTGTTCCCGAGTGATTCGCAAAGCCTTGCTTTGCCACCCCGTGGCGCCCATTTTGCAACACCTAAGTGTGATGCGCACGGGTGCTGCAGCCGATGGTGGCGGGACCTGCTGCCTGATGTACAACGGCGCGGCGCCCGCGTCGCCGCCGCCGCCCGAAGTGTCGCCGCCGCCGCCAGACGCGCCGCCGCCGCCGCCGGACGTGCCGCCGCCGCCGCCGCCCTCTCCGCCGCCGCCGCCCAACACCCCGCCGCCACCGCCGCCCAGCCCGCCGCCGCCGCCGCCGAGCCCGCCGCCGTCCTCTCCACCGCCGCCGCCGCGCAGTCCCCCGCCGCCGCCGCCGAGCCCGCCGCCGCCGCGGCGCAGCCCGCCGCCCCCGCCGCCGCCGCCGCCCAGTCCGCCACCGCCGCCGCCCAGTCCGCCGCCGCCGCCGCCACCGCGGTCATTCCGCAAGTCGCCGCCGCCGCCGCCTACGAGCCCGCCGCCGCCGCCGCCGAGCCCGCCGCCGTCGCGGCGCAGCCCGCCACCGCCGCCGCCCAGTCCGCCGCCGCCGTCGCCACCGCCGCCGCCAAAGCGTTCATCGCCGCCGCCGCCGCCGCCGCTAAGCCCGCCGCCGCCGCCGCCGCCGAGCCCACCGCCGCCGCGGCGCAGCCCGCCGCCGCCGCCGCCCAGTCCGCCGCCGCCGCCGAAGCGAGCGGTCTCGCCGCCGCCGCCGCCGCCCTCGCCGCCGCCGCCGCCCACGCCGGGCATCGTGCCCGGGGACCTCTCGCCGCCGCCGGGCATCATTCCCGGGAGCAAGGCGCGCCACCTCCCCGTGGCCACAGCGCATCACATATGTAAGCTTCGTCAGTGGCGCCAAGGTCTGCATCTGCACAGTGCGAGGAATCCAGTATGGGAGGGACACTCCACAGGCGTGTACTGTGTATAGAGCGAGGGCGCGCGCGCTCGGGCAAACCTGTGCTCAGTTCGTGTGACACGGCTGGCGCATGCGGCTGCTATGACACTCCCCTGACCGCCTGGCGGGATTGTCTGCAGGCGCCGCCGCCGCCGCCGCCGCCGCTGGCCAGCCCCCCGCCGCCGCCGCTGTCGCCGCCGCCGCCGCCGTCGTCCCCGCCCCCGCCGCCGCCGCCGCCGCCGCTGGGCATCGTTCCCATCACCAAGGCGCGCAGCGCCGCATGCTTCTTGCTTCCTTCGTGCTTCAACTGTGTGCATCATGCATCATCCATGATGGAATGTGAGCAGCACCCAGTGAGCCCAAGGTTTGATGGACTGGGTCTATGCACCTGCCTGCAGCACAATCCAAGTCGTTCGCAAACATGCTGCAGTGGGAGCGCGCGTATTATCTTCATGCACAGGTATCTCGCGCTGGGGCCAAGTTCGCTGCAAGGAGGTGCCAAGCATTCTGAGTGTGTTCGATATAATCGCAGTCGCCGCCCCCGCCGCCGCCCTCGCCGCCGCCGCCGCGGCGCAGCCCGCCGCCGCCGCCACCGTCGCCACCGCCGCCGATGGGCATCGTTGCGGGTGCTAGCAAGGCGCGTCTCCTGCTCATCACTGGCATGGCAGTCGTGTTCAGAATTGCAGACTGCCGCTCAACACGGTAGACTGCCACCGGTGAGCAGGTGTGCACAGTCTGCATAGTCACCTGCAGTCAGCAGAGCCTGGTCAGACTATGCGTCGCGCTGCGTCGGGGGATTTTGCAGGCTGGCGATCCCACTGCATGCGGGATGGCTGGCGTCCCTTGCAACATGTCTAGCTATATGTGTTTGTTGAGCCCTGGGCACTCTCGGCCGCAGGCATCTCCGCCGCCGCCGCCGCTGCTGCAGCGCAGCCCGCCGCCGCCGCAACGCAGCCCGCCGCCGCCGCCGCCGCCGCCGCCGCTGGGCGTTGCGGCGCGGGGAGCCTCCGCGGCGCGCACCCCACATGCCCCGAGCTGCTGTGATCATGGCACAGTGGGTGTCCTGCAGTGCTGGGCAGTGCAAACAGACGCGAGAGGCGTGCATCCCCACTGTGCCAATCAAGAGTGGTGTAGGGAGCGCCGGAGACTCTGCGTACCCCGGGACACGCATGCTGTGGGACAGTGCGGCCCGGCAAGCTTGGCCGGTCCTGCATGGTGGGGCAGGCAGGCTGGGCCACAGGCCTGCTTTGTGCTCGAGTGCTCGGTGCACCTCCTGATGTCCTGCGGCCGTCACTGCAGGCGCCGCCGCCGCCGCCGCGCGCTCCGCCGCCGCCGCCGCCGCCGCTGTCCAGCTTTGCGGTGCGCATCGCAGCCCCTCTCGCTGACCACAGCCACAGCGGCAGATGCGCGCTCCTGTGCCGCACCTCGCACACGCTGTGCTTCGTCT
>JAABUV010005424.1_pt1 | contig 14562 bp, 11 predicted proteins | sample 5559971 | NCBI WGS metagenome assembly JAABUV01 (sample SAMN10711881, study PRJNA513362) | rock metagenome | isolation source: Antarctica rocks | place: Antarctica: Victoria Land, Knobhead nord | collected 2015-12-19
CGAGCAGCTCGCCAGTGGCTGGATCAGCTGCAACAGTGAAGCGCTCCGCTGCCAAGCCTAGCGGGTTCATACTGTAAGAGCGCCAGCGTGCAGGGTCAGCACTCTTGCTCACACTAGTACACCGAGCAGGGCAGATAGCACGGGGGAGGAACACACCTCTCCTTGCGGGTGAGCGTGGCTATCTCAGCCATGTCTGCAGGCTGTGCAGGCCGGAAGGAGACACGCGCGCTGTCAGCAGCAGGCACCGCTGCGGGGCGCGTCCCAGCCCTACACTGGCCCGCGTCTCAACACCAGCCTATTTTCTGGATTTTTGCTCGTCCCGTTATGCTGGCTCATCTATCAACGTCGCACCTTGTTGCAACTCGGTGCTTCCGAAGCACCTCGACCCCGCCTGCCAGCGTCCGCTGTGCAGCTCCCACTGCGCCCGCCAGTGTGCCTCCCCTCTGACAGCGCTGGACCGCCGCCAAGGAAGGGGAAGGCATGATAGAGCATCGAGCGGTCATATCCTTCCTCTGCCTTGCCAAGAAGCTCGACGGCACCAGCTAGCTTGTGGCCGGTCCAGTGTCTGACAGTTGGTGCGGCTGCAGTCCTGGAGGTTGTCACACTGCTGCTGCCCGCGACGCAGAATCACAAGTCATCCACCAAGCTATTTCTGGTGTCCTGCATTCTAGCTCTGTATCCTGCTGTGTCCTGGATGCAGATCCAGCTCTCTCAGCAAAATGCGGATGCATTAACATGAGGCATTAACATGAGCGTCGTCGGATGCGAGTGTTTCCAACACATGCATCAAGCAGAGCACAGGAACTGCACATTCCAGCTTACAAGCTCCGCCGCGCGCTGCAAGGCGCGGCATGACCTGCTGGGACAGCGCTGCGCTGCAGCGCTGTGCCTGGCATGGGCTGCGCATATGCGAATGAGTCCTACCTTGAGTCCTACAGTGCTCCAGAGCCTGAGGCATGCTTGCTTGGCAGCCTGTGCCAGCATTTCCTGCCTCCAGCATTGCTAGACTGGCAATCATCCAGGTGCATGGCGACCACGGGTGCCCGAGCGCCCAAGCAAGCTTCCAGCTGTCACCACCCCATTGCACCCCAATAACAGCCCCTAGTAACCAAGAGGCGTCTGCGCCAGCACCAGGGCAATCATCCAGGTTTGCGGTGACCCCAAGCAACCCCAATGCAACCACAGAACAACAGACATCAATGCGTGCACGGGCCAGCATCAGGGACCTCGGGCAATCCAGCTTCACAGATACCCAGCAAGCAGCACCATGGCATCAAAGCAAATCCCCATGGCAGCCATTGAACACTGAACATGAACATGTGTAATATGCCATGTGCCCCAACAGGGTGAATGCGACGCAGGCAGTCTCCGGGAAACTCTCACATGCAGATCAAGGCTGCCCTTGCCTCAGGACGCTTTGCACCCCAAACAATACATTCAGGCTGTCTCGTCGTTGGTCTCATAAGCAGCAAGCATCCTGAAGCCAGCAAAACATACACGCATCAAATTGGTGCAGCACCCATATAAAAGCTGTTTTACAGGCCCGCGCAGATGGCGCCGATCGCGTCGGCGCCGCAGTGCTCGAACGCCGGGCAGTGCGACGCAAACATGTTGACCTCTGTGCAGCCGCCCGCGCCCGGAGCGCACCCGGTCCACCAGCCGCCCTGAGCGGCCGGCGGCGTCAGCGCATGCGCAGGCACGGCAGGCGAGGCTGCCCAGCCATGTATGCGCAGCCTCTGGGTGACATAAAGAATTCTGCATGCTTGGTCCCCGGTCACCGGTAGTGGGCAGCACTCACGCTTATACCATGGGATGGTGGGGAAGCATGTCGGGTAGAGAGAGGGCTGCGCGGCCGCACCATCGTGGTCGGAGATGGAGCGTCGCGCGAGACGTCCGAGTCGCCGTCACCGCTGCTGGAGGGGCAGCGGGCCGCGCCCAGGTTGGAAAGGATGGCGCTGATCTCGTCGCCCGCCGACTGCAGCTCAGCTGCCGGCAGGCTCGCAGCGGCCGTGCCGTCCGCGGCAGCGCCGGTGCTCGGGGCGGCCCCGGTCCGCGAGCCGCCCTGGCCATGCGGGCGACATACATCAGCGCACACACAAGCACTGTGCAGGAGGAATCTATGACTCACACGCTGGCTTTAGGTGAGCATTGTTGCACAAACGCTCGGCATACCCTAGAGGCAAGCAGGCGCCGGGCACGCGGGGACCGTAGGGCTGCGCGGCGCGCACCGGGACGCCCAGCTGCTCGCGCGCGTCGCGCAGGTCGGCGAGCGTGCACGCCAGCGCCTCGTTGAGGTTGCCCAGCGCGGCCGTCGCCGCGTCGGCCTCGGCGCGCGCGCGCGCCAGCTGCACGTTGGCCGTGCGCAGGGCGCGCTCCAGCGCGTCGGCGCGCGCGCGCACGGCGTCGCCCGCGGCAGCCGCGCTGGCGAGCTCCTCGTCGGCCGCGCCCAGCGCCTGCTCCAGCGCGTCGGCGCGCGCGCGCGCGGCGTCGCCCGCGGCCGCCGCGCCGGCGAGCTCGTCGTTGGTCGCGCAGAGCGCGTCCCGCAGCACCTCTGCGTGCGCCAGGGCGGCGTCGCGCGCAAACGCGGCCACGGCCGCGGCGCCGCTCTGGCGCAGTACCTCGGCGCACATGGCCTGCGCGAGCGCTGCAGCGATGTCGCGCTCCGCCTCCGCGCGCTCTGCGCCGCGCGGGGTGCTGCCCTGCGCGCCAGGAGGCGAGGCATATCAGGGGTCTGCGCCCGAAAAGTTCAATTCGCTGCACTGGCGGCCCGGCAGGCTGCAGACAGCCCAGAACGTACTGGCAGGATGACTAAAGCAGAGGCGACTGTGCACGCATGCATGGTGTGAGCTGCTGGAGCAGCATCCCATACCCTGTCACAAAAAGCAAGGTCGCGCGTCTGCAGTCAGTGCAGTGGGCGCGCCTGGCGGTCGCAGGCGGCCGCCCGGTCGGCCTCGAGCTCCGCCAGCCGCGCGGCCGCGGCGTCGTGCTGGCGCTCTGCGCGACGCAGCTGAGCCGCGAGCTGCTTGATGCGCTCGCGCGGGTGCTCCTCGGACGCGCTGTCCTCGCTCGCCGAGGCGCCGGCGCCGTCGCCGCGCGGCGGAGCGCCCTCGACGTCGCCCAGAAACAGCCACGCGCCCGCCGCCAGCGCGGCGGCCGCCAGCCCGGCCGCGGCGGCGAGGCCCAGCGCGGCGGCGGCAGCGGTTGCGGCGGGCGAGCGAGGCGCCGCCCAGGCAGCCGCCGCCGCGAGGTAGGCGAGTGCGCAGGCATGCAGCGCGGCCGGGGGCGGCGCGGGCGTGGCGGCGCGCCGGCGGCAGGGCGACAGGCGCGCTGCCGCGCGCCGCGCCAGGCGCGACAGCGGGCAGGCCGAGGAGGCTGCGCGGCGGGCGAAGCGAACCGCCTGGCTGCCGCGCAGCGGGGCCGCGAGCAGGCAAGCGCGGCGGCGCGCGGCCGCAGCGTGCGCGGACGCCCACGAGCCGACGGCCCACGAGCTCTCGAGCAGGGCCGACTGCGCGGCGTGCGCGCGCCAGACGACCGCGTGCGGCAGGATGCCCGCCAGGCTCCCCAGGACCTGGTCGGCCAGGGACGGCGCGGGCGCTGTCACAATCGGCGCCTCGGCCGGCGCAAACGCGCTGCAGAGCAGCGCGACCGCGGCAACGCCCTTCCAGAACATCCTGCGTCGCCCACACGCAAGCATGTCAGCCTGGTCGACTGCACATGCACGCAGCCCGGCCTCGGCTGCCGTGCAGTCGGCTCGAGACCGGCCTGTCCTCGTGCACCCTGCGCAGCCTGGCTCCGCACAGTGCTCTTGTGAGTCCAGCCGCTCAACACTGGGCGAGTGAGATCACCGGCGCTCCGCACGCAAGCTCCGGCCTGCTCCCTGATCAGATCAAATGTCTACTACCCAACTCCCTTGAGCTGCCGAGTGCCAGTCAAAGGTTGAGCCCCGCACGCCACAGCGCTTGCATCGTAGACCCGTCTGCACAGCCCCGCTGGGCGCGCTGCGTAACATCCGGAGCCCAACATCCGGAGCCCTGCCTGCAGTGAGGGGCAGCACCCGCCTTCCAACAGGCTGCTGGCCCAAGGCACAGCACCACAGGCGCAGGCTGCTGTCAACACAGGTTGCTAGCCTGCCAATGCAGCAGCGGGCCCGCTGGACAGGCCCGCACCTGAAGAGCCGGCAACAGGCGTGCGCTTTGTGCACGCAGCGTGCAGGCCCAGCTCCGGGCGCGTGCACCCGTGCAGCAGCTCAGCCCAACGTGCCAACGTGCCAAGGAGCCGCCACAGGCACGCCGCAGCACGCTCACGCCAGTGCTTTGTTGCAGTGGTAGCTACTTGGCTGCCGCGCTGTGTCTCTGCTATGCTGTGCAAGCTGCCCTCGCTGGTTCAGAAGCGTACGAGCCTGGGGGTTCAGTCAGGGTCGCCTACCCCCAGGTCCACCCATCTGGCCCCTTTGGCCAAACCCAACCTCCATGCACGGCGATCCCGCGGCAGCCCACTTACACATTGAGCCTGACGCAAAGCCCGTGAGCGCCCCTTCAGTCCCGCTAGATATGCTGCATGACAGTCCAGGGCCCTGCCCGCAGTAAAGCGACCCGCCCTGCGGCGGGCTGCTGGCCCTGGGCACAGCCGCACTGGCGCAGGCTGCTGTCAGGTCATGTGTCCTACTAGGAAGTGCTTACAGAGGCGCACAGTCACCGCGTGCAGAGAGCCTGCCGGGCGCAGCGCTCAGGTCAGGTCCTCCGCGTCCAACTCTGCTGCGAGCGCGGACGGGACGCGGGGGGCCCCAAGGGCAGCCGCCATGGCGCCCAGGTCGCCCGCTGGCAGCTTGCGCGCCAGGCGCGCCACCTGCGCCCGGCGCGGATCAGGAACGTGGGAGAGGGGCCGCGCGGGGTCTGCAGTCCCTGACAGAGCTGCCAGGCCGACGAGCTTCACAGCAAGGAGGCGGCAGGCATACATGCCCTTCTGCAAGGCGTCCCCGGGAGCAAGGCCAGCGGAATGGCCTGGTCTCACACGCTTGCAGGAACAGAACAAGCAGCATGAGTGTGGTGCAAAACCTGGCACGGCGCATGAATTATCACAAACGATGTGCCTAAGGCAATTGACTGTGTACAGTCACCACGCACATGTCTGCAGACACAGCCCAAGCAGTGCCATGCCGGTGCGCGCCGACACCAGTGCCCAAACACTTCACAAATCGTTGTCCCCATGGCACCTGGCGGCGGCAGCACTAAGACACGCCATCACACTTTGTTTCACGAGGCCAGCACCTGGTTGTCGAGGTCGCAGTAGAGCGGCCCGGCCGCGCAGCGCCGCACGGCGCCGGCGTCGCCGCTGCGGTACGCGTCCAGCAGGCCGCCGCCCGCGCCCGCCTGCTCGCTGCGCGCGAACTCGGCCACATCCATCGCATCCTGGCGCGCACACAGCGCCTCGAGGCCCACCCTGCTGCCAGCTGCTTGTGATGAAGCGCCTGCATGCACAGCGCCTCCCACCACACCCTGCTGCCATGTGCTTGTGATTGGAGCGCCTGCATGCATTCTGACATCCATGGTCCTTGGCCCGCGCACGGCGCACACCGCGTCGCTGTTGCCACTTGAACCAAGCCTGGCGGTGTAGCTCAGAGTCATGCTGGCAGGTACTGGCACACAGCAGCCGCTCCGCTCCGCTGTGGCTGCGCGCGCTCGCTGGCTCCCGCGCACGCCGCGCCGCAACGCGCGCGCGCGGCGGCGACGCCACGACCGACCGGCCCGGGCGCGCGCCTGGAAGACGGCGTCTGCCTGTGCGGCGTCGCCGGCGTGCAGCCAGACGACCACGGCGCCCAGGTACGCCTTGGCCTGGCTGCTGCGCAGGCCGGCCGCGTCCGCCGCGGCCGCCCAGCGGAGCAGCAGGTGCACGGCGTCCGCGGCGCGGCCCATGCGCAGCATCGCGCCTGCGCGCCGGGCGCGCGCCCCGCTCGCGCGGGCCGCGGCCGCGTGCAGGCAGAGCAGGCCGCGCATGCGCGGGCGTACGCTTGCGGAGGCGCCGAGCGCGCGGCCGGCCGTGCGCCGCACGCGCGGCCGAGCACGAGCATGCCCGCCTGCCCGGCCTGCCTGAGCTGCGCGATCTCCGCACACCCAGCGCGCCAAGCGGTGCCTGTACCCACGGCAGGCCGCGACATTCCCCTGCCAGGTCAGCTCCCCGGGCGCGCACACGCCTGCGGCATGGGGAGCGCTGGGGCCGCCGGCGGGCACCTGTGGCCTGGCGAAATGTGTCCCCGGAGAGGCCCGCCTTGTCCTCCCGCTCCAGCATCTCCACCGCCTCCAGGTGCATCTCGCACGCCGCCTGCGCCCCGGCCGCGCGGCCTCGGGGTGCCTCCCCCGCAGGCAGGCCGCCGGGCGGGGCCGGGGCGGCGGCTCAGGGCATGCACTGACGCGCGCGACCCGCACAGCTGATAATATGTCTTGCCATAAGAGGAACTGGACGCTGCGAGGCCGCGGCCGCAGTACCCGGCCGTACTCACAGCACGCGCAGTGGCAGTAGCTAGGGCGCGCTCCAGGTGGCCTGCTGGTGAGGCGGGCGGGCAGACAGGCAGTGCGTGTGCAGCACGCGGCCGGCTGGCCCTGCTGGCGGCCCGGGCGGCACCTTGGGGTCGTGGCCCTCCAGCGCGAGCGCGCCCTTGGCCAGCGCCTCCGCGGCGGCGGGCGCGCGGCTGGCCGTGGCGAACGCCAGCGCCGCGCCGCGCCAGAGCGGCGCCACGTCCGGCCAGACCCCGGCCTGGCGCGCGGCCTCGGCGGCCTTGCACAGCTCCTTGGCGGCCTGCCACGGAGACGCCTGCACGGGGAGTTGCTCTCAGGCCAGCGCTGCGCTGAGCGCCTCTCTGCCTACGGCCTGTTGCTGGGGCAGTGCAGCGCTGTGATGGCAGCGTATGCGCGCCTCAGTGCCGCAACGCAAGGCACGGACTTGGCAGCGGTGCACCTGCCGGTCGTGGCCTTGCGCCGCTTGCTCGTGCGCGCGGCGCGCCTTCTTCCACGCTCCGGCTTGCTGCGCGACGGTACTTGCACTCACGCCAGTGACACGAGCGTGCTTGGCGACAGCAAGCGCACCAAGCCGCGGCCCCACTCACGCTGTAGCACGCCGCAGCCCGCTCGAGCAGCGGGGTCGCCGCAGGCCAGTCCGGCTTCAAGCGGAGCTGGAGGACCGACACAGTGCAGAGCTTCTCAGCGTGCTTGGCGAGCGCGTCGCCCTCCTCCTCCTTGCGCATGGTGTGCTGTGCGTGCTTGCTGCCACACACTTTAATTCAGCTTAGCTAAGCTTAACTATAATGGCTTAGTGGCAGAGTATGTAGCTTTGACGCGACGCCGCTCTGGCGGGGGGGGTGACGCTCACACCAGCGCCTCTCTTATCTTCCGCTTTCTGCTTGCGTTACTGCTCGTCGGCTGCTTTAGCACCACCTGCTTCCGCCAAGGTGCATGAGTTGACAATAACCTGCGGACGAGGCAGGACTCCTCCGGGAGGGTCAAGGCTGATGCCATGGGAATGGTGCAGGCCGGCTCGACTGAACACCTGCTGGCCTGGCAGGCCGCCATGCCGCGCGCGCCCCGCCCGTGATGCTCCGCGTCCTGCTCGCGCTGAGCGCCGGCGCAGTGCAAATCCTGCGCCAGCGCGGCTTCTGGGTGGCGCTCGTCGCCAGCTTCCTGGTCCCCCGCGTGTTCCAGCCCGGCGGACACAAGGTGCGGCTACGAGCTTGCGGCATTGACGCCCCCTGCGCTCGCCCTTCCCTCGCCGGGCAACGAGGCGCGGCGTGCGCGCCGCAGGCGCAGGCACCCTGCCTGCCTGCGAGCGTCCACGGCGGGGCGCCGGGCCCGAGCTGGGGCGCCCCGTACGACGCGCCGCGCTCCGACGCAGCGCAGCATGAGGAGCGCCCTGCGCGGTGGTGGCCGCGCCGCCGGCCGGGCGCGGCGCCCGCGGCCAAGCCGGCCGGCCCGGCCGCGCCGCGCAACCTGTGGGACTTCCGGCGCGCGCGGCCGCTGTTCTCTGACGCGGTGCGCCCGGCCCCGCGCGAGCGCCTGGGGGGTACGCCTGGCTGGGCCGCTTCAGGGTGGCCCGCACCTCGCCCTGCCAGGCGCGGCGCCTGCCGCCTCGCGAGGCCGCCTGCGGGGCGCTGCCTGCCCTGGGAGACGATGTTCGCCACCAGGAGGTGCTCCCTGCAGTAGCGCGCTCGCCCGGCGCAGCGCTTTCAACCCGTGTGGCTCCCGAGTGGCTTGCAAGGAGGCTCAGGGGCGCCCTTGCACGGGAGCCTAAAGCGCACGCCCGCGACCGTCCCTGTCGTCAGCTCGCAGCAGCCCTGCCCATCCTGCTCTGGTCGCCAGGCACCTGTCGGGGGCATTCAGCACGCACTCAGCTCCAGGCGCGCCGCGCGGCACGTCGCCCCAAAGCGCTCGAGCAGCGGAGCGCCCGGCCAGGGGCGCGGGAAGCGACGCGGACCCCCGCCCGCGCAGGTGCTGAGCCTGGCGCTGAGCGCGCCGCGCGTGGCCACGCTGTGGCTGTACGCCTACGACCCGGCGACGCTCTCGCGCGTGCGCGAGGCCGCGGCCGCGTCCCTGCGCGCGCGCTTGGCGCCCGGCGAGCCGCCTCCGCCGCCGCCGTCCGCGGCCGTGCACACGCGCTCGCGCGCCGGCCGCGCGACCACGCGGCCCGCGCCGGACGCGGCGCCCCGGCGCGAGCTGGAGGGCGCCGTACTGGACGGCGACTATGGCGCGTTTGCCGTAGCGCAGGGCCAGTGGGCGCGCGCCGAGGCGTTGTGCGCCGGCGAGGGCGAGGACTGGGGCCCCTGCCCGAGCCCTGATCCTTTGCATGAGGGCGCGCCCGCGGCCGGCGGCGAGGAGCGCGACGGCGGCGGCGGCGGCGCCGCGCCACCGCCGCCGCGTAGCAAGCTGATGCCGTGCGGCGCCGGCGCGTGCGCGGGCGGCGCCGGCGGCGCGGCGCCGCTGGCGCGGCTGCGCGCCTGGCGCGACGCCTGGCTCCTGCGCGTCGCCGCGTCTGACTGGGCGTTCTGGGAGCTGGCCGTGCTCGCGCCCAGCCTGCAGGTGGCCGGCTATGCGGCGCTGTTCTGGCGGCGGCACCCCGTCGTCGCGCTGTGGGCGGGCGGCATCGGCGCGGCGCACCTGGCGCTGGAGGCGTACGCGCTCGCGGCCATTGTGCACGGCCAGAGTCTGCCGGCCACCGAGACATTTTCTTCGCTTATCCTCAGGCGCGCGTTGGGGACTGGCGCCTGCGTGGCTTCACCTCGAGCTTTTCCCGCTCCCCACTGCGGGGCGTGTGCCTGTGCTGGCTGATAAGATGACCCCAAACAGGGAGAGAGTGCCATGTGGCGCTGCGTTCTGCTTCCGGCAGGTCTGCAAGCACTACTTGCACGTCGTGCGTGCCCTGTGTCGACTCTGCGTGCAATGCTGGGGGCTTGGAAGTGCCGCTGGCGCGGCACTGCATGCAGCCAGCTTAGAGCCGCCGCCCCTCCCTGCACGCGGCGCTGGCTGCAGGCGTGCATGGCCGTGAGTCACTTGGCGCCTGGCGACCAGCGGCCGCCACGGCGCACGTGCAGATGAGCCTGACGGCTTGCAGGCGCTCGCCCCCTCCCGCGCCCGGGCAGCCTCCGCTCTGAGGCGGCAGGCGCCTGAGCCCCTGGTTGCGGCGCGCGCGCGCAGCCACGTCCTGACGCCCCTCGTCAACATCCTGCTGGCGCTGGCCCAGGTGCCGCTGTCGTTCGTGCTGCCGGCGGCGGCCATGCGCGCGCTGTTCTGGGCGCGCGTGGTGCTTCTGCCGCTGGTGCGCGCCGCCCGCCCTGCTCCCGCCTGCGCGCGCGCAGCACGTTGTGCGCTCGGCCGCCGCGCCCCGCAGCAGGTTGTCCGTAGGGCCCTGCCCTCCAGCATGGCGCTTTTCTGGCAGGGCGCCCGCTGGCGCGCAGTGGACTGTGTGCCAGCAGTCTGTCTATGCAGCGGCCCTTTACTGGGGCGGGTAAGGGCAGCCCTGCATCGCATTAATCAAGGATCGCGTTAATCAAGGAACGGCCAGCCTGAGAGTCCCGGGGCGCAGAGCATCCAGGGGCAAGCTGGTGCAGGGTCGGAAATTCAGCTTTTCGGGGGTCTGGCGGGTTGGCGGTCCGCATCGTCTGCAGGGGCTGCGGCCCTTGTCGCCGCCAGAGTGTCCGGGGAGCACCGCGTCTGTCGCCGCCGCCCGCGCGTGCAGGCCCCTTGCGTGCAGGCCGGGCCGCGCGGCTGCGGGGTGCATTCTCGGGCTACGCTTCGCGTCAGAAGGAGCCAGCTCACAGACCGCGTGTGCCCCGCGTGTGCAGGCGTCGCTGTATGCGGACTGGGTGGCCTGGCTGCCGGCGGAGCCCGAGGAGGGCGACGCTCGCGGCGGCGCGCGCGGCGCGCAGCGCGGCGAGCCGCGCGCCAGGCATGCGGCCTTGGGGCTGCGGGCCCCGCTGCCCGATGCTCTGCCACTGCGCTTCGCCTGGACGGCGAATCAGCTGATGTGTGTCATTGTCACGCGTGCCAGATCGCATGCTCAGAAGTGTGCAGGCGTGGCGCGCTAGCCTGGTAAGCTGCGGCACCGTCACGAGCTCACATGCGCTGCGCAGGGCCCTGCTGCTCGCTGACGCCGGCGGCTTCCGTGCTCTGGGCATCCTCACAAGCCTGGTGCCTGTGTTGCCAATCCTGGACACAACCACGCCTGCCGACCCTGCTGCGCACACACCCAGCCGTGCGCGCCCGCGCAAGCGTGCCCAGCCATCTGCCCTGGCGCAGGCGCAGCCGCGACGACGCGGCGGCGGTGCACTGGCCGCCGCCGCTGGCGCTGCCGGAGTGGCTGGAGGACGACGGCGACGGCAGCGCGCCCGAGTTCTTCCGCTGCCCCATCACGCTGTGCGTCATGCGCGAGCCGACGCAGACGCCCGCCGGGCGCGCCCCGGGCTAGGGTTAGGGCATGGTATGGAGCGTGTTGAATCGCGCGTGACCTGCGTGCCGTCATCAATCCACCACACCCGCCATGCCGCCTGCCAGCCTCCCATGCGCGGCCGCGGCCGCTCTCCTGGGTGCGGCTGGCGCGCCGCAAGGCGAGGACCGGCGCGCCAGCATTTTATACCCTGGAGAAGCCCGTCTGTGGAAAATTTCTGATGAAAAATGACGGGTTTCTCCAGTTGGTACCACTGTGATTTTACCTTGAACAGGGTTGACATCTTACAGGCGCGCGCAGGGTGACGTACGAGCGCGAGGCGATCGTGCGCTGGCTGGCGTCGCACCGCACCGACCCGTCGACCAAGCTGGCGCTGCGGCGGCGGCACCTGGCGCCCAACCTAGCGCTGCGCTCCGCGATCGAGGGCTGGGCCGCGTCGGAGGCGCTGCGGCGGCGCGCGCCCGCCACTGCCGAGGCTCTTGCGCCCGCCTGCCTGCGCTTGTGGGAGCCATTGCTGTTGAAGCGCGTCAACGTGATGACCTGCCCGCGGCGGGCGCCTTGAGCCGAGGCCCGGCCGCAGCGCAGCGTCGAGCAGCGCGTCCCCGGGCAAGGCGCCGGGCCCGCTGACCGTCGTCCCGCGCTGCGCGCGCAGGGCCAGGCGCCAGCGTTCGCCGACCGGCAGCCTGGCGGCGGGCGCGACGCGCGCGCCACGCGCGTCCGCCGCCCACCCGGGTGCCGCGCGCGAGGCGGCCCCGCCCGTGCCGCTCGACGCGGGCGGCGCCGATGGGGGCCGGGACAGCCCGCGCCCGCCCGCCGGGCAGAGCGCCAACTGGCAGCCGGGCGGCGCGCGCTCCGCCTTTCGGCCGTTCGCCTTTGGGGCGGGGGGCGCGGACGAGCGCGCGCGCGCCCGCCCCGCCGGCGCCGCGTGCGCCGGCACGCCGGCGCCCCGTGCGGCCGCGCCGCGCGGCTGCGCATCCGCCGGGGTGGCCGGCGCGGCCGCTCCCGGCGCGGCGCGCGGTGCTGGGCAGCCGGCGGCGCGGCCGCCGACCGGGGGTTCCTGGCCCGCGAGTCGCGGGGGGGACCCCGTTCGTGCGGGCGGGCTCGCTGGTTCGGCGGGCGGCGCGCCGGCGGCGAGCGGGCGCTCGCGCGAGGGCACGCTGACGCGGCCGCTGGCCTGGGAAGGCGCGCACGGCGCTGCGGACGCGCCGGCCGGCGGCGGGGCGATGCCGGACGCGGGCGAGGGCGGCGGTGGCGCGCGCGCGCGCGCGTGGCGCGAGCGCGCGCACGAAGGCTGCAGCGCGCCGCGCCGCAGCAGCGCGGCCGCGCTGGCGAGCGGCGGCGGCGGCGCGGCCGCGCTGGCCGACACGGCGACGTCCGGCGCGCGGCGGGAGCGCGGGGCGCCCGCGCGCAGCGGCGGCGTCCTGTGAGAGGGCGCTGACCTGCTGGCTCTGTGTCGCTGTGCACCAGGCAGCTATCGTCCATCTCTAGTCACGCCAGTGGTCGTGACAGTGCGCTGCCCGTGGCGCACGTGGGTTTGCCACACGCGCCCAGACCAGCCTCGGGGCTCTGCGGTCAACGGCATAAACGATGCGAGTGCCGGCACGAGGCGCAAGCTGCGCCATCCTGCCGGAGCGTGCCTGCTTGCTGCGTTAGGTTGGCGGTGAGTGCGCAAGCCCTGGCGCACAGGCCCCGCCTGGCTTGGCGGGGCCGCCTGCCTGTGCACTTGGGGGCCCACTGTTGCTGCGCGAGCATAGCCGAGAGCGCGCATGTGTGCTCTATGGCAGGAAGTGTTCAGCTTCTGTGTGCTTTTGTTTCCTTTAGCCAGTGTCACAGCCGGTGTCATAGAAGGCGACTCAGGGCAGGCGTAGCAGCTTATATGTAGGGCAGTTTTGCAGCCCAGCTTGCAACAGAGATGTGGAAGAAGTTCTTAGCTAGCAGGTGTGTGCCTATGTAGCCTTGCATGCGGTAGTGTATTAGCAGACATGTGCCACCGGACGTCTTTGGAGTTGTGGTTCAAGCATATTGGCACTGTTGGAGCGTGGCCAGGAGAGCTGGGCAGCCTAACAGAAGCCATAGTGTCTGAGGTACCCAGGTCTGCCTTGTGTGTTACAGTCAAAACACCTGGCGCAGCAAAGCACCCTCACGGCCGCACATTGTGCTGGGTGTAGCGCGCGTGTCTGAGAGACAAAAGCAGCGGCAGCATAGCGACCATGCTTGCAGCCGTGCACTCCCGCTGTGCACCCCTGAGCCTCGTCCGCCGGCGCGCACAGTGTCCCAGCCTCAGGCTATGTACGGGGCAGTCCCAGTCAAACTGCAGCGCTGCAAGAGTGCCGCGTTCTGTGCCGCACGCCAGCTTCGCAAGCACATGCCCGGTCTCCAGCCTCCCTCTCCAGCTCCCCTCGCCGAGGGGAGGCAGTCATCAGGGGAGCGCGCCGCGCCACACTCGCGAGCCGCTGCCGCCCAGCCTCTCGAACGGGGGATGCCTGGTCCGCAACAGTAGCACGCTCGACACCCGCACTGGATTCTCAGCACACCAAGCAGTGCGGCACGCGGGGCCCGCACCGGCAGCCGCGTCACTTCAGGACAGCAAAGAGCCGCGGCGCTGTGCACTTGTCTATGCACGCGTACAGATCAAAGAACTGCCCGGTGCAGTGCGCCTCGGGCTTGCCATGTATGCGCTTCACGCACGCCTGGTACTCCAGCAGCGGCTTTATGCACTCCGGTTTGCAGGACTCCTCAATGGCCGGCTTGGGGCAGGTGCCCTCCTCCATGGTGACCATGCCCCAGTGCTCGCAAGGGTGCGTGCGCAGCGGCCAAGCACGGCTGGGCGTGAGCGCTTGCAAAGTAAGTGCTTCAGCTTTAGGTCTACCCTTCATCGGCTGGTGCCCTAGATCGGGCTCTGAAAGGTGTTATACATGGGTACCTCTGTCACTAAAGTGTACCTCTGTCACTAAAGCACACTTCAGCAGCCACCTCGCGGATGCACAACTGAGTCCCAGTCCAAAAGCAACAATGTGCTTCTCATTTACAGCAAGCTACAGTTGACAGAAGCAAGATCACGCGCCCCGCGCGTCGATTTCCAGTGCACAAACACCCGTCCCGCAGGGGCACCAATTTAAAAAAAAAGGGGTGGAAGGTGCGCCTTTCGCACAGGAAAAGACACAGACCAGTCTACTACAGAAGGCCGTATTACTTAGGGAACACTCCTTGCGCCCCGCGCTGCCGCATACGTAACACCTGCGCGGTGCTGTAGCTCTGCACCCTGCCATATCACGCGCCTGCACAACACCATCCTAATCTCCCCGACGACATAGCGCCTGGCGACGCAGCGCCAGGGACAGTGCATGCAAGTACTCTGCTCTGAAGCTGCCATTCACATTCGCGACTGCCTATCTACATAGATCTCTCCAGCTCTCTGCTTGCCATGCTGCATCAGCGCTCAGGGCGCTCCACGCCCGTGCAGAACCACTGTGCTGCTCTTGCAGCAGGGCCTTCCCTAGCCTATGGTCCCGCTTTGTCCCAAACATGCCCCTCCTGATTGCAAATGCACGAGCAACCTCCTGCCCATGGACGGGGAGGCCACGGCGCAGACGGCCGCTCGCGCACTGCTGCGCAGCTGCGTGCGAGCTGGTGGTG
>JAABUV010005425.1_pt1 | contig 14561 bp, 16 predicted proteins | sample 5559971 | NCBI WGS metagenome assembly JAABUV01 (sample SAMN10711881, study PRJNA513362) | rock metagenome | isolation source: Antarctica rocks | place: Antarctica: Victoria Land, Knobhead nord | collected 2015-12-19
AAGGGCGCCATGTACTATAACACCACCGCCCCCACGATGAAAGCTACAGGTCACGGCGTGCTCTCCGGAGAACAATACGTCTACCAAGCCAACCCCGCCTCAGGCTACAGTAATCTCAAATCGGACGGCGACTCATTGAGGATGTGGAGTGGCGTTAGCTCGAGCGGCCAACAACAAACCTTTGTTCTGAATGGTGTGACCGTCAACGCGCCACCCTTCAACTCTATGGATTTCACCGGCGATCTCGACACGCTCTCCGTTCAAGCATTCGACTACAAGCAGGTCGGCGCCTTCTTTGGCCAAACGGATGGTCTGGAAAACTACCCTGGCTCCTCCGTTCACGATGTATTCTACCACTCCAATGACGACACGATAAAAACCTACTATTCCAACGTCGACATCCAGCGCATCACGGTTTGGAAAGGTAAAACCGCCCCGACCCTCCAGTTCGGCTGGTACTCCCGTTCCGTGGAAAATATCACCGTCAACGCCGTGGACATAATCCATTCCAAATATCCATCCAACGGCAGCCACCCCTCTCTCGTCGGCGCGAACCAGATTTATCAAATATCCGAAGACGTGTCCAACACGGCCAATCTCGCCAACACTGTTAAAGATGTTACGTTTTCAAACTTTCGCTCCGAAGGTATCAGCGGTGGGCTCTTTCGGATCTGCCCATTGGCGAATTTCGAAAACATCATCATGGACAATTTCTGGATTGAGACATTCTCGCCCGCATCGACTGGAGTAGAGGTAAGCGAGTTGCCCGAATTTACAGATGGCAGTGGGAAAGTGGTGTCTATAAGTGGCTTTACGGTCAAAGACTTTCATGTCGGAGGTACGAAGGTCTCTAAGGATGCGGGTAATTGGAATCTTACTAGTCTTGGGGGAATAAATATCGCGCCTGTTTTTAGTGATGTGGCTATATTGTAGGAGGGTTGCGACGGTGCAAAGCCATACCACGGAATGACGATGTTACTTAGCTGGGCGAAGTCATCTGAAACTATACATTGATCTTCTACTTCGGGAAACATGTCTCGGTATCTTTGAATCGTTGAGTCGGGTATCAAGCCCATGGGCCATCACCAGTGTGAGTTGTTCGTCTGTAAAATTCCTCTATCTGTATCATCGTAGTTTCCTGCAAGAGGCCCCTTCGAACCTAAATAGTTGATAGAAGTTCTTAAGATGGCTGCTGGCTGAAGAGGGTTTCCGCGAAAGATGTAATCATAGAAGCTGACTTTTCAAACCTCACACATCGTGCCCAGAGAGCTTTCCATGCCAGCCGCTAAAAGCGGCAGCCTTAAAAGATTCATTGGTTCTCCCAAATTTCATACTTGAAGAGTCTCTGGAAACCTATTCACAAAGATGCCTTCCGCAACAGTGACCTCCCTATCTGAAGACGAAGTTGATGATCTCCTCTACTTCGCACGAGTAGGAGACTTGCAAGAGCTACTCTCCAGTCTCGAGGCTTTCGCCAAGTCCGCCAGTACTACACAGGCTTCAATCGTCTCGGCAGCCGTCGACGAGCAGAGCGGTAATGGGATCTTACATATGGCAAGTGCCAATGGTCATATCGGTAAGCCAGCCTGAAGAAATGGCAACACTAGACTAAGCTGAAGATTCTTTAGACACTTTGAAGCATCTAATCACCCTCTGCGCCTCCGCTTCACCCATTTCAACAATGACACTTCTCAACAGCCAGAATGCATCTGGAAATACACCCCTGCACTGGGCTTCCTTGAACGGCCACCTTGAAGCTGTCAAGCTTCTCATAGATGCTGGGGCTGATCCTACCATGACAAATGAGGCGGGCCATGACGCAGTGTATGAAGCGGAGATAAACGGAAAAGACGCAGTTGTCGAATGGCTATTGACGGAAGGCAAAGGCCTTGAGACAAGTGTCATGGGAGACCACCAGGGGGCCAGTGTAGAAGATGCTATGCGAGAGCAGATTGAGGCGACCGCGGTCGACGAAGACTTAGAACATATCTCCCTGGAGGAAGCTCCTTGACCATCTGGCTCGAGCTCGATGTGAGGCACGCTGTCTACCTTGTTCTAGAAAGGTCGATGACAAGAGCGATTCGAAGACCTAAATGGTCCAGTTGAAATTTTCTATGGAAGCCTCAATAATAGTCAGAGGATCCACATTTTTCGACATTACAAATCAAAGAGAACCGCAGTCGCCGAACTAACACCTCGCTATGTCGCTCCATAGATCGTGCAGAGAAGATCCTCGAAGTACAGGAAGCCTTCCAGTTTGACACCTGGACAAGTCACTACCTCAACCTCGATTGAGATAGAGGGCTAAAAACATATCGGGTTTAAACTCGACAGCTAATAACTCTTATACGTTTGTGTCGTCACATCGGAAAGACCAAGTCATCTTGCGCTATCTTTTCTACCTTCAGAGAGATTATTGCCAGCATCAACGACAGTTTCTCTTTCATTTCCCGTCCCATTGTTCGAGTTCGTCTGATATCTTTACTTTGTCTGATCTTTCAGAACCTTTACCTCCGCTCGCAAAAGTTGACCAAAATTTCTCTGTGACTACACGTAGCCACAGCGAGCCACTTCCTTACTCATACGGGCACTCAAGATTGATTCTTGATCACCCAGACGCAAGAGACTCAAGACCAACAAGCCGAGTTACACAAGCCAAGAGCACAAACTCCGTCGCAGGTCGTACAAGCAAAGACAGTGAACGTGCCAAAAGCCAGCAAAAGGGCACAGACCGGGCTTCCTGGAACATCACCCCGCCAGAAGAAGATAATTGTTCTGATGCCAACAACCATCTCCATCTTCCTCCAGAAGTCCGCAACCACATCTACAAGCATCTCCGCTTCGGACTATCCGTTCTACTTGCCTCGAAGCAGACTTACCGCAAAGCTTCATTGTTTTCTACTTCGAGAACACACTAGCCTTACAGACGCACTTCTAGTATTTTTGCGGCGCACTGGGTATGTGCGACGTTACGATATTGCCAGTGTCACATTCAAGTGAAAAGGAGAGAATCCTACAGTCGCCTTCCGCCTGCTGAAAACGTGCCGGCGCCTCACAACCATGAAGTCAGATCTTGGTCGTGTTGAGCCAAGGGGTTACGCAGCACTAAGGGGGGTCCGAGGTGTGAAGACCGCGAAGATTATTCGTGGGGAGAATCAGTCCTGTGGATGACGTGTGCCTACGGGTTGTGTGGGCAGTGCGCTTGGCATTGGGATCCGAACGATGAGCCCGTGATAACTGATGCGCTGGAATTGCAGAAGCGACGATGAGGGATGGGAAAGGAGATTGGTCTGTTCAAACCTCAGAAAGAGATTCACAGGGAAACAGACTATTGGCTAGGGTGAGAGTTGTTGTTTAGGGAGCGAGTTGGACAGAAATGATCTGAAGAGCTTGAAGATTTGAGACGACTTATGTAGGACTGATGAAGAAGATCTGAGATGCCTTGACTGAAACCGATGATGTTCCAAGATACGTTAATGTCACTGTATTATATCGCAGAGGATCACTACCCGTGGCTTTCTTACGTTTATGGAACACGAGCAGTCATTCGAAAAGAACCGATCATTCCAACGCTCGACTTGCGTATTGGCACTCGGCACTTTCGCATGCATGCAGTAACCCGTCAACACAACCCCCCTTCCACCAACCTCATCAGTCTCCCCTTCCCCCCGAACCCTAACCCCAACCCCATCGCAACCACCCACCAACCCAACACAACCTCCACAATCCCCACAACCTCAACACACAAACGTAAAGAGATCGAAGCCTTGTAAAAAGCAAGCTTGGATCCGAGACACAGCTACAGCAGAGCGGTCTGCCAAGTTTGGGTTTGGAAAGAAAGAGGATGGGGTTGAAAAGAAGTGGAAAGGATGGGGTGGAAGTGGGGAGTTTTGGTGAGAGGGCAGGGGTGTGCATAGAGGGAAGGAGAGGGGAAGAAGATAGGAGGAGGGGGTTAGGGGATGGAAGAAGGAGTGGGGTCAGCATACATACAGTAGTTCAAATTTTGCTTTGGAGAATCGTCACCATGGCATAGGAACCCCCCAATCCGCTTTCGGACGACATTAATAAATACCTAGATTAATTCTTGTTGTGGACAGATGAGTATTAATCTGCTAGATAAATGGTAGAATATATACTCGCAAACCCCTTGTATCTAATTCCACAACCCAACCCTCCAAACCCGCCTTCCTACCCACCCTCCTCCAGCCCCCCAATTATCTCACCTCCCCAGCACCCTCCTCCACACCCCCCTCTTCCTCACCCCTTGATGATAATTCTCCTCCTCGATATTATGCTTTTCGACAATGGCCAGGAAGACTTGATCCAGTGTCGTCTGGCTGACGGAGTAGTACTCGAAGCCCAGGGCTTCTTTTTGGGCTTCTAGGGTTGTGAAGAGGGTGCCGATGCCGCTGGTTGTTGTTGTGGTGGGGATAGTGGCGTTGGTGGTGGTGAGGGTGTTGGTGGGTGTGATCTCGTCGTCAGAGGAGGGGGAGGAGGGAGGGAATTTGGATTGCGATTGCGGAGGAGAAATGGGGGAGGAGTAGGCAGGGACGCTAAACCGTAGTTGGCCGTGATAGGTTTTCTGCTCCACGACCGCGTCCTCCAGGTTGGTGGCAATCCACGCCTTGATCTGCTCCATCTCCTCTAGACTCGTATGCGGCGCGGTCTTTGTAATGAGATGCACATGATACCGATCCCCATGCTTCCGCCTCAAATAGTCACTCGTCCCCAGTGCCAGCATCTTCTTCCCCATAATGCCCGCACGATCCGCCAACGCGTCCGCTTCCTCCATGCTGTGCGTCGTGAGCACGAGACTGCGGCCTGGGACTACGGAAGCGAGGGTGCGCCACATGATACGCTTGGCGCAGACGTCCATGCCGGAGGAAGGCTCGTCAAGGAGGAGCACTGAGGGGTTGCCCATGAGGGCGATGGCAAGGGACAGTTTGCGCTTATTACCGCCGGAGAGTTTGGCGGCCATACGGTGCTGGAAGAGTTGAAGGCCCACGGCACGGATGACTTCGTGCACGTTATGTTCAACGCCCACTACGCCTCGGACGCGGGCATAGAACTGGAGATGTTCGAGCACGGTCATTTGGTCGCAGGCATCGACTTGGGGACAGACGCCTAGGGAGTTTCGAGCAGCGGCGCGGTGTTTGCTGATGGGAATATTTTCGACAAAGACTTCGCCGCTGTTGTGGGAAGGGCGGATGTCGCCTCTGATAAGACTGATTGTGGTACTTTTGCCAGCTCCATTGGGGCCTAGAAGAGCAAAGACTTCGCCACGCTTGACGCCAAAGGTAATGTCTTTTACGGCGACGTTGCTACCAAATGCTTTGGTAAGGTGCATGACCCGGAGGCCATCATCAGGGGAGGCATTGACGCGCTTGACCTCGGCAGCGATCTCGTCATCTGCTTGGTCAATTTCTTCGGCGTCGTCTGGCTTGTAGGTCCTGCCGCGAAGCTTGTCCCATATTGAACCGCTGTCCCACCACAGGAGGAGGCCGAAGAGGAAGATGGATTGCAAGATTAGGTAGAGTATTGGACCACCGTATAGAGTGATTTCTCCAGGATATGAAGCGATGGACTTGTTCCGACAGAGTACGGAAAATACGTCCAAGGACACAAACAGGGCACGGATTAGGCTTCCTGTGGGGGTTACTAGTGAGATGGTAAAATGTACAATGTAGATATAAGAATCGACCTTGTCGACCGGGGCGTAGGTAAGGACACTCAGATAGGCAATGAAATAGAGGAGGAACATCACGCTAGGATTGAGTTAGTACGATCCAACTTTATCAAGGTGCTCGATCAAACTCACGCTTGACTACCGGCAGCAAAGGCGAAAGCCGCCAATTGAGAGCGCGAGACAAGAGATATGGCGTACGATAACAGCGTAGAAGCCAAGCCGTAACAGAAGAAAACTACAAAGAGGTATTCCAGATGATACCATTGGTCGCTCACACCGCGGAAGATGACGATTGACAGGACACTACTGGCGAGGACGATCATGAAGTCAAACGTGACGTACGCTGACCAGAGGCAAACGCTCCGGACCCCTTGAGCAGAACCACGTCAGCAAGATAATAAAGTGATGATGAGGGCAGATTACACATACCATTGCTATAATGCAGCTGCCTGACGTTCCGCAGGCGCTCGAGTGTAGGGTAGAGGGCGAAAAATGCAGGATAAGCACACATCGCTAGGCCAAAATAGACAATCAATTGCAGTGTTTTGCCAGCACCAGACACCCATGGCACGTCGAATGCTTGGTATTGAGTACTAATAGAGACATTGGTCAACAGCGTGTCGAGAGCGTTCTGTGTTATAGTCGCCAGAGAAATGTCTGCGTTACCCTTATAAGCGAACGTTGGCGGAGATCCGTTCTCACCCAAGAAAAAGCCTCCAGGAGTAACGTTTGCGTAATGGGTGCTGATATAATTGTTAAAGTCGCTTAGGGTACCATCGATCAGATGCACTGATTGCTGCAGTGCGGCCAAGCCTCCTTTCCCCGATCCTCCACCAGGAAGCGTAGCTCCAATACGCTGAAGATCTGTAGAAGAAAGTCTGTTTGCCGGTCCAACAACAATTGTATAGTTTATTTGCGTTGCTAACGAGGCGATCTGAGATGGGGAGATTTGTTCGGTGGGAGAGCAACCTGGAGCTTTGAAATTTTTCAAGAACAACGTAACAAGTCCGGCGGCGATAACTGGGAGTAGGAATGCCGCCAGGTAAGGGAGATAGTTCCTCTGAAAGACGGTCCATCTCTTGCGGAACAAGGTCAGGGCTTGACGCATCATGCCAATCCTTTTACCAGTCTGAAGATGCAAGTCTTTGTCGGATTCATCGAGATCCGAATCCTTTCCTTCTGTGACAAATACCTCTGCGCTGGAGACCTTACTAGGCGAGTCTAATGTGTCTTGAAGCTGCCGCCGGCCATTAGCATTCGCATCCGCATTCGCATCCGCCTCCTCTGCTACATTGAAAAAGATTTCTTCGATGGAAGGCGAGTTGATCTCATAATTGGTGATACCTGCAGCCTCTAGTTTTTTTACAAACTCGGCTGCCTGGGCGGAGCCGGGCACGGTGTAGATAGTTTTGTCCTCTAGAACCTTTCGCGGTATTTCGCTAAATTCTGGCATATTGGTCGCAGTTCCGGGGACCTTGAATAGATGAATCCTATAACCCCCTCCTAGCCGGTGTTTTAGTTCTACAGCCGAACCCTGTGCTTTGAGATTCCCTCTTGATAGGATGGCGATCTGGTCCGATAACAAATCGGCTTCGTCTAGAAAGTGAGTCGTGAAGATGATTGTCCTTGCACCTCTCTCCGCCAGTAAAATCTGCCATAGCTTTTGACGTGCAAGAGCATCCACTCCGCTAGAGCACTCGTCCACACAGCAAACTCGACTACCGCCTGTGAACATCATACTGAGTTGCAATTTCCGCTTCTGTCCGCCGGAGAGATGGCTTGCTTTGGCTTCAATCTTCCTGTCAAGGTCACATGCCGTAATCAACTCTTGGATCTCTGCTTTCGAAGATGGTTTCCCAACAGACTTAAGCCTGTTGAATATTCGGACGTGCTCATATGAGGTAAGTTGATCCCAGAGAACATTGCGCTGTGGACAAATGCCAAGTCCGCCGTAACCATCCACAGCTATGCTGCCTGAAGTGACAGTGTTCAGTCCTGCTATGGCTTCCAAGGTTGTAGATTTTCCACTGCCATTGCTGCCCAATAGAACCATGATCTGTCCTTGTGGAATGGTTAGACTGAGATCGTCAACGGCAGTTACAACCTCTTTTCGTTTTCCGAAGCGTGTGGCAACATTTCGGGCCCACCATGACGGTTTATAGAGTTTTGTGAACCCTGAAAGCTGAACCGCAGCCTGAGACCCTCCGGAACTTCCAATGAAAGTAGTCCGCCCTTTCGATGCGGTCCCATATAGCTTCCTTTCGACGAGCGCGCCAAGGATGGGGAAAGCTATGATATGGAGTATGGCAAAGACAAAGAATACAATTCCAGGAAGAGTCCATGGGTTCTGGGGTGCTGACTTGATCAGATTGGTTGATAGGTTCTGGCGTTCCCATCGAGCCATTAGAATCGTGAAGAAATTGTAGTTCATTGGCGGGAAAAGAACGCTAAGGATTGCAACAGCACCTGTGCTGAGTTGCTTGTTAATGGCTTGTGAGAGTACAGCTAGTAACAGAGAGATGATTGTGGTTGAGATACCGCTCAGCTGAGCTTTGTGGAAGAAGGCGGCCCCGAAGATCGAGAAGGAAGAGAGGGAAAGCCCAGCCAGTAGGTTAAAGATTATCAAGATTCCCAGACTTGTTTTGGCGAATACCCCATAAGCCAATATGAGGGCTATGCCGATCCAGCCAGGGGCGAACATAATGTCGAACGCAGCGTGATTGGCGATTAACCTGACGACCTGGGGTTCCCAGCGCCGTTTGTTCGGCATCGATGCATCTATGATCTGTGTCATCCCTAGCTCTCTCTCTGATGCCATTAGTCCCACCAGCTGATAGATGACTCCAACGATTCCGATGAAAAATGCTACGCCTAGGATATCGATTATACCTCCCATGTACCTGACCCGGATATCATCATTCCTCTGTTGTTGTGTCATGGAAGTAAAGGGGTACTCGTAGACTTGATTCGGCAAGGCTGACTTGTCAACCGTATTGTTGTGCGAGGCGATGGAGAAATCGATAGCATGCTGCAATGGAATGGGGTAGACCTCTATGTCGTTATCGGCGGTTGTCGTATCGATCTTACTACCCAAGCCTCCATCCGCCCTCAGGCTATAATTCCACATGGCCCCAGGCCCTTCCAATGGCGAACCATAGAAGACGGCTGCGCCAAAGCAGGCCGAGACACCTCGCAGAGAGCTCCGACATACTGTGAGCAGTTCCTCCTCATTCGATAGTATCTGCGCAATCTTCCCCTGACTTCTGACTGTGGCCGCGACCGAGTCTATAACAGCTTCGATATCCCCTCCTGTAAAGCCATTGTTAACAAACGCCACTGTATTCCTCCCTCCCCCTGCCGCATCCAGGGCGTTCGCGAGTGATCGCACAGGCGTTGGATTTCCGATGCCATAGTGAGAAGGGGGTATAAAGAGGTTCCGCGCATATGCTAGGAATCCAGTGAAGATGCTATACCGATTGAATCAGTATAGAGCGACTTTTCGACTAGCGTTCTCATCCCTTACAGAGGAAGAAGAAAGCAACGAAGAGGCGTTGAAAAAGCATGGCGAACCAGCACAATCAGTATGTTCTTCTGGACCAACGTCCAGGTCTGTCGAAGGAACAACATGGCTACAGTGAGTTCTGCCTGATGCTTTTTGGGCTCTTACGGGTGGTCCATCTGGCAGGCTTGTCAACCGAATCTCACACGACAAATGATTTAGCAACGTTCAAGTAGGACAGTAGAATCTTATGTATGTCTAAATGGTCTTGGATATGTACATTGCAGACAGAAAAACGATGATTTGGCGCTCTCAATGGCCGCGTCACGGCATTTCGAATACGCCGCATGTACCAGCGAGGCCTCGGAAGTCCAAGCATCACCACTTTAAGTTCTTCTGCAGGGATTGTCCCGCCGTCACCACATCCAGGGTCTAAGAAGTCGGGAGTCGGAAACCAGTCAACCAGAGTTGAGAGAATATCTACCATAGAACTGCCATTAAGTACGGAAGTACCATCTTACTAACAGCGATGTTAATCCCGTTTCTTCCACTATGTACGGAGTATCTCAGCCCGTTTGCGAGCTTTTTATCTAGAATAGCGGCGAGGCGTAATCGACAAGGTTCTTTTCGCAATATTGCCTACTTTCGGCTTGGTTTGGATTATTCCGGCGTAGAATACTGTAAGCGGCCCCCCTAGAATTACCCCGCAACACCACCAGGTCCACCACCCCTTTTTGGCCTACAAAGCTGCCAAATATCACTACATCCGAATATTGAAGCTATCCAAATTTCAAATGGCTCAGAAATTCGAATTCGTCTGTAAGCTACCTACGTTCTACTTCCTACCCTTCCTACCCTCGCTACCTGCTACCTCCTACCTGCTACCTCAATAAAAGTAGAAAATAGTAGAGAGTAGTAGATTTGAATGTTTGTTCACATATCGGCGGTCGGGGAAACCTCTGAGCCGCTTACAGTACGCCGGGATAATAAAAACCAACCCGAAAGTACCTTATACAAGGCTCTAATAATTGCTTGGGGCATACCGAGTCTCATCGCACCGACCTGGGATTAGATCAATACCTATGAAATGCAAATTGTAGCGACGATGGCGACGTTTGACACGCAATCGATCCAACTTATTTTGCGATCCCTCGTCGTCTCTGTTCGTCTTATGAAGCAAAAGCTGGTAGATTGCCTTACTAACGCGTAGAAGGCCTTCCACCAGGATGATCGCTAGTTTGTGCGAAGCATAGGTATAATTCAGTATCCGCAGCCAATTCCATTTCTCTTGGCGAAAGACCGACTCCCATGATTCAAAATATCACAATCGAGCCTTAGGCGAAGTATTGAGATTCTTCGCATCGTCTTGGACCCACTTCCTCAAAACCTTCCTCTGAATCTTTCCACTTGCTAATTTCGGCACTGCGTCAATGAAAACAACACCTCCATGCAGCCATTTGTGCTTTGCTGCGCGAGTCTTGATCCAATCTTGAATGTCATTAGGGCTAATCTTGCCTTTGGACGTATCTTGCAGTACTACGTATGCTCTTGGCCACTCCTGACCATCGATCGTTATGCCAGCTGCCGCTACATCAGCAATGTCGCCGTGCTGAAGTAGCATCGCTTCCAACTCCGCTGGAGCTACTTGAAGTCCGTTCACTTTTATGAGTTCCTGTCATTTGTTGCGTCAGCCGAGATCTTCTTCAGATAGGGAGCCTTGCACGATTTAGGGATGAAATCTTCGTACTTTCAGCCTGTCTACGATCCAAAACCACCCTCTTTCGTCATACGTCGCTACATCCCCTGTTCTAAGCCAACCGCCTGGTAGCATCGACTGCTTCGTTGCCTCCTCATTCCTCCAGTACCCTGGGCTGACATTTGGTCCTCGGAAGTAGAGCTCACCCCTTCCATTTGGTCCGACTTCTTGGCTATTCTCGTCGAGAAGCTTAGCTTCGCAATTTGGCAAAAGTATACCAACGCTTCCAGTAGGGTCGTCAACAACTCCTGGATGCCCCAACCCCGTACATGTGAGTTCTGTCATTCCCCATCCTTGACTTACATTCAACTTGAAGCGCTTGGCACAGTCGTTTTGTAACTCGAACGATAGTGGTGCTGCTCCGGAGCCGAGATTTGTGACACTGCTGAGATCGTATTGGGCAGTTTCTGGTCGTTTGCCAAGCATGATAAGTATAGGAGGTACTAGGTGCAGATGCGTGATCCGGTGTGTCTCGATGACACGGAGGAACTCTTCGAAAACAAAGGCTTTCATGATATAAACAGGAGTACAGAGTTTCGTAGCCAGTAAACACGCATATAACTGGCCATATGCGTGGTATAGCGGTAGCAAGCCTATCCAGCGCTCTTGCGGTTTATCGTCCATATTCTTACCTAAATGTCTCATGAAGTTGGTTTGTTCCATATTGGCAATCAGACAACGATGGGTGATCATCACGCCTTTCGGTAAGCCCGTGGTTCCACTCGAGAAGTTCACAGTGGCCAGCGTCCTCTTTGATGATTCCGGATCAAGCTTCGTCCATTGATACTTTTCGGCTTCTTGAGGGGCGCCTATAAAGGAGCGCCAGTCTTTAACTCCATCAATTGGTTGTACTGCTTCATCATCAAAAAGATAAAGACAGTTTGGCGCCAACCCAGCAATCGTTGCAGCAGATCGTGCTGTCTGGATCAAACCCGGATGCACAAGAACAACACGAGGTGATAAGTCCCGAATCTGATAAGCCAGCTCTATTTTGAAAACATTAGAGGATCGCTGGCAGTCAATTCAGTATTCTCTTGAGACACACCATCAGCGCCGTACCCCGGATTGGCACCACTAAAGACTCTCCTCGATCCTACAGTTCCCAAATAGGCTACAGGTACGAAGATGTGATTCGGTGAAAAAACCAGAACTACCTCCTCCGGCTTCACACCCAGCCTGTCCAATCCCACCGCAAGTCTCTTGACCCATTGAAGCAACGTGCGAGGGCTTAGGAACTTTCTCGGATCAACAGCGTCGATCCACACTGGTTTGTCGGGGGGTATCCCGGAGCCGAAGAGGTAGGTTAGAATATCAGTGGAAGGGATTTCAATATTGTAAGGTGATTTAACCACCATGATGATTATGGGTCTCCAGTCTCTTCCTTTTCGCAATATAAAGATGCGAATGGAAGTGATACCTTTACATTTATCCTTCTAAGCCTGCCCCGCAGTCGAGTAGACCTCGCTTAGGTTTCTTACGTTCCCCCGCTTTCCTTACATGTTCACCTCGGTGTTCGTTCAACGTCCCAGACAGGCAAGTCTAGAGTAGCATTTCAATTAACGAGCCCGGCCTTCCAACGAACGCATCCAAAAGGACCGTGAGAATGTAAAGTGCATTGAGAATGATAATCTTCCAAATGAAATTCAAGGACAGGAACTACCTTACATACCTCAACGCAAAATCCAGGATACTACAGTAACTTATTATCGGAGGTCCTCAGCGAAGAATTGCCAGTGTCTTAAGCAAACGTCATTTCTTTAATACCTGCCTGTGTACGATTGCACGAATTGACCGAGCCAAAACTTCGAAATCGTCACAGTCTTTGACTCGCCTGATCAACTCAGGCTCATGTCCGGGTGAAAAGCGAGCCAGGAAACTAGCACGTTCCTGTAAATCATCGGCCATCAGAAAGGGCCCGAAAATGGGACTGGAGGGTTTTGAACAAGGACTGGAACCACGTTTCCATCGTCCAATCCGTTACCGTCCCACTCGTTATCGACAATATAGTCATCGCTCAAGTAGACATCTTTGAATACGCCCTCGTCCTTCGAGGCATCCAGGTTCGAGACATCGACTGGACGACAACGAATATCACAATCTCCTGCGCTAAAGATACTTTGCTTTTCGTCAAAGGTATCTTCATGCCTAAGTCGAAGTTCCATCATCTGAGGCCTGGGTAGTCCCAGACCAATCTGTTGTATTTGGGTTTTTGGAGCTGGTAAGCCGCTTCCAAACACCAAAGTTGAAAACTAAGAAGAATAATTTCGACTTCCATTGGTCGAGCAGTCCGCAGAGAGCGGGTAACAAGTGGAGCTTCTCAAAAGGTCAGTCCACGAGACCAACTTCTGCACCCTAAGGTCCGCCCTGTGCACTGCTAGGTGTATCAGTGCTCGAAGTTGTCGGTGGCCTTGATGGAGGAGTAGACTAAGTCTGAGCGTAGAGGACTGGCCCCTTTCCCGATTTTGCTTATCACAAGCTGCCGGTTTGTTCGTGGGCACATAGGATGCGGACAGCTGCTGGAGATACGCTACGAGCTGCGCATATCTGGGCACATCGATGGTTAACAAACTTTGTTGGGTGAATCAGGTCAACGTTATTCGGGTATTCTAAAAATAACGACAAGTTACTCGAATGACGAAAGAGGTTGACGAAGTGAGTCAGAATATAGCAGATACTGGTGCAATCATTTCTATCCCAAACTTGCGACGCGAGAAGGAGTTGTGTGTTCTATAGGGAGCTAGGGAAAAAACAACCATCACATTCAGCGCCCAAATCATATCCTAAAATCAGGACATCAAAGGCTTGGAAGAACACAAGGAAATTGTAAATTCAGAGGTGCCATAAGACACTTCAATTAGGGATACCTTACGGAGTAGTAAGTATGAAATCCTATGATCCTATGAAAACGATCACCCGAACTACTCGAGCCTCGAGGAAGCATTTTCGCGGAATGAACCGAGGAACCGATCAACACAAATTGAAGACTGTAGCACATAGCAGCCTTTACCGACATAGCAGGCTTCTACAGTACTGTGGACTCTAGTCCGTCTTCGGTTACGAAGTTGCTTCTGAGATTCTGAAGATGGAATTAGGTCGACTTAAGCGGTAGTAGTTCTAATGGGATGATGCCGATATCAAAAGAGTTGAATATCAACATCTGAAACCAAGTGTTTTTAATCTCTCAAACTTTCCCGTGATTCAGCAGACATTTAACATCCTTTCAAAGCATGTCTGAATATGTCTGAATGTGATGATTTCGGCGTACTTCTGTCATCAAGTGATGTTTCTGGTGAAGATATTAAGCGAAGCAAGAGGACACGGACCACCATCGCGTGAAGTTTCCAACGGCTGCCTGACCTTGGTGCTGTCCATCATGTCACCCACTTTATAGCTTTCGAGCTTCGCACAACCATTCTCCTTCACGATCACTCAGCTTTGATCATTCGTATCGTCTAGGTTCACTTGATCAGGATCTCCCAGAGTACTAAATTTACTACACCACAAGCTCAGAGTCAAGAATACAAAACACCAAGCATGGATCAAGCTGCCCGGGGCGCTGCAGCCCTGGCCGCAGGTGACTTTGCTTCAGCCGTGTCTCACTACACTGACGCGATATATTC
>JAABUV010005426.1_pt1 | contig 14557 bp, 21 predicted proteins | sample 5559971 | NCBI WGS metagenome assembly JAABUV01 (sample SAMN10711881, study PRJNA513362) | rock metagenome | isolation source: Antarctica rocks | place: Antarctica: Victoria Land, Knobhead nord | collected 2015-12-19
CTCCCAAGGCTGCGCAAATGCTGCACTACGTCATCCATGTGTCTCCTGATGCACGAAAGGCGAGTCGCCCTCGGCTGGCCTTCATAGGTGACATGCAAGCACCATGATATGCAGGCTGAGCGTCACAGTGGCAACACCATTCGCTGCAACTGTCGCTGCTAGGTGCACATATGTCCTGAATGATTGCGGTCCTGGTCATTATAGATATGGGCGTGTGTAGTCATTCAGAGCCTTGCATGCATCATGTAATCAAATAGAAGTAGCTGGGACCTGTCTCCGCTCTTGCTACTTCCTAAGGGTGCGAGGCCGGCAGTGCTACGTGGGTGAGGAGACGGATGTGACTGTCACCGGCAAGCACATCATGGCCTTCTGCAAGTCTTGGCGCTCGTGCGCCATCCGCAGCTGGTCTGGCGGCTGCAAGATGGCTGGTGCGAACTGCGCTGTCGAGAAGCAGCTTCCTCAGTAGCGTGCATGAAGACGGTGCTGTGCAGCTTGTGCCAATACCTGCAATGTATACCTGCAATCAGGCACCGCTGTGCTGGCTGCGAGCAGTGTAGCGGGCAAGCAACATTGGCTAGAGTGCTCTCTGAGCAACACTTGCTTGTGAGGGTGCCCCACATACAGTCACCCTGCGCATGCGGTTTCGCGTCCTTTATGCTGCGCATGACTGTATAGAGGCTTGGCACATGAGCTGAAGTGGCTTTCAGCATGCGCGTGTTCTTAGCTACTGTGTTCTTAGCTACTGCAGCATGGGCTGATTGCATGTGCTTGTGCAGACATGCCTGGTGCGCTGCGCAACCGCTTGGTGCGCTCGCGGCTTTCGACTCTGCTCGCCCCCGAGGTGAGCCAGGCTATAGCGATGGCACCGTTTCCTATCTTGCCCGGGGGCTATCTCTCACTGCACGGCCAGCCTCCTGCACACGCAGCTGCGCATGCACCAGGTGGCTCCATCCGGCATGGTGCAGATGGCACTGGTCGCCAACAGTCGCATGCGCTTGCACAGTGCTATGACCATGATTGCGGCTGTGTGTAAAGCTGTGCAAGCCAGCTCAACTGTGTTTTACGTTTGCTCTTCACTGTTCACCAGTATGCAGGAGCCGGGCCTGGTAGCAGCGGCGGAGCATGCCTGGGACCTCATGGCGGCGCATCCGGCCACAGCATCAGCCGCGGCGCGGATGGCTGCGCACATCGAGGCGACGCCGGCGCGCGCGGCCGCGCGGCTGGGGCGCTCTGCCTGGAACGCCTACAGCTTCAACGTAGACTACCGGACAGGTGCACAATGTGGGGTATTTCCGCATGGCAGGAGAGATGAAACGCAGAGCTTATTTATGACACTTGATGACTTGCGTTGTGTGCAAAAATGCACAATAGGGGACAGGTGCTTCGCATTGCACCCTGCTGTCCATGACAGGAAACAAGGCTCTGCGGACTCTGCCGATTCAGTTGCACAGCAGGGTGCAATGAGCTTGTGAGGCATGCACCATGTGCCGACACATTTTTACACGTCCTATCTGATACACTGTGCGTGTGACCTGACGCTGAGGGCTGGTCACCAACGCCTGGAGCGTGCAGGCCCATGGCGCGCTATGAGGTGGCAGCCTGCGGCGCGCAGGGCGGCACGTGGACGGCAAGAACACGGCGGGCTCGTACAGCGCGCTGGTGGTGCTGGAGACCGGGCCGCCCTGCGCGGGCGCGTTCTACATGCTCCCGCAGTACCGCGCGGCGCTGGACGTGCGCCAGGGTGCGCTGCCCTGCAGGCGGTCGCTGCAGGGTGGGAACCGGAAGTATAGGAATCAGAAGATGGGCATGTTTGCCAAACATTTCCAAGCCCGTACAGCACCCCATCATGGGATGCCTGCCGAGGTGCATGCGCAGCCGGCAGCGGCCCGCGCATGCGCGTGCGTCCTGGAGCGGAGGAGCATCCGAGCGCCAGCGACCTCTGTCATGCGTCGACATCAGATACAGGGTCTTGCGCGCGCGCTCTGAGGACAGCATGGCGCGGCAGGCGTGGTGCTGTTCCACCGGAGCGGCGATGCGGACCTGGGCGTGCACGGCAACGCCGGCCTGTGGCGCCCCGACCCTGGCAGCCATCGGCTGGCGCTGGTGCTGTACCAGACGGAGGTCAAGGCAGAGGACGGGCCGGCCGCGGGCGAGGCCCCAGTTGAGGCCGGCACCCCAGCGGAAGATGGCGGGGAAGAGCTGGCGGCATACATGGAGGAGAGCCGCGCGTGCGACGTGGCGCCTGAGTGATGCACCATGGGTATTGTAGTTGGTAGCAGAGCGGGACCATGCTTGCAGCAACATTGAAGTTAATGCGGGGGCGGGCTGTCTCTCGAAGGAAGGCCTGCCAAGGCCGCTGCGCCGCCGGGGCATGATGCATAGTCAGCGGCATACATGGACGTCTTTGGAAATGATATGGTGCAGTATGTGGAGCATTTTGGTCGTTCAATTTGCTTGCTAGCTCTGACTCTAAATTCTGCAGGCCAGAGTAATAGGAGAAGGAAGTGCCGAGCGCGGCAAATGGCGTTGCCATGAGGGTCTGTCTGGTGAAATTTTATGGCTGCTGAGAGGCGATGTGTGTGTGTGTTGTGATTTTGAGTTGTTTCATGGAGTGCGTCATTAATGAACAGTGCGGTACGGTGCCCATACCGATGCCCCCAATGTGTATGGTGAATTGATTCAGCAGCGATGTGGAGGCAGAAATCTCTCACGGCAGCGTCTGCATCTTGGCTTGATACTCATTTCCCCACCGTTGCGCGCGGCCTTGTTGACGAAGGCCTCCGTGTCAGCGCATGCATGCCAACTGCCGCCAGAGCTGGGGCCGCAGATGCTGCTGCGCGGCTCTCCTGCGCGCACTTGGCGCGGAAATGGCCAGTCTCAAGAGTGCACGCCTTGCGGGTCGTCCTGCCATGGTTGAATTCTGTGACGGCCTTGAACACGCCGCACTTCTTGCAGCACAGCCGGCCCCGTGCGCGCTGCGCAGGCGGGCGCCAGTGCTGCAAGGAGGTGCCACATGCTCAAGGCCATCGCAGTCCGTACCACGGCAGCACGGATAGCAAGGCGTGTACAATCAAGCCCTTGGCCAGGTTCAGGCGCCAGAGCGCGCAGGTGAGCCGCGCCGCAGTGTATGCGGTTCTCGCTCATGCGGCACTCGGCATGCATGCGCCGGCACGGAGGGCGCGTGAGGGTGTTAACCAGGGTGTCTGCACCATTATGGTGATCTGCTCAAGCACGATATGCAATGATCATGCGTGCGGACTACAGCCTGCAGTAGACCTGAAGGTTGGAGCATTCTGATCAGAGATGGATGATATGTACATATGATCCTGTCCGACTGCCATTGTGTACAGCGTACACTGCGGGCGTGTATGCTGTAACGCACCGCTGATGCGGCAATCCATGCACCCAGACACGTCACTGCCGCAGCCGTGGGCGATTTCAGCTCATGGTGGCACCTACAAATTGTGCACGCTGCGTCGAGTGCCCGGCAGCAGAGCGGCGGCAGGACGGCGCTCAGCGGTTGGCGCGGATGAAGGCGCGCATGCCGTCGTGGCCCGCGTACGCGGCGACCAGGCGCCCGGCCGCGTCGTCCTGCCAGAGCCAGGTGCCGGCGGCGCGCGCGTGGCCGGCCGCGGCCGCGAATGCGCCTGCCGAGGGGAAGGCCTCGTAGAGGTAGGCGCGCGTCTGGCGCACGCGCCGCGTGTCCGCCTGCCAGAGCCGGATCTGGTCCGCAACCGTCTGCACGCATGCCGCACACTGTCCAGCGGTGCACGGACGGCGGTGCAAGGCTGCACAGGCTACAGCTGTGCGCATGCGACGTGGTAGCTGTGCTGTTTGGAACATGTGCGCGGAAGAGGCTGAGGACGGCCTGTCTCGCCATGGACCGGGGTGCAACATGCAGACATCCTCGAGCTTCCTTGGCGCATCCTGGTGTGGTGCGAGAGCTGGGCCGCATTCCAAGCCCTGCAATGCGATCCGTCAGTGCAGGCGCGCACGCTGCCAATACACAGGCAGGCAATGGGCACAGTGGACAAGCCAACCGGACCATACTGCCTGTAGCCGGCGCTCGCCCTGCCCCCCTGCAACCGTAGCGCGGGCGCGCGCCTCCGGGACGATGGGCACGCGCTGCGCGACGTGCGGGTGCGCGTGCTTGCGCAGGAAGTCCACGATCTGGTCCGCCGCCAGGCCGCAGCCCAGCGCGCCGGTCACGCTCTCGCGCGTCAGCACGCCCACGAACAGGTTGGGCAGCACGCACTCGCAGCGCACGAACAGGCGCAGGATGGCCGCCTGCAGCGCCGACGACGTGTACGCATACACCTGCGCGATGTTCACCTTCTTCCAGGAGCGGGGCGCGGGCTCTGTCGGGCCTGCTGTATTGCAGGAGACCAGGCGGCTGAGCTGGTGGGAGGGCGCGGGCGGGTGCGGCTGGGTGCAGGCAGGTGCTGGCAGGTACGGGCGGGTGTGGGCGGGTGCGCGCCTTGGAACAGAGCACAAGCGTGGCAGCCTCCAGCGCGCCTGCCAGTGCATTTGCCAGCGGGCATGCCCCTGATCTGGAGTACCGGCAAGCCCACATGCGCAGAACAAGGACATGGTGCCGCGGTGGAGGCGGCACGCATGGTCGGGTGGCACCAGGAGGCGCGCGCCGGGCCGCACCCGGTAGTTGGTCTCCACGACGATGAAGCCGTCGCTGACCTCGCCGGCGGCCTCGCCGGCGCCGCCGCTCGCCAGCGCCTGCGCGAGCCGCGTCGGCGCCAGCCAGACGCCGCCCGCCGCCCTGCGCGCTGCTGCCGCCTGGTCAGGAGCTGGCAGAGGGCATGATAACGCGTGCGTGCAAAAGCGGCCCGGTGACAACCATGCCTTCAGCTGTCTCCCACGGCATTGGCCGAACGTGCGTACAGGCTCGCCTCCTAGGAGGCAGTGCACTGTACTGTGGACAGTAGGGCAGAAGTCGCACACATCACCTGCACAGCATGCCAGCTGACACGCGCAAGGTCGACGAGGGAGGCAGATTGCGCAGGTTCACGGCGCCGCACGAGCTGCAGCGCCTGCCGAGCAGGCTGCGTCCCAGGGGCGGCACAGGCCGCGGCGCGCCTGAAGGGCAGCAGCAGGCCGAGCTGCGCCAGGTCGGTCGCGATGCCGCGCTCGGCCGCGCGCAGCGCAGCCGCGGCGAACGGCGCGCCGACCTCGCGGAAGCCCAGCTGGAGCAGGAAGTTGAGAACCTCGCCCAGCGACTCGCCTGCGCTGGGCGGGCGGCCCACCAGCTGGCGGCCCTGTTGGTCACCCTGTTGTGTGCGCAGCGCGCCCGACTGGCTGCAGCCACCATGTCACACATGCCGCGGCTGCCATGTCACACATGCCAGGAAAAGCCGCCAAGACTGCTTCCGTACCCAAGGCGCCGCCTGCGGTGTGCAGTGCGGCTCACACGCGATGCGGCTCACACACAGCCACCGCCATCCTGACGCCCAGATAAAGGGCGGGCGAGCGAGCAGGCGGCGCAGCCCTGCAGAAGCAGAGCGCGCGGGGGCGCGCCAAAGCGCGCGTCGACGCTGGCGATGTACTCGCGGAGCAGCAGCCAGAGCTGGCCGTACGTGTCCAGCAGCAGGAACTGGAAGCCCTGCTCGGTGATGCTGCGCTCGCCTGCGCGCGCGCCGCAGGGCGTCAGCTGATGCGCGTAATCGAAAGACACCGCCAAACGACTGTAGATGCGCCTGGCGCATCCTCGCTTGTGCTACACTTGTCCCGCGTGTCATCCCTGTCAGGCAACAACACATGCACGGCCAAGTTGCTCTCGAGAATGCAGGGTCACGCGCAAGCTCTGCGTGCCGCCGGACACCTGACAGTGCAGGCCCTTGAGAGTTGGTTGCGCAGCAGTTCACGCGTAAACGTGCGGGCGTGATAAGCAGGCACATGCCAGCGGACCCTGCGTCCCCAGACCCTACACAGCACTTGCTTTGACTATGATATGTAAATCGAATGCAGGCAGAGGCGACGGTGGGCATGTCTGATGGGCGCACCCTGAGCGAGGCTGAGCAGGCCCGCCGCGGACAGCAGCGCGTCGATGGGCAGCGGCTCCGACGCGGGCAGCAGCGGCGCCGGCGCCGGCGGCTGCTCCGCGCTGCCCACCAGGTACAGCATCAGGGCCTGGCGCGCCCGCATGCCCTCTGCCCCAGATCCCAAGCAGGTGCAGCACGCATGCATGAAAGGGCCCACGGCAGCTGCGCAGTGCTGACTGCTTTGTCAGGTCACCTCAGCTCACCTCAGCTCACCTCAGCGCGCGCCCTGCCAACTGCATCGCTGCAGGTTGCTGCAGAGGCCGGGGCTGCCGCCCCCACGTGCATGCATGTGCGCGCACCTCCCACTGGCGCGCCGCGTGCTGGTCCAGCTGCGGCCGCGCGGGCGCGGCCTCCAGCACCGCCGCCGGCACGCCGCCGCCCTCCTTCCCCCGGCTGCCGACCGCGCGCTGCTGCTCAGCCCCTGGGACAGGGCGGGGTTGCGATATGGTGTATAGGGACTGGTAGACAGACCGCGGCACCATCGGGGCCCTGTCGGTCACGGTGCGCGCGCACGGGGAGATGGGTGCGTGCGAGACATGGGCATACGCTGCTGCAGCCTTCCTTCCCTGGCTTGTACACAGCGGCGACCCCCATACCATGGGCACCCTGCCGAGGTGCAGGACAGGGACAGCATCGCCGTCCACGAAGCTTCCCCGCTGCGCCAGCGGGCCATGCACGCATGCCGTGGAGTACAGAAGCGACCCCAGGCAGCAACGCCTCCAAAGCCCCGCCGAGCCGCTCAGCCTGTCAGGCGCTCAGAACAGCCGGGGCCGGGCCGGCCGGGCGGAGGCGTGCGCCTGGAGGTGACCGCCCAGTGCAGCTGCTCCCTGTATGCCGGGTGTACCCTACCCTATACCTAACCGGCCGGGCGCAAGCGCGCCTCAGGAAGTGACCGCCCAGCGCAGCTGCTCCCTGCATGCAAGGTGCACCCTACCCTACACCTAATCGGCCGGGCGCAAGCGCGCGCCTGGAGGTGACCGCCCAGCGCAGCTGCTCCCTGAACGCGGGGTGCAGGTCCAGCGCGCCGTCCGGGGCCCTGCACACGGGCGCGCCCGCTCTGCCTGGGCCCTGTGCAGCCGAGCAGGAGGCCCGTGGCACCCGCCCGGCGGTGCAAAGCACCCGGGCGCAGGTGCCTGCACTGCATGCAGAAGCTCCCGTCAAATGCTCATGACAGCCCACCTACATCACAGCACAGCGAAGGGTGTCTGGAACCTGTGTGCAAAGCATGTGAGCACATGGGCCCCTCTTAACAGGTCCACAAAGCTTCACAAATACTGAGCGTAATAAGCAGGCCACTAGGCGGGACGGATACCTAGTCAGTCCGCCCTGGACAGCAGAGCACACCAGCACTCGCACTACCTCCCGCGCTGCGCATGCGCCCTGGCGGCAGGGCGCGCACTCCTTCGTGCGCGTCGGCACAAGGAGCTGCAGCCGGCGCAGGCGGTCCAGCGCCGTCTGGTGCTTGGTCGTCGCCGTCGCACGCGGCCACGCGTCGACCAGGCCTGTGCCACAGGCGAGAGGCTGTGGGCGCTTTGCTCAGCTCGCGAGCGACAGGGCCTGCGGCTTGCGCCGCGGCACAGCGTCAAGCAAAGAGCGCCGTCACTTGCGAGCATATATGCAGTGCCCAGGAGCTTCAGCCAGCACTGCTGCTCACATAGCACAGCGTGCTCGCACGGGTGAGGCCTGGGAAAGGCCCCTGCACCTCCCAGCGGCGCTCGGAAACGCGGTCAGCAGCCTGTCTGGGGCACCTTGTCTAGGCACAAGGCCCCGGCGTGCGCACTCGCTGGCACTGGCGTGTCCAGGAAGAGCAGCCGCAGCACATACTGCTTCGCGATGGGCGGCAGGCCGCGCAGGATCGCCTGGCACGCCCAGTGCGACGCGTACAGCTTGGTCGCCGTGTCCCGCGGCAGGCCCTCCAGCCAGCTCACAAAGTCCATGGGCCGCTAGCGTGCTGCGCTGCCTGGCGCGGTGGCTACATCATGGTGCGGGCTACATCATGCACATCGACTTGGAGTGCAGCGTCGGGGACTGCCTTGCAAAATACTGCTTCACCTCGATCCAGCCTGTTACACCTCCCTGACAGCGTCAAGGTAGAAAGCTGGAAAGTAGCTGTTTCTTGCATGATGAAACATTCTATGGCACAGGACAGTTCTGGCTCTTGCTGTGTGTTTATGGACTTGTGTGATGCAGGGTGTCAAGCCATCTGTGTGTCGAGCCATCTGTGTTCTCCCAGGGGCCATGCACAGAACTGAAAACCTTTCGGACAAAAGTAACATGACATCACAGTTTGAGGGGTGCAAGATGCGAGGAGCATGCTGGCACCACCATCTCGCAAGTAGTTACAGGTCTCGCACGCCGGCCAGGCGCCGCGCAAGGAGCTTGTGAGCCCTGGCTCGCGGTGACTCTAGCAGCAGCGGCTACTCCCCGCGCTCCCAAAGAATGTACGTCACGAGTGCTGTGGCGCTGCACCCGCGCCCTCTCGTCTGCCAACAAAATTTATAGTCCCTGGGGGAGCGCCTGCGCGTGCGCTGCAGGCCGCCCGAGCACAGCCCCCCCCCTCAATGCAGGCAAATGTGCCCAGCACCAGTGCAGCCACTCCCAGAGCCGCCTGTTCACGCGGGCGCTTGGACAACCCCGCGGCTGCCACGCGGCCGGCGCGGGAGCAGCCGAGCCTCCGCGCGCCAGCGCCCGCCCCTTGGGCAACACCCAGAAGAGATAGCGCAAGCCCCTGCGCTCCCTCGTGCGCCCCCCGCGCTGTGCCGCATGCAGTAGGGTTTGCTGCCCTACTCCCAGTTGGCAGCGCAGATCTCCGCCAGGTCCACCACGCGCTGGCTGTAGCCCCACTCGTTGTCGTACCACGCGACAACCTTCACCATGTCGTCGCCCTGCGCGCGATGCACCATACACATATTAAGGCGCACTGCATCAAGCCTCGCACGGTGAGAGACAGGCGGAGTCGCTGATATGCAGCAAATTCCTTCACACCCAACACTGATGAATGCGCTAGTTCAGATGAAACTGACAGACTGCACATGCTGCCTAACCACAGACATGCTGCTCTGACCCCTGGCAGGCTGCTTGCATCATCCCAGCAGCCCTGTATCCTGTAGCATAGCATGGAGGCACTCGGCAACGCCCACGTTTCTGACAGCTGCCCATGTTGACACCGATCTTTATGAAAGCTGTGGCGGAGCACATGAGCACACAAGCAAACGCACACCACGCCCAATGGATTGCGTCGGGCGGCGACCGGGCGGCCGGGCGCGCGCACCATGACCATCGTGAGCGACGAGTCGATGGTGGTGGACACGTCGCTGAGCGCAAAGTCCTTGGACACGAGCGGCAGGTCGGAGACGGCCAGCACGCCCTTCTGCGCGCCGGCCGCGGCCTCGCGGAACGCGCTGTTCACCTCCTCCGCGAACGTCTTCTTCTCCACCTGGATCACCAGGTCCACGACCGACACGTTGGGCGTGGGCACGCGCAGCGCGATGCCTGCGCGCGCCGCCGCCGGGGGCATACGTGAGCCGCCGCGCGGGGGCAGCGCAGGGTCAGTGCACTTCCACACCCTAGGCCGCACTCGCCGCCAGGGTGCGCATGAGCTTCGCGGTGGTGCGGCCTATGTGCATGCCTGCGCGCACTGCAGCGCTCGTTGCGGGAGCGCACAGGCCGGTGCACGACCGAGCAGCCTGAGGGCGCGCGCAGCTGCTGCCAAGCTGTGCTGCACTGGGCGCCCGCCTGCGGCGCGCCCACCCTCCCCTGTGCTGCCAGGCTGCACGCTGGCGCTGCTCCAAGTGCTCGGCCAGCGGCGCGCGGCCGGCCGTGGAGCCCGGCCCCGCCGAGCGCGGGCCGCGCACCGTTGAGCTTGCCCTTGAGCTTGGGCAGCACGAGCGCGACGGCCTTGGCCGCGCCGGTGGACGTGGGCACGATGTTGAGCGCGGCCGCGCGCGCGCGGCGCAGGTCGCGGTGGCTCGCGTCCAGCAGCCGCTGGTCGCCGGTGTAGCTGTGCGTGGTGGTCATCGTGCCCTTGACGATGCCGAACTTCTCGTCCAGCACCTGCGCGCGTTACTTCTGTCGCTTACCGCCCGTGCGCGCATAACTTATTGAGCCACTGTTGCCAGGCTGGGCAGGCTTGCCCTGTCCAGAAACGCCATTGGGCGACACCCTACCTTATCAATATACCAGTACAACGCTGTACGCGGCAGCTCGAGTCCTAGGAGCGCAATAACCGCTGCGGCTGCCGTGTGCCGAGCACGCCGGCAGCGACCACGCCGCAAAATGCTGGACAGCAGAACAGCATCTTTTGCATGTGCACAGATCAGCGCAGGCCCAGCACAGGTTGCACAGCGTCTGGTATCTGTTGCAAAGACAGTAGCGACATAACGTAAGACGTGACATGACTTTAGATATTTACCCGTCTGACAACCCTCTGTCCGAGCTAAAATCAAGCAGCCCGGGCGCCGCGCCTTGGCGAAGGGCGCCAGGCAGTTGGTGGTGCACGAGGCGTTGGACACGATGTCATCGCTGTGCTTGTAGTCGTGCGCGTTGACGCCGCACACGTACGTCGGGATGTCGCTGCCCTTTGCGGGCGCGGTGATGAGCACCTGGCCGCGCCGCCGGCGCGCCGTGTCAGGGCGGCGCGCGCGCGCGTCCACGGCGCCAATCGGGCCACACAGGCTGCAGCGCCACCGGCGCGTCAGGCGCGCTGAGCATCCCTCGGGAGGGACAGAGTGTCGACGCGTCCAGGCAGGGCAGAAGCCCTCTTGAGCAAACCACGGCTGCGCAGCCGACCGCTCTTCCGCTGCGGCCGATGCTGCGCACTCGCTGCGGCGCACATGCATGCACGGCCATGGACGGCGCTGCGCGCGGGGGGCCCCACCTTCTTGGCGCCCGCCTGCAGGTGCTTGCCGGCGCCCGGGCGGTCCAGGAAGACGCCCGTGCCCTCAATGACCAGGTCGATGTTCTGCGGCCGCGCGCGCGCCCCGCTCAGCTCCCCGGCACCTGGCCTGCCTGTTCAGCTCCCCGGCGCCTCCCTGCCTGTTCAGCTCCCCGGCAACTGGCCGGGGTGATGACGGCGCATGAAGTCGCCCGCGACATCATGCCCCCGGGCATGCCCTGCACCGGTGCCCTCGCAAGCGCGCCCCTGTTAGGGTAGGCTAACCCTACCCTATACCCTACCCTGTCCTGTTTGCGTGCACGGCACAGCCGCGCCGCATGGGCGCGCCTCCTCCTTCCAGGGCAGCGACAGCGGGTCGCGGCTGCTGACGACGCGGATCTTCTTGCCGTTCACGGAGATGTGCGAGTCGTCGACCGTCCTGGCGCGGCGCGGCGCGCGTCAGCGCGCGCTGCTGCCGCCCGCGCGTCCTGCACACAGCCTGTCTACCTGTCTACACGCAGCGCCCTGCACGCTCGGCACGGCGCGGCCAGCGTGTGGGGGCGCACTGCACGTCGGCGTTGAACGTGCCGAGCGTGGAGTCGTACTTCAGCAGGTGCGACGCCTGCTTCACGCCGCCTGCGCGCCGCGGCCTGCGGCTCAGCCGCCCAAACGTGCTGATACATGGCGCGGGCCTGCACGGCACAGCGCCTCCCGACGGAAAGAGAGCGCGCGGCCGGGGCGCGCCGGAGTCGTTGATGACCACGATGTTCAGGTTGCTGTTGTCGCGGCCCTCCACGCAGCGCAGGAAGTTGCGGCCTGCGGCGGACACAGCTCGGCACCAACGCAAGCAGGCGCCGTGCGCAGTGAGACGGCCAGGCGGCAGGGCGGGCACACCGATGCGGCCAAAGCCGTTGATGGCCACGTTGAGCTTCTTGCCCTTGCACTCGGTCACCTGCTTTGCGCCGACGGTGCCCTGCGCACAAGCACGCGTGCTATGTGAGTGCGACTCAAGAGGGAGGCCGTGTAGCGCGGCAGCGCCGCGCATGTGCTGCGCATCCCAGCACCCCAGCGGCAGCACGCGGCGCCTGCGGTGGCATGCTTCGCAGTCCGGCCGCCCTGCAGCGTGCTCTCCCAAGCTCGCGGCCCTGAGGCCTGTCCCACGCCAATGTCTTGCCAGGCCCGGCCAGTACGAACTCGGCGACAGGGGGCTCACGGTGGTCGACTGGGCGGCCACACGGCTCCGGAAGGCGCTCTGCTGGGCACGGCCGAGGCGGACCTCGGTCTTGAACCCGAGGGCGACGGCGGGAGCCTGCACCTGGCACACCACCCACACATTGCTCAGCCTGGCCGTGAGCCTGAAGGCTCTGCAAGCCTAGGCCCTGCAAGTGGCTGTTTTCTCCGCACGCGTGCTGGCACTCTCCGCGCATGGCACAGCCGGTGGACAAAGCTCGCGCATGATGCATCAACCGCATCACGCGCGCGCCGCCACCGCCGACGCCGCGCCTCCCGGCAGCCAGCAGGAGCAGGCAGGCAGTATAATCCCTGCTCAACTGGCAGCCTTCGTAGGCAGGGGCAGGGCGACGGCAAATGGCTTATCCTGTGAGGGGAACCAACCTGTGCCGGGGCAGCACAGCGAGGCGTCCGGCCAGCACGCATAGGGCGGACGCCAGCAACCGACTGCATCTGAGCGAACGCCATTGTCAAGTTTTATGCAACGCTTTAGCAAGCCGGCTTGAGTCTCTCCTCCGGCTTTCCTGTGGCTCGAGGCAAGCGAGGGCGCTGCTGTGTGTAGTTTAGCTCCCCTGTTGATCCTCGCTCGAGGCAAGCGAGGGCGCATGCATGAGCATTTCTTGCCCGGCACCAACCTGTCTCCCTGCGCTGTATGTTACACGCCTGCAACGCACATTGCAAGCCCCTCAGACGCCTGGGCGTACCCGCAAGCAGAAACCACACTGGGGCACCCGCAAGCAGAAACCACACTGGCGCACTCGCGCACACCCCCAGGGCCGCCGGCACCGCCTGTGCGCGCGGCGCTGCCTGGCACTGCACACGCACGCACCATGCCTGGCTACCGCGCCGCCGCCGCCTCAGGCCGCTGCGCTTCTCGCTGCACGCGCTGCGCGTCTGCCGGCAGCCCCTCCGCCGCAGGGGCTGCCTGCTGTGAGCCGCGGCCGCGCGCTCATACGGCCACCTGCGCCTTGGCGCTGCAGATAGTCGCAAACGCGGCGCCCTTGAGCGAGGCGCCGCCCACCAGGAAGCCATCCACGTCCTCCATGCCCGCCAGGTCGCCCGAGTTCTTGTCATTTACGGAGCCGCCTGCGGCGCGCGCGCAGGTCCCGCTCACGGGCATGCTTGGGCAGTGCGGGATGCGAGGGCGGCCCGCCGCTCCCTGCTCCATGCGGCCGGCAGTCCATTGGAGTGCTTGCCCGTGACAAGGCAGCCTGCCATGCGCGTGCTGGGGACAGGCGGGCTGCGGGACAGAGACGCTGCATGCGCGGCCGGGGCGTCCCCGACCGCCCGGGGCTGCCAGTGCTGCCAGCAGGGCGGTGGGCGCGGCACGCATGCCAGCTAAATGAAAGCCCTGTAGCTTCCTGCGGCTCTCCGTCTGGGCCTGTGCGGCGCTCGGGCGCCCAGCAGGCGCCCATGCAGGCACGCAGGGCCCGACGGCGGGCCCGCCGCACCGTAGATGATGCGCGTGGAGCCGGACACGTCGGGCGACACATTCTCCGCCAGCCACTTGCGGATGTAGGCGTGCACCTCCTGCGCCTGCGCCGGCGAGGCCACCTGCGCGCCGCCGCCGCCCGCGCTGGGTGACGCCGGGGCTGCGCCTGGCAGCAGGCCGCGCCTTCGGATGTCAGGGCAAAAAACCCTCCGCTTGCGTTGACACAGTGAGCCGCTCGATGCATAGTGCTCAGTCGGAGCGTCTATGCAACGGCAGACACCCACTGGGTCATGCCACAGGTGCACAGGCAGGAGCAAGGTCACAGTTTCCGTGGCAGCTGCCGAAGCTCCCGCACGGTGGCGGTGACCGGCGGGGCGCGCCTTGCCCGTGCCGATGGCCCAAACAGGCTCATACGCGACGACGACGTGCTGCCAGTCGGCGACGCGGTCCGCCACGCCCTTCAGCTGCCCCTCCAGGACGGCATACATCTGTGCGCATGGGCTGGACCCTGTCAAGCGTTGCTAGGCGGACCCCCTGGCAAACCCGCCCTGCCCTTTGCGGCCACCTGCAGGCCTCCAAGGTGCAGGGCAGCCCGGCCCAGAACGCCTGGTCAGATGCACGCTCGCGACTGCGCCCAATGACGAGCAGCCGTCAAGCGCAGACGCAACACCGACGTGCACTGCTTCAGCTTTGCTCAGCGGTGGTGTCTTCAGTCTCATCCAGTCCAGTGTAGTGTAGGGCGCGAGGATGACCACAGTCAGAGTAGGTGGCAGCAGCCGTTGCAGCGAGCGGGCACCACCTGCCCGCTCTCGCGCTGCTCCAGCGTCTCGCCGATGCACGCAATGACCTTCAGGCCGTTCTGCAGCGCGGTCGCGACCTTGTCGCCCACAAACTCGCTGCTCTCGGTGAAGATGCTGCGCCGCTCTGAGTGCCCTAGGATGACCCACGGCACGTGCATGTCCACAAGCT
>JAABUV010005427.1_pt1 | contig 14557 bp, 12 predicted proteins | sample 5559971 | NCBI WGS metagenome assembly JAABUV01 (sample SAMN10711881, study PRJNA513362) | rock metagenome | isolation source: Antarctica rocks | place: Antarctica: Victoria Land, Knobhead nord | collected 2015-12-19
CGAGGGCGGCGCGACCAAGGGGGCGTAGGCGGCAATCATGAGCAATCCTCCTCCCCCCAGTCTACCCCAACCCCAAAAACCTAACGTTGTAGTATTAGGCAGCGCACGATTCCTCAGCGGACGCAGCGCTAATCCAATCAGACCCTCCGCACGACGCACCTCAGCCAGCGGCGTGTTATCCCGGAGTGGGATAATCCATACCTCGGACCAGTCGAGTGTCCGCTCTACATCAGCGCAATGTTGACGGAGGCGGTTACGAACGCCAGTTACAGTGGATCCGACATACAATACACGACCACCCCAATCACAGACGATGTAGACAGCGCGAACTGGGCCGGCTTCCATGTCCCGACTGATTCGCACAGGCCAGGTTGTCGGCTCAACGGCGTCGAGCCATTTGCCAGCGAACTCGCACGCAGACAGATAAAGCGTGGCTCTCAAGACTCCACCTCCCGGTCGAGAACATCTTCCTCTCCCTCATCGTCCCATTCGGCGGCAATGGCGTTGGAATCCTCATCCTCGTCGATTTCATCTTCAACTTCATCGTGCGCGTCTACTGGGCTGCCGGCGTTGCGGTACTTACGAATCCACGTCGCCCTCCACAGTACAACCGCTTCTGCAGTTGGCTGGAGGACATCTGCCCATGCGTCACAGTGGGGCTTTGCAACGCCATCCGTGTCGATTAGGGGAGATCCATCAACGCCAATCACTTTCTCCACCTCCCGTCTGACATTACCAAGACCCTCTATAGCGGCCGACAATCTCGCGAGAGCGTTCTGAAGCTTTTCATGGGCGGTCTGATCAGATCGGGATGCCTTGATAGAGCCGGCTGGAGGAAATGTTGCCCGGAGGTGAGCGTCTGTTACGGGGCGTTCCTGGGCGCCATCGTCCGTACGGACTATAGTACCGTTCTCGTCGACCACTCTGATCGGATGACCGTTAGCGTGGTCAATGAGGGCGCGGTGGAGTTGGCGGAGACCGGAGGGTTCTCGTAGCATCGCGTCGATGACTTGGCCGGGCGTGCGCCGATCAGGCTGGTTGTTGTTAGCGGTGCCACGGTCGGCGTGTAGCTGTAGGCTGGCGATAAGTGGGTAGGCGCCGCGGGCGGCGAGTTCAAGACGATCTGAGCCGAACCGATCGGGATTAGCGTCATAATCCCTCATGGCAGCCTGTAGAAGGTCATCGGGTGAGCGGAATGTCGCCTTCCAGTTACCATCCCTGACTGCTTCACCGAAACCATCTTGCATGTAGCGGCGGATTCGATCCACCTTCTCATTGCAATCGATCCCCCTCACGATTAGGGCGGTGGCGAGCTTGGTACGTAGTGTTGAAGAGAGACGCTTTCGGGTCGACTGGGTCGCGACGGCATCGCGGATCGCAACTCGATACGTGGGATCGTTGGACGTGAACACCTCGATGATCGCGGCCGCTCGTTCTGCCGGATTACCCGAGAGGTGGGCACTCGCGGCTTCATCTCGGGTGATTGAGCCAGCCATCCACGACCGCCGCGTAGGTGTCAGCAAGCCCCTTCGCTCCATCTCTTGGAGAGCCGCGTCAGCCAAAGACTCCCACTCGGGGCCTTCGCCCCATTCCTTGGGCGCATCGACGTGCCGGAGGGCAACTAAGCTACGGACTGCGCTGGAGAACGTTTCATTGCTTTCAAGGAATGGTTCATACCCAACCAGGATAAGGGCGGGCACACGGGCACACCTCAACGCCTCCATCACAGCCTTACTGGGCCCGAGATCAAGCGCATTATTAAGGTTCTCCACAATAGCGCGCAATTGGCGATCTGACATATCGTAGGCGCAGTCGACGGATCGAGCTTCGATAATGTCATGGACAGCGGTTATCCGTGATGACCCTTCCGAGGTCGTAGGAACCCACAGATCAGAACAGCCATCGCTGTGGATGTAGCGCGTTGGAGTAAGCCATACGTCGGTGAGAACCCCTTGGTTTCGGATCGAGTACCGCCAGTCGTTAGTGGCAAGCACATGCCGCTTGGCTTGATCCGACGCCCAGGTGAGGTGCTCACGAGACTCAATCTCCACTTCAAGCCATGGACTACGTCCCTGGCTCTTTGGGTCGGGGATAGGTCGAAACCTGGACTCCTCGCCACCAGTTCCAGGGACGACGGCAAAGGGGTGACGCCGAGATGGGCCGATCCGTGGATTACGCGGGTCAGGCATCACCTTCTGCGCCCATACCTCAGATCGAACAGCTACGACAACACCGCCGGGTACAGCCATGCGGAACGGCGATTCCATCGAGCGGCGTAGTTCGGAGGGGTCTACGACTGCGTCAGCGACGCAGCTGGCGGCAGATGGATCGAGACCGAAGACCACCTCAAGCTTGCTCGCTGCAGTTCGGCGTGCTCCAGCGTGGGCATAGCTGGGCAGACGATCGACAGGACGGGGCAGAACATGGTCGTCGGTAAGTGTTTTTGATGAGGATGAGGTAACCATTAGGATGCGCTCCTTTTCTTATAATGCGCAGCCGGAGCCATTGGCCCAAACTGGACATACGTCCCCAGTCTGCTGACTTTATATCGCCAGCCCAGGGATCGGGAGCGACCCGCAGGTCGCCTTCGCGCATCCCCCTTCGGACCGCCTGGGAGGATCCCGGTGTGGCCGAGGGCGCAACGGCTTGTCCGCCAGTCTCAAGGAGTACTAGCGAGGCTCCGCCTCAGACCGACGAGATGTAGGGCGCGGGCAGAGGCGTGAGCGGATGCATGAGGGCCTCTGGTTGCGGAAACCAGCGCGGTGCGGTACACCTGCTGTCATGAGACCGCGTAGCGGTCGGTTGGCCCAAAGCCAGTCCACAACCAGAGGCTACCATGAGCGTATCACCGTCCACCTCCGTCGCGACGATCCTGCGAGAGCATGTGACCCTGGACGTCGAGAGCATTGATCGGCTGTACCTCAACGTGTATGTGCCGCTGTTGCAACGAGCGGCGGGGGTGGTGACGTTCTTCCGCCACCATCGGGGCGCGACCTTCGCGTCCTCGGCGCTGATGGAGCCGATCAGCACGGCCTTTGTCGCGGCGCTGGAGCGCTATGCGCGCGTGCAGGGGGTGCCGCTGCTCCCCTTCGTCAAGGGGCAGCGCAAGGACGACGTAGCTGCGGAGCACCTGGCCCGCTTCCAGGAACGGGAGGGGGTACTCTTCATCGGTAAGGCGCAGGAGAAAGCCCCCGTCTTCCGCACCGAGAAGCGGCGCAATCCACAAACGGGTCAGCCGTACCCGTGGATCGTGTCGTCCACGGCGCTGGTCAACCACTACGACATCTATGCGGTCGACGAGGACTTCGGCCCCTTTTTCCTCAAATTCTGCTCCTAACTTCCCCTACACCGCCAAGCTGTGCCTGAACGGGCACGCATACCTCAAGCGCCAGTTGACCAAGGAAGGCATCGCCTTTGAGGCCCTGGACAATGGCCTGCTGTCGTGCGCCGATCCAGCCCGCGCCCAGGAGATCGGCGCTGGGCTGTCTGCGCCCCTGATCGACGGGTTGCTCCGCAAGTGGCTCGCCCGCCTGCCCCACCCCTTCACCCCGGAAGACCGCGCAGCGGGCTATCGCTATGACGTGTCCATCCTGCAGGCCGAGTTCGCGCTGACGCAGGTGCTTGATCAGCCCGTGACGGGCCGCATCCTCTTTGAGGAGGTGATCCGCGAGAACCTGGACCTGGGGCGACCGAGCCAGGTGCAACTCATCTTCGACCGCCGTGTGACCACGCGCACGCCGGGGCGCTTCCGCACCCGCGTCATCACCCAGGGCGTCACGCCCTCGCTCTATGTGGACTACAAGAAGACACGCATCAAACAGTATCACAAGGAGGGGCGGGCGTTGCGCACCGAGACCACCATCAACGACGCACGCGACGTCGCCATCGGCAAGCGGCTGCACAACCTCCCAGCGTTACGGGCGGTCGGCTTCACGGCCAATCGACGTCTGCTCGACGTCCAAATACTCAGCCACGATTGCTTTATCGGCGAGGACGCCTTCGCGCAGGTGACGCGGCCACAGGTCGTGAGGGATCAACGCGTCTCTGCCCTGCCCTTCGCCGATCCGCGCGTGCAGGCCCTCTTGAGCGTGCTGGTCCTCTATTGTCTGCTGCCGCAGGGGTTCGCCCACAAAGATGTCCGTGAGCGCCTCGCGCTCCTGCTGGGTTGTGAACCCGGCACCATGACCCCAGGCCGTCTGACGTATGACCTCCGTCGCTTGCGCCTACACGGGCTGATCGCACGCATCCCGCACACCCATCGCTACCGTGTCACCGACGAGGGCCTGCGCACGGCTTTGTTCTTTACCCGCGTCTACGCCCGCATTCTGCGTCCGGGCCTCGCGCGCATCCTCCCCGCCGCCCCGCCGGGGGACACCGCGCTGCGGCCCTATTTCGACAAGCTGGAGGTAGCCATTGACCACTGGGCTGACCAGGCGAAACTCGCCGCCTAAACTTGACGCAATCGCACGATATATCCGTCTTCAAGACATCTAGGCATCTACCCAGTGTAACCGCCATCTCCACTCTAATGGAGACGTAGACCGACGACGATCACCGCGTCGCAGGCAATTTCTATGCTACCATACTGGCTCAGAAGAATGCAAGCCCGGTGTGATTTTGTGATTTTGTAATTCGGCGCCGAAAGCTTGACGCAGCGGCGCGCCCATGATATTGTATGGAATGTGCGAAATAATTGCACATTATGCAATGGGCGTCGCGGGGGTAAGGGCCATAGCGGGGACACGCAATAGTACCACGCAGGCGGTGAGCAAGGCCGTGCGCGTGCTGGCATGCTTCGGCGCGGCCGGCGCGACGAGCCTCGGCGTGGCCGATCTGAGCGCGATGACCGGCTGGACGCCCAGCACGGTCGGACGCCTACTCTCCGCTCTTGAAGGCGGCGGCCTGGTGCAGCGCGATGAGGCCAGCGGCCGCTACCTGCTGGGGCTACAACTCGTCGCCCTGGCCGGCACGGCGCTCGCCACCAACGCGTTCTACGCGGTGTGCCATCCCCACCTGATCCGTCTCGCGACGACGAGCGGCGAGACCACCAACCTGTGCGTACCCGAGGGCGCGACAGACGACACGGTGCTGGTCATCGACGAGGTGTTGGGCACGCACCCGATCAAGTTGAGCGGCTGGCTCGGCACGCGCCATCCCCTGCACGCCGGCTCGGCGGGTAAGGTGTTGCTGGCCGCGCTGCCGCCGGAACGGCGCGACCTCTTTCTCGCGACGGCGGACCTGTCGATCCCCACGGCGCCGGCGCCGATCGACCCCGCGCGCTTACGCGATGAGTTGGAGCGTGTTATCGTCGAGGGTTATGCCCTGAGCGTGAAGGAGCTGGCCGCCGACCTCACCTCGGTCGCCGCCCCGGTGCGCGACCACGCCGGCGTGGTGGTGGGCGCGCTGACCGCGGCGGGGCCGAGCTACCGTCTGGCGGGACGACGCCTCGAGCGCTGCGCCGCGCTCGTCAAAGAGGAGGCCGCGGCCGCGTCACGCGCACTGGGCTATCACCCGGCGGCGGCCTAATAATTAAGAGGCGCGGAGACGCGAAAAACACGGAGACGGAGGAGGAACAGCCTGATGACCCTGGACATCACAGATACCGCGACGTGGGACCTAGACCTGGATATGGACACCGACGTACCCTTCGTGGACGCCGACCTGGAGCGGAGCCTCCCGCCGTCCTCTTACCTCTCGCCGGAGGTCTTCCAGCGCGAGAAGGAGCGCATCTTCTACCGCGAATGGGTCTGCGCCGGACGCGAGGAGCAAGTGCCCAACCCCGGCGACTACATGGCGGTCGATGTGCTGGGCGAGAGCATCCTGGTCGTGCGCGACAAAGACGGCGCCCTGCGCGCCCACTACAACGTCTGCCGCCACCGCGGCTGCCGCCTGGCCCTCGACGATACGCCGTCGCTCGACGTGGCGCCGGACGATACACCCGGCCCGACCGGGCACTTCCACAACACCATCCGGTGCCCCTACCATTCCTGGGTCTACGGCTTCGACGGCGCCCTGCGCGGCGCGCCCTTCCTGCGCGAGAACGAGCGCTTCAACAAGGCCGCCTTCGCGCTGCATCCCGTCGGTGTCGACAGCTGGGGCGGCTTCGTCTTCGTCAACCTGAGCCCGCGCGAGGCCGCCGCGCCGGGGCGTACGCTGCGCGACCAACTCGGCGCCATCCCGGACTACTTCGCGCGCTACCCGCTGGCCGACCTGCGCGTGGCGCGCCGCATCGTGTACGAGGTCGCGGCCAACTGGAAAGTGGTGATGGAGAACTACAACGAGTGCTATCACTGCGCCGGTGTGCACCCCGAGTTGTGCGAGATCGTCCCCGCGTTCAAGCAGCGGGGCGGCGCCGGCCTCGATTGGGACAACGGTATCCCGCACCGCGAGGGGGCCGTGACCTTTACCTTCAGCGGCGCCACCACCCGTGCGCCCTTCCCCGACCTCGACGAGGACGAGTTGACCCGCCACAAAGCCCGGCTGATCTACCCCAACCTGTTGCTCAGCCTCTCGGTCGACCACGCCGCCGCCTTCACCCTGTGGGCGCGCGACCCCGGCCACACCACCATCGTCTGCGACTTCCTGTTCCACCCCTCCGAGATGCGCAAAGCCGACTTCGACCCCTCCGACGCGGTCGATTTCTGGGACCTCGTGAATAAGCAGGACTGGGGTATCTGCGCGGGCGTCCAGCGCGGCATGGGCTCGCGCTCCTACGACGTCGGGTACTATGCCCCCATGGAAGACGCCAGCCTGGACATCCGGCGCTACGTGGCCGCGCGCCTGGGCGAGGGGTAGCCATGAGCATGGAGCGGTTTGATGTCGCGGTGATCGGGTGCGGGGCGATGGGCGCCGCCGCGTTGTGGCGCCTGGCCGCGCGCGGCGCGACGGTTATTGGCTTCGACCGCTTCGCGCCGCCGCACGACCGAGGCTCATCGCACGGCGAGTCGCGCATCATCCGCACCGCCTACTTCGAGGGTCCCGCCTACGTCCCGCTGGCGCAACGCTCGTTCCAGCTGTGGCGCGAGCTCGAGGCGGAGAGCGGCGCTTCGTTGCTCACCGTCACCGGCGCGCTCATGATCGGCAGCCCCGCGTCCGCGGTGGTAGCTGGCGCGCTCGCCAGCGCGGAAGCGCACGGCCTCGCGCACGAGCGGCTCGATCACGCGGCGATGGCGCGGCGCTACCCCCAGCACCGCCTGGGCGCCGGCGAGGTCGCGATCTACGAGGCCGACGCCGGCTTCCTGCGTCCCGAGGCGGGCGTCGCCGTCGCCTTGGGCCGGGCCGAAGAGTTGGGCGCCACGGTGCGGCGCGACACGCCCGTCGCGGCGATCGAGCCGGCGCCGGATGGCGCGTCCGTGCGCGTGACGGCTGGCGGCGTGACCTACGAGGCGCGCCACGCCGTCGTCGCGGCCGGCTCCTGGCTGGGCGAAATGCTGCCCCAGTTGCGGTTGCCGCTGCGCGTGGAACGCCAGGCCGTGGCGTGGTTCCCGCTGGACGACCCCGCGCCCTACGACCCGTCGCGCTTCCCCGTCTTCATCCGTGAGTTGCCGAGCGGACGGAGCCACTACGGCTTCCCCACGCTCGACGGGGCCACCATCAAGTTCGCGGTCCACCACGAGGGCGCCACCACGACGGCGGACAGCATCGACCGCACCGTGCACGATGACGACCTAGCGCCGCTCTACGCCTTCGCCAGCTCGTATCTGCGCGGCGTCGAGGCGCGGGCCGTGCGGAGCCAGGTGTGTATGTACACCGACACGCCCGACGACCACTTTATCATCGGCGCGCCGCCCCGATTGCCGGCGCTGACCATCCTGGGCGGCGGTTCGGGACACGCCTACAAGTTCGCGCCGGTGATCGGCGACATCGCCGCCGACCTCGCCCTCAGCGGCCACACCGGCTACCCCATCGACCTCTTCGCGCCGGGCCGCTTCGCCCAGGGCTCGTGAATTATCGGCCAGCAACGTCTCCCCTGGGACCGCCGCAGTCCCTGCGGCACGCCGTCGGGGACGAAACGCTTGGGCACACCGGCGCCTGTGGCCGTGCAGGCAGGCCGCAGGGACTGCGGCGGTCCCAGGGGAGACGCCTGCGATGTACACTGCTAGTTGTGGGAGGGCACGCACAATGGCGACAACCAAACAACCAGCATCCATCCATCAACTCAAGGTCACCCTACGCGGCATCAAACCGCCGATCTGGCGGCGGCTTCAGGTAGCCAGCGAGAGCAGCTTGTACACCATGCACCACATTCTACAGGTCGTCATGGGCTGGGAAGGCTACCATCTCTACCAGTTCAGCGTCGGCCAAACCAATTATGGTGATCCCGACCCTGCGTCTGGCTTGGACCTGCGCAGTGCCAGAACGGCGAAGCTGAACCGCGTCGCTCCGGCTCCAGGCGCCAAGTTCGTCTACGTGTATGACTTTGGTGATGATTGGGAACATCAGATCGTGGTCGAAAAGGTGCTGCCGCCAGAGTCCGAGGCGCGCTACCCCCGCTGTGTGGCCGGCAAACGCGCCGGGCCGCCGGAGGATTGCGGAGGTGTATGGGGCTATGCCGAGCTACTGGAGATCCTCCAGAATCCCACGCACCCAGAATATGAAGAGCGGATGGAGTGGCTTGGTCAGGATTTTGACCCGGACGCGTTTGATCTGGCGGAGATCAACCGCGCACTGCAAAGCGCGCGATGATGCCGCTATGACGCGCCAATGCCAGTAGCACATCAACTTTCGATACCATTGTTGGCGCCACCTACATACCATCGTTGGCGCCACCTACATAAGGAGTGGTACATTAGAATTGTTGAAGCGTTGCAGCGCGAGGAGGACACGGCATGCCATCGAGTAGGGGCGGGGACGACGGCACGGCCGGGGCGGCCCACGAGCGATTGATCAAGGCGCACCAGCACCTCGTGGCGGATGTCGCCCGGCGGTATGAAGGGCGCGGCCTGGACCGGCCGGCGTTGATCCAGGCGGGGCAGGACGGTCTTCGCCGCGCCGCCGAGCGCTATGATCCGGCGCGGGCGTACCCTTTCGGCGTCTACGCGGTCTGGTGGATGCGCCAAGCCATCACACGGGCGATAGCGGCGCCCCGGTAACACCAGAAACACGAGAGGGAGAGAGCCATGCCATCCGTGCTGACCGGCGCCGTCGTCCTTCTCCTGATCGCCGTCGCCATGTATCGGCGCATGCGCGCGCAACCGGTGCAGCCGCGGCGCGCCGTCGTCTTGTCGGCGGTCGTCGTGCTCCTGTCGGCGCTGAGCCTGGTCGGGACCAACCGCCTCACGGCCCACCCGCTCGCGGTCGTCCTGGCGCTCCCCGCCCTCGTCGTGGGGCTGGGAGGCGGACTGCTCCTGATGCGCTCGATCCGCTTCTGGCGCGACGCGGCCACCGGCGCTCTCTGGATGAAGGGCGGCGCGATATACCTCGCCGTATGGCTCGGCACGGTGCTGCTGCGTCAGGCCGTGGCCTACGCCAGCGGCGCCTACACAGCGACGAGCGGAACCGGGCGTGCCATCCTGCACCCGGTCAACCCGACGCTCGCCGCCCTCTCGGCCGATCTGGTCATCGTGTCGATGGGGCTGTGGATCGCGCGCGCGGCAGCACTGGTCCTGAAATACCGCGACGACGAGCGCGTGATCAGTCCGGCTCTCCGCTAAAATTTCCCGCTGCGACCCACGCATCTATGCGACATGAGACGATCAGCTGCTCCACGAAACACCCTCCCCGCGCCGGTCACCTTGGCCGGCGCCTACCAACACCCTCAGCAGCGCGCGGCTCACCGTCGAGGATGGGCGCCTCGTGCTGCGCCGCGAGGGCCTCACTCGCCGGCGCCTCCCCCTCGACGAGACGACCTACGTCGATGAAAGCGACCACGATGTCGTCTTACGCCTGCACCACCCCGATCCGGGACCCGCCACCATCACCCTGAGCTACCCGTTCTCCTGGTTTACCGGGGACAAGTGTGACGAGGAGGACAGGCAGATGGCGGCGGCTCGAGACACGCCTACAAGTTCGCGCCGGTGATCGGCGACATCGCCAGGCTTGTTCGTATGCCGGGAGCCATGGTAGAATCCATGGTATGAAAACAACCATGGATACGGCGGGGCGGTTGGTCATCCCGAAAGATATCCGCCATCAGGCGGGCTTGCGGCCGGGGACGCCCCTCGACGTGCGCTGGCGTGACGGCCGGATCGAGATCGAATCGGCTCCTATCCCCGTCACGCTCGTCCATAAAGGCCGGTTTGTGGTCGCCGTCCCTCAAGCCGAGGGTCCGGCGCTTACCACCGAAGAGGTCGAGGAAACACGCGACGCCATCGCGCGCGAGCACGAACGCGGCCAGTAATTCCATGTCCATACCCCGCTTCATGCCGGACACCAACTGTATCGTCGCGCTCCTCTCGCCTCGCCACGATCATCACGAACGCGCCCTGGGCGAGATGGAGCGCCGCCTCGACGACGGCGAGACCCTGGTCGTGGCCGCGCATACCTTGGTGGAAACCTACTCCGTTCTGACGCGCCTCCCCGCGCCCCATCGCCTGTCGCCGCCGGATTGTCGCGCGCTCATCGAGGCGAATTTCGCGCCGGATACGGCCGAGGTCATTGCCCTCTCCACGGATGGCTATCGCCGCCTCATTCACGACGCCCCCGCCAGCAACCTCTCGGGTGGCCGCGTCTACGATGCCGTCATCGCCGCCTGCACACGGGCAGGTCGTGTCAACACCCTTCTCACCTTCAATGAACGTCACTTCGCGCTCTTCGCCGGTGAGGATCTCGCGATCGTCGCGCCGTCGTGACGTCGCCGCCCATTGGATTCCCACAGAGTCGCGGGCATGAGCAGGAAAAGGGTCGCCCTTTATGAGGATACGGTCGGGAGTCACGGCGATCGGGCTATGTGGTGTGGGCGCGGAGTTCGGTAATAGTCGGGGCCGGCGGCGACGACCACCTCGACCTCCAGCACGAGCGCGCTCAAGGAAGACCGGCGCACGTCTTGTGATACGGCTCGCCGCCAATGTATTGCCGCCACTCCGCGCGCGTCAGGTTGCGGTTGGCGATGCGGCAGGCCAGCCGCTTCCAGTCCGCGACATTAACGTCCCACAGGCGGATGGTCTTGTCCTGGCTGCTCGAGGCCAGCGTCTTGCCGTCGGGACTGAAGGCCAGGCTCGTGACCCACTGTGTGTGGCCGATCAGCGGAGGGCCGAGCGGTTGCCGGCTGGCCACGTCCCAGAGCTGGATCTGCTGTTCGCCGGCTACCGCCAGCAGTGTACCGTCCGGGCTGAACGCGACAGCGCCGATGCTGTCGATGCGGGGACGGAGCGGCGGTCCCAGTGGCCGATGGTGGGCGACGTCCCACAGCCGTACGGTCGAGTCGTCGCTGCCCGAGGCCACGATCTTGCCATCGGGACTGAACGCCACCGCGTTGACGCCGCTGGTGTGTCCAGTCAGCGGCGCGCCGAGTTGGCGGTAATGGACGACATCCCACAGCCGCACGGTGCGATCATCGCCGACCGAGGCCAGCATGCGGCCGTCGGGACTGAACGCGATGGCGCGTACCGCGCCGGTAAGGCCGGTCAGCCAGGGCAGCGGGCGGCGATGTGCCACGTCCCACAACTCAATCGTGCCATAACCGTTGCCATGGGCCAGCACCGCGCCATCAGGGCTGAACGCCAGGTCCATCGCGTAGCCGGACTGGGCGCTGATGGGCAGAACGTTCCAATTGCACCGTGCCACATCACACAGGTACGTCTGCCCCAAGAAGTCGGCGGCGAGCGTGCGGCCATCGGGGCTGCGCGCCAGGGCAGTGACCGCGCCAATCGTGCCAATGGGCGCTCCGAGCGCGCGGGCATGCAGCGTATCCCACAGCCAGATCGTCGCGTCCAAGCTGCTCGAATAGAGCGTCCGGCTGTCGGAAATGAACGCCAGGCTGGTGACCATATCGGTATGGCCGCTGAGAGAAACGCTCAGCGGCTGCAGGCGCGCCAGTCTCCACAGCAGGATCGTATTGTCGCCGCTCGCGGCCAGCATCGTACCATCGGGGCTGAAGGCCACGCTGTCGGCCGTCGCCCCGCCCGTGAGCGGCGGCCCGAGCGGCTGGCGGCGCGCCACATCCCATAGTTGTACCGCGCCATCGCTGCTGGCCGAGGCCAGCGTCTTGCCGTCGGGGCTGAACGCCACGCGCCAGACGGTCCCGGTGTGCCCTTGCAAGAACGTCAACGGGCGATTACCGGAGACCGCGTGCAACAAGGCGCCGCGCGTCTCAGCGCTGTCGAGCCGGCGGTTGGCTTCCAGGCCCAACAGGAGGGCCAGGTCGAGTTGAGTATTCAGGTGGTCGCCGGACTGCGCGGCGAGTTGGCGCGCCAGCGCCACGTTGCGCGCGGCCACGGCGACACGCGCGTCGGTGAGCGCGTTATTCTGAGCAATCCGCGCCTGCGCCGCGCTGTTGAGCGCGATGGCGGCCAGCACGGCCGCGGCCAGCAGGAAGACCGCCAGGCCACCCACCAATGCGCGCAGCCGCGCGGCCGCACGGCGCGCCAGCGCCAGTTCCCGCGCCTGCTGCTCTCGCTCCAGCACGCCCAGGCGTCGCGCGTCGAGCGCTCCCGCCTGCAAGAAGGCTGTTTCAACGGCGCTCGGTGTGTTGCGCGCGGCCCATTCCTCGGCCTCGTGGAGCATCGCGCCCCGGTACAGGTAATCGGGCGCCCGGTCGTGGCGCGCCCACTCCGCCGCGTCCGCGCCGATCGACCGCTGCAGCCGGATGTCCTCGCGCGCCTCGTGCAACCAGCCGGCCAGCCGCTCCCACTCGCGGATCAGCGCTTCATGACTGACCTCGATAGCCGTCGCCCCACCGCTCTCGCTCGTCGTCAGCAGACGCGCGGCGACAAACGCCTGGGCGACCTCGCGCAACAGCGCCGTTCGCGCCGGGTCGGACAACTCCAGCTCGGCCAGGGGAGCGCGGCGGCGCGTCGTGTCTTGCGCGGTCACACCCGGCTCGATCAAGCGGAGGAACAACGCGCGGGCAAGGCGCCGGCGCTCCTCACCGGGCAGCGCGCTGTATGTGCCCTCGGCGTGCCGGGCCAAAGCGCCGCGCACGCCGCCCAACTCACGGTAGGCAGCCTGGGTCAGCCGCCGGCCGTCGCGCCGCTCGAACAGCTCGTCGAGGGTGAACTGCAATAGAGGTAAGGCGCCTGCTTGCCCGCGCACCTCATACAGCAGGTCGCCCACCAGGTTCCCCTCGAAGCTCACGCCGACGTCCGGCCGCGCCGCCGGTCCTTCGATGGCCGCGCGCAGGTCATGAAGCTCCATCGGCAGCACGGACGTGCTCTGGGCATCCATCAGGCGGCCTAGCTGAGGGTAGTTCATGGGCCGGTCGTAGAAGTCGGCGCGCAAGGTCAACACGACCAGCAGCGGACCGCGCGGCTCGGTCACGGCGGTCACGAGCAGGTCGATGACCTGGCGGCGCTCCGCGTCGTCAGCGGTGAGAGTAAACAACTCCTCGGCCTGATCGATCACGAGGACGACCCGCGCCTCAGGCCGCGTGACCAGACGCGCGGCCAGCCGATGTAGGCCGCGCTCGGAGGCGTCGAGATCGGCCAGCAACGCGCTGAGGCTGCTGCTGGGGAGGACATTGTTGAGCGTGGCGGCCAGCGCCTCCAACGGATGGGCGCCGGGCGTCAGTGGATCGAGGTAGACCCAGCGCTCACTGCCAGGGAGCGCTCCGCCGTGCAGGCGTGGCAACAGACCGGCCAGGACAACGCTGGACTTGCCCGAACCGCTGGGACCGGCCACGGCCAGGAAGCGCGCCGCGTCCGGCTGGGTATAGGCGCGCACAGACTCCAGTAACACGGCGACGAGGTCGACGCGGCCAAAGAAATCGCCCGCGTCCTCGGACTGGAAAGCGCGCAGCCCTTTGTAGGGGTTGCGCGGCGTAAGCGCTGGCGCGGGCGGCGGCGTGAGCGCATCTGAGTCAGGCTCGGCCGGCGTGAGGAGGCGCTGGGCGGCGGCGACAATCTCCCGTACGGCGGCCTCATACCGGCCATCGCGCGCGTCGATATACTGCGACCCGCCCCAGCCCAGCGGGATGCACTCCATCCACTGGTCGCCGTCCAGCCACACAGGTAGGACCTTGCGCTGGTACAACTCCGCCACGCGCAATTCGTCGGCGACGTAGCGTGCGTCGCGCGTGGACGGCGAGGCCTCGACCAGCACAATCGGGGCGGCGCGGATGGCCTCGCGCAGCGCTTTCTCCCAGCGCGGCGTACCCGGCCGCAGTCCCTGCTCGTCGCTCCAGATGGCGACGCCGCGCTCCTCCAGGTCGCCGATCAGGCGCTCGACGATGGCGCGATCGACGTGCGCGTACGAGATGTACATGTGTGGGGTCGAAACAGCGCCAGCGGCGCGAGGCCCGTCCATCGCGCCGGCGGCGCCCAAGCCGTCGTCCTGTCTAGTACCCTTCGCCGGAAATCGTTCCGCAAGGAGGGGTAAACTGAGTAGGTGAGGGACGGGGTGGCCACAGGCCGCTGTGAGGACACGACAGGAGGGGGACGGGGCATGCCACGGGGGATACACC
>JAABUV010005430.1_pt1 | contig 14552 bp, 20 predicted proteins | sample 5559971 | NCBI WGS metagenome assembly JAABUV01 (sample SAMN10711881, study PRJNA513362) | rock metagenome | isolation source: Antarctica rocks | place: Antarctica: Victoria Land, Knobhead nord | collected 2015-12-19
GCGCAGCAGCCAGCGCGGCATGTGCGTGCAAAGCGCGCCGCCAGTCACCAGGCCGAGCCAGGTCAGCCACCAGCGCGCATCAGAGCGGGCGGGCGCAAGGCCGGCGGCAGGGCCGCGCCGCGGCAAACGACAGGGGCTGCGGCGCGCGGTCCGCGGGCTGGAGTGCGCGGTCCTGCCAGTAGAAGGCGGCCATGTTGTCGATCAGCAGCAGCCGCAGGCCCGCGCCCGCCTGCCGCGCGCGCGCCCGGCGGCTAGGGTTAGGGCATCTAGGGTTGGGGTAGCGGACGCGGGCATGCACGGCGCGCGTGTGTGATGAGCGGGCAGCATGCGGCGCGCGTGCGCGGGCAGGTCGCGGGGCGCCGGGGCGCCCCGGCGCGGGCCTGCAGCTCGGCGAGCAGGAGGCGCGGGCCCGCAGCTCGGCGAGCAGGGGGCGCGGGCCCGCAGCTCGGCGAGCAGGGGGCGCGGGCCCGCAGCTCGGCGAGCAGGGGGCGCGGGCCTGCAGCTCGGCGAGCAGGGGCTTGGCCACGCGCAGCGCCGCCAGGAAGTCGAAGCTGCTGTTGCACGGCACCTGCGCGCCCGCCGCGGCCCCCCCGGAGCTCGCGCAGGCGGAGCAGCCTGCGCGCGTCCGAACACACAGCCAACCGGGTCGCTGCGCCGCCAGCACGCCGGAGGGGTCCGTGCGCCCGCGCCGCACCAGGTGGAAGCGCTGCAGGGAGCTCCGCGCGAGCGCCGCGACTTCGGGGTCCGCAGCGCTGCCCCGCGCCGCGCGGCGCGCTCAGGGGGGCGCCGGCCGGCGGGGGCGGGCGCGCGCGGCGCGCGCCGGCGGCGCGCGCGCACCTCTGCCGCAGCGCCGCCGACAGCCGCGCGGTGAGGACTTGGAAGAGGCGCAGCTCGTCAAACTTGGCGTCCAGGTCGAACAGAACCACGTTCTCTGCACGGCGCAGGCGCAGTGTCAGGGCCGCCGCCGGACGCGCGAACGGCGCCGCGGCAGGGGCGCTCGGGCCTGCCGCGGCGGCGCACCCTCGTAGCCCAGCGCAGCGCCGCCGGCCTGCTTCGGCAGGATGCAGGCCGCGGCCACCTGCGGCGCGCCGAGCAGCTCAGTGCCGACCCGGCCTCCAGTGGCACGGGCGCGGCGGTGCAGCACGCGCATGCGCGCCTGGACCAGCGTTTCTGTCTTCGCGCAGCCGCTGGGGCCGCTGAGCTCCAGCACGTGCCCGGCGCGCAGCGCGCCGAGGAAGAAGACGCCGGTGCCGACCGGGTCGACGCAGCAGCGGCCCAGCAGCTGCGCGGCGGTCTCGTCGGTCCAAGCCGCAAACGCCTCCAGGTCCATCCGGCCGGCCCGGCTCTGGAGCTTGTGTCCTGAGGAGTGTCACAGGTGACTCTGTGTGTCAGCGCGCTTGATGCAGGTGTGGGCTGCTTAGGCAGCCCAGGCCTGGCGCCAAACTGACGCGTGAGCACAACGCCTTCACCACGCTCTCATGCACGACGAGGACCAGGACCACACATAACAAACAGTGGAGAGGGACCTCCACACTCAGCCATCTTGTCTTGTTGTGCACAAGGACTGATCAGACCCCAGTCATGCAGGGCATGCGCGCGCATGTGCTGCTGCAGGGACACAACAAAGCCTGCTTTACTCTCTTCCAGCCTCCAGGCAGGAAGCCTGTGTAGCAGGATGGACCTCAAGGCCCGCGTTGATGAGCTGGCAGCCCGGCGCGAGGCGCTGGAGGAGCAGATGGCCGCGCACTCGCAGCGCCTCGAGGCCGCGGGTGTCGGCTTGCACAGCAGCCTTGTTGACGCGCAGGTGCGCTCCACGTCATCCGGATGCGACCCCTAGCAGCGTGCTCCTTGCCAAGGCAGCGCGGCTGCGCTCGGTGTGAATATGCAACGTCCCTGCTTACGGTCCGCCGGCCAGAAGTTGTAGCGCCTCGTGCGGAGACAGTCGCGCTTGTTGGCAAATGTCGGCAGGGGCGCGCAGGGCTACCCGCGCGCCGACATGGACGTTGCGGCCGCGCGTGCCGACCGGCATGCGCTCTACACGCTCTCCAACGACCACCGCGCGGTGACTGAGGAACTTCACACCGCGCTAGGGCAGCTGCACGCGCAGCGCCGAGCGCAGGGCGGCAGCGGGGCGCGAGGCAGTGCCGAGGCCGGCGCGGCTGCACCGAGCGCCCCGGGCCCGAGGCCTGCGGCCGCGGCGCCCGCGCCCACGCGGCGCGGCGCGCCCCTGGCCAACGGCCGGCCGGCTTCGGCGCCCTTCGCGGTCGTCGACAGCGTGGCTGGTGGCAGCCCCGCGGGCACGGCCGGCGTGCGCGTGCGGGCCCTCTCTCTCTCTCTCTCTCTCAGTTCGTGGTGTCGTAGCTGCTCGCTACCTGATATGCAGGTAGGACCAGACACCTGGTATACGAGGGAGGAGACCCCTTTTCCCAGCATACTGAGACGCTTTGCGGGGGCGCGCAGGCCGGCGACCAGGTGCTCGGCTTTGGCGCCGTGGCGGACGGCGGCGGCAACGCGCTGCGCCAGGTGGCGCTGCTCGTGCAGGCGCGCGCGCCCGCACCGCTGCCTTGGACACCGAGCAGGCGCCTGAGGCCTGGGTCCTCCCAAGCAAGCCGCGCCGGGTGCCTAATTCAGAAGCCGCCTTGCTGGCTCCCCGAAATTCATTGGGCGTACTCTCTGGACGCGGCATTCACTCTTTCTGAGTTTTTTTAGAGCCCGCTTGCTTGCAAGCCCCAATGGCTATGCCACGCCGGGGACATGGCAGGCGCCTGATCTGGTGCCCCCTGCAGGCGAGTGAGGGCCGCGCTGTGCCCCTGGAGGTGCGGCGCGAGGGCCGGCTGGAGCACCTGTCGGTCACGCCCCGGCGCTGGGCGGGCGCCGGGCTGCTGGGCATGCACCTGCGGCCTTTGTAAATTACGTTGTGCACGTGTATGCAGCATTGGCCTGTGTCATAGTGTAAACTGTGTCCAGGTAGATGTAGGCGACTCCCAGCTTGTTAGACGCAGGAGACAGCGGTGTCACTGTGACAGTGCGTGGGCTGCCCTCTCAGTGCTCTAGTATCACATACAGGGGCAGGCCTGCACCGAGCGGGTGTGCTGTAAGTGTCAAAAGCAGTGCGCTGGAGGCGATGCAGTGCTGCTTACAGGAGGTGACACATGTGCCTGCAACAGACACACGTGGGGAGCGCTGCCCGAGCCACTCAGAGCGCGCCAGGCCAGCGCCCTCATTTCCTGCCCTTCTTCTTGCCGCCCTTGCCGCCCGGCTTGCCGGCGCCGGCCGCGCTGCCCGACCCCGCGGGCGCGCCGGCCGGCTGCTTGGCGCTGGCCGCCGGCGCGGCCTTCTTCGTGCGGCCGGGGTGCCGCGGCACCAGCTCCGCCACCCTCTCGAACAGCACCTTGCCTGCGCGCGCCGCGGCCTGGCCGTGTCAAACCTCAGAGCTGGGACAGCCAAGCAGCGCCGTGGCAGCGCCGCCAGTGTCGCTCACAATGTACGCTCTAGGCTGCTGACGAGCTCGAGCTCTGCTCCTACACGCCGCGAGTACAAACTCACATTGTGTCATAAAGGCAATTGGTAGGCACGCCACCACAACCTGGTGAGCGGCTGCCTGAGCTGCGCAACCAGGCCGTTGCCTGCGCCCCGCAGCGCCCCTACCCAAGTGCTCTGCACTCGCCGCGTGTGCAATAGCAGCTGCCGGTGGACGGTCAGGGCTCTTGAGGCTGTGACGCTTGGGCTTGCCAAGCGGAGGCACATGCACCCCCGCCAAGCCGCCGCGCACGTGAGGGTATGTCGGGGTTGACAAGCGAGCCGTCCTCTTTCCGCAGCGTGACGCGCGCGCGGCCCCTGATCATGAAGTCCCGCGGGTGGCCCTTCTCAGGCTGCGTGCAGGAAGCGGGCCTCAGGCACGTGTTTGCGACGCTGTGCAGTTCGTGCAGGCCAAGCCACGACTGGGTGGGGCGGAACAGCACACCTCGAGCGCCGCCAGCAGCTTCAGGCCGATGTTGCAGCAGTCCACAATCTCTGGCGCCGTTGGATTTACGCACGCTGCAACGCCCGCACAGACTTGCTCAGAGCCACATACGAAGGTAAGCATGTGCACATACGCCGCCGTCTCGCACCTCTGCTCTGTGCGATCTTCCGCCCTGCTGCCACTGTGCGCTTCGAGTTGATGTAGCACGGGTAAATGCACACCCTCTGCACAGCGGACAGGCGTCAGGCAAGCCTTTAGCACGCGCTGGCACGTTGCAGGTCGACGTTGCTGGGCTACGCGCCCGGTCATGCTCGAAGCTCATTGCAAGGCCAGTGAGCGCGGAACGCCCAGCTCAGCACGAGTGCCTGAGCTTTCGCAGTCGCTGGGCAGGTGAGGATAGGCGCTAGTATGCTCGGCCCTCCTTCCAGTTCGCCTTTCCGCTCTGCATGCTCTAACACATCGCTCGCCTCTGCGCACGCCTACTGCAACAAGCTCGGCTTCAGCCGGCACAGGCTGCTCGCGGACGAGGGGCAAGGAGCGTGTCAAGTAGGCACCGGAGATGAAGACAATTGCCTTGGAACACTGGGCCAGTATAAGGAGGCTCTGACCTTGGCTTGCTTACAGCAGACCAGCAATGACCCCAGGGTGTGAATACAAACCATAGCTTACTGTGAGCAGTGGCGTATTGGCACACAGTATAAGGCAGCCAGGAGTGCACGGACTCAGGGACGTGTATGGCACCCGCGCCCCTTGCCAAACCAAACAAACAGCACTTTGGACAGCATGTGCAACTCTTGACCACAGCAGGGCCCATTTGCGCCACAGCTCCAGCACTCGACAGCACTGGATTGCAGCGACTGCGTGCTGCTCCTAAAACGTCAGACGACCTCATAGCTATTGACCAGCGCCCGCTCAGTTGCGCAGAGGCACGCTGGGCAGGCCGAACTCGTCGTGCTGCGCGCCGTGCTGCGCGCCATGCGGCCGCTCCAGCTGCGCGGTGGGCGGCTCCGGCAGGTCGACCTCCTGCATCCGCCACGCTCAGCCGTTATAATGCCTGCTGATCCTGTCCTTGCAGTGCCACCCCCTGCAAGTTCTGCAGATACTCAGGCAACGTGTGGAGCACTCCAGCAGAGCATTTGACTGCGTTCGTGCGCGTTTCTCGTCGCATGGGTTGATGCTCACTGCATGGAGGTGCAAACTGTACAAGGAGTGCCAGCATTCACAGGCACCACTCTGCTTCCGGGCGTGTGTGTTGATGCCCGGCACTCTGCTGGCGGCGACCTTGGAAGCCTCTCCCTGCACCTGGCTGCACCCTCTGCCGTCCCCGCCTCTGCCTTCCCGCCTGTGCGGACAACCAAGCACCGCCCACAGCCGCGGCCGCGGCCCGCCTAAGCCATCCCGGAGGTGTGGCGCGCCTGCATGTACGCCGGCACGCCGCCGGCGGCGGCGGGCCGCTCGGCCTCCATGGCCAGCTCGTCCTCCAGCGCGTCCAGCTCGCCCATGAGCTCCTCCTCGTCCACGTCCTCCGGCACGCCAAAGCTCTGCCCCATGACCTCCTGCAGCTCATTGTGCATGTCCTGCGCGCGCAGTCGCGCGGGCGCGGCTTCAGCAGACAGGGCCAGGGTGCTAAAGCCCTGACCAAGGGCCAAAGCAGCGCCCGCCACGCAAAAGCTCCCCCTGCCCATGTCCTCCGGCACGCCAGAGCTCTGCCGCGAGCCTGCTGCGGCTTGCTACGCGCGCTTTGCATGCACAGGACGTAGCAACAGCGCGCGGCCGCCCCAACAGTCGTGAGGTAGCTACTCCTTCGACTCGAGCCACACCATGGCGCATGGGCTGGCACCGCTGTGTTGAGCACTGGGTGAAGCGCAAGTGCACAGGGGACAAGCTTGTGTGAAGGAGTCTCAACAAGTGCAGCACTCAGCACCACTGTACACGGCACAGTGAGGCGTGCGCAGCGACACTAAGCAGTGGCCAAGCACGTATTCTACGGATACATGCGCGGAGCGCACGTGCATGTCCGCCATCTCGTCCTGCAGCTTCTCGATGGAGTCGATATTCAGCTCGCCCTTCTTGAAGGCCTGCTTCAGCTCGGTGTTGGCCGCCTTCATTGCCTGCACCGTTGTCACGCTGTCCTTGATGGACTCCAACGTGAACGCGGTCTGGTCCATGTTGAACTGCTGGTTGTACAGCTGCTCGCGCTGCCCCTCGTACAGCCGCTTCTGCTTGAGCACCTGCGCAGGTCGCGCGCCGTGAGCTCCCGCTGCAGCACCGGCAAGCGCCAGGTGGACGGGAGCAGCTGGGGACCTGCGCGCCTGCAGTGCTCGCCGCTTTGCCGCCTCTTGTGCAGGCCCCGGCCGCGTCTTCTTTATAACGTCGCGGTGCTTCATGAGCTGCTCGTCTAGCTTACGGATCTTCTCCTCCAAGCTGCGCGCAGGCGGCACCGCCTGCTCGACCTGGCTCGCGTGGCGCGCGCCCCGCGCTGTGGCGGGGCAGCTTCATGCGGGAAAGTGGCGCCGCGCACGTGTCGCCGCGCGTGGTGAGCCTGCCGGATGCCTCATCGACGGTGGGTGTGGGCGGCTTCTCCTTCTTCGTTCCGAAGATGCGCCGCATTGTGCCGCTGACTGGCCAGCGCCGGAAAGGCCCCCCGCGTGCTCCCGAGCTCTTGGCACTTCCCTGTTGCTTACAGCGCGCTCGGTACGGTCCCTGTTGACTATCCTTTCTGCTATAAGCCCAGGTTTCGAGGCACGCCTGGCTTGGCAAGGACTGCAGCACAGGCTGGGTGGTGAGCTGGATCGAGTGCGTGAGAGCGGGCTGCTATAAGTCACAGCGTCGCAGCTCAGCAAACTTGGAACACCTTCCTGTAAAACCCTGCCTGGGGTCTTACTCCGAGACTCGCTTTGCGTAGTCCCGCAGGTAGTGCTGCTCAGCCTATAGATTGGTGCTAGGCCTGAAGTGTATAGGGGACGCCCCAGGCTTGTGACATCGAGTGCTATGGAGACTTATGACGTCATTGTCATCGGCCTGGGCGCAATGGGCAGTGCCGCTGCCTACCACCTTGCCAAGCGCGGCTCCAAGGTCAGCAAGTCCTTGCTGAGACAGTTATACGAAGCTTTGCTACAAGTTCAAAGCTCAAACAGTACGTCATGCAGGTGCTGGGCCTGGAGCAGTTCAGCATCGCGCACGACAAGGGCTCCTCGCACGGCCTGTCCAGGATAATACGCCTGGCGTACCATGAGCACGGCTCCTATGTGCCCCTGCTCCGCAGCGCCTTCCAGCTCTGGCGCGAGCTGGAAGCGGAGACTGGCCAGGTCTGCGGCGCGCCAACGCGCCTCCTCTGGCGCTGCACCAAGTCCAAAACCATGGCCTAACGGCCGCGCTGTCCGCAGGAGCTGCTGAAGATGACGGGCTGCATCAACACGTCGCGGCCCGTGCCAGACAGCGTGTTTGACAACTGCCGCCTGTCCGCGGAGCAGCACGGCCTGGAGCACGAGGTGCTGACGCCGGAGCAGGTCAGCGCGCGCTTCCCTGGGTACAGGCTGCCGCCGGGGTTCAAGGTGAGGAGCGCCCCGCCGCCCCGGGGCAGCACCGCGAGCGAGCGATGCGCGTGCCTTAGCTCCTGCCATGGCCGCCATAACGGAGAGCCGCGGATGCCAGCAGCCCCCGGGTACCGATCGAGGGCATGCCATGTCTGTTGCATGCAATGCATTGTCTGCTGCTCACCAGCACGCGGCAGCCAGAGCGCAGCGCCAGGCGCTGCACCTGCGCGAGGAGTGCAGGGCCTCCCTGCTTCGGTCAGCTCCCTGTAAACTGTGCCTGAGCCAGGGCGCTCGCGGCAGGCGCTGCACCAGCGCGAGGGCGGCATCCTCGCGCCGGAGCGCTGCGTGGCGGCGCACGCGACGGCCGCGGCGGCGCGCGGCGCGGTGCTGCGCGAGCGCGAGGCCGTGACCGGCTGGCGCGTGGACGCCGACAGCGGCGACGCGCTGGTCACGACCGCGCGGGCCACGTACCGGGGCCGGCGGCTGGTCGTTACTGCGGGCGCCTGGATCCCGCAGCTGGTACCGCAGCTACGGGCGCGTCCCGGGGGGCCGGGCCGAGTGCAGGGCGTGCGTGATAATTCGTTCCATGCCAGCATGCTGATGATGTGGATGATGGGCAAGCTTAGAGGTGGTACCAGTGCCAGAGGTCAACAACAGGTTTGGCACCCACATGACTGGCTGGCGTCTGCGCACCGAGAAGCTGCATGGGTAACTGCAATCAACCACTTACCACTGAGTACCTCTTCAAGGACTGGTGCTTGGCCTGCCCAGGATCTATGCACAGTGGAGCGCCAAGTTGTGGCGTGGTTTGGTGATGCGACGCCGGACTTTGACCCGGCCGTGTTCCCCGTCTTTGTGCTGCACGACGAGGAGCTCGGCTACTACTACGGCTTCCCCAGCTATGGGAACGCGGGGCTGAAGATAGGCGCGCTCCCGGCCGCGCTGAGCGGCCTAGGGTATGGTAGGGTAGGGTAGGGTAGGGATAGAGTTAGGGCTAAGTCAACCCTACACCTACGCTGAGCCGCTCCCGCCGCCTGCCGCGCGGCGCCGGCGGGCGACCCTGGGCTGAAGCGGTGCTCGGGGCCCAGGGAAGTTTAATCACCTGAGGGAGGTCGTCGACCCCGACGACCGCCGCGACACCATCATTCCCAAAGACAAGGAGGCGTGCTCGCGCTTCTGGGCCCCATGCTACTATGCATGTTCACTAGTATCAGGGCTTAGTATCTGTGTCTGTGCAGAGCGCACCGACGCTGCAGGCAGTGTTACACATGAAAGCGCACTTATCGCCTCAGGCTGCACAAGCTCCGCAACGTCGCGCCAGCGCGCACCGGACCGACGTGCACGCGGCCGCGGCAGGTGTTGCGCGCCGCGGTGGCCCGGTTCTTCCCGGGCGCTGACGGCGAGATGAAGCATGCGTGCGTGTGCACATTCACCAACACGCCCGACTCGCACTTCATCATCGACGCGCACCCGAGGCACCCCCAGGTGCCCCCCCGTGGGGCCGCCACGCACCGCTGCGCAGCCCTTTCCTGCACGGTGCCCCTGCAGCCGCGGCCGGCCGCGCAGGTCATCCTCTGCTCGGCGTGCTCGGGGCACGGCTTCAAATTCGCGTCAGTGATCGGGGAGGTGCTGGCGGACCTGGCGCAGACCGGGGCGACGCAGCACGACATCAGCCTGCACAGGCTGGCTCGCTTCCAGCCCAAGGCCAACCTGTGAGTCGGGCGTGCCTGCACGCTGCTCGCTCTGTGCACTGACGCGGTTGCAGGCTTGCCAACTTTGCGCCTCACTGTATGTAGGTCCTGCTTGTAAATCCTATATTGTATTCTTGTTAGTGGCTTTTTTGGCATGCATTCTTGTTAGTGTGCTTGTTTGGCGAGCATTCAATGCACTGCCATCCCTGCTCAGTACAGGGCATGCCGTGCTGTGTGCTGCCACGCGATCTGTCGTGTTGCCGTGCTGAGAAGCCCGTGCGCTCGTGAGGGTGTTGGTGCAGCCGGGCAAGCATGTTAGCGGCTCACGTGACACCTGTTGACCGATGAAAGATTGTGTGCGCGCATGGAAGGCACTGAAGTGCACACACCGTGCATCGAGCCGGGCTCTGTTCTCGAGTGCGAGCTTGCAATCATCACTGATGTGCAGGACTGGATGTTCCAAAGCCTGCTGCCCCACAGGCGCATGCACACCGGCGCACAGGCCGCGGCGGTCCAACAGCTTATGCAAACAACAATGCACCCTGTACGCACCCCGCACACTGCGGCACACGCCCACGCTGCGAGACGTTGTGAACACGAATGCTCACGACCACTCACGCCCCCCACCTCAGCGGAGCGCCGCGGCGGCCGCCTTGCGCTCCGCCATCAGCGCGGCGTGGCCCTGCCGCGTCGCCTCGCCCTTCTCGCCGGCGATGTAGCTCACGCGGCCGCGGCCGCCCTTGCGCGCCACGGGCACGCGCGGCTCGATCACGCCGCGCTTCTGCAGCGCGCTAAAGCGCTCGCGCGCCAGCGCCGGCGCCGCCTTGAGCATGCGCAGGCTGCCTGTGATCTCCTCCGTCAGCAGCACCTGGCCCGCCGCCGCGCGCGCCCGCTCAGCGCTTTGCAGCCTGCGGAGCTGGGCGGCCGGCGCGCGCGGGGCTCGGGCACGCCTCCAGCAGTCCTCAGCATTTACCATACTCAGCATACATCACCACTCGGATTGCCGACCCCTTCAAACTTGGGTCAGGCAGAGGCAATGCCTGGCTCTGTCCGCACCGTGCCACGCAGTTGTGACGGTGTCCGTACAGGGGGAGCGCCAGGCCAGGGCGCGTGGGCCAGGGCGCGCCTGCACGGGCGCGGGCTGGAAGCGGCGCTTGCCCAGGCGGGGCGGGCCGCTGCGCGCGCGCTCGGCGCGGTCTGCCGCTCGGCGCGCCTGCCGCGCCGCCGAAGCCGCCTCGCCCGCGTCTGCGGCGGCCGCCAGCGCGCCCAGGTTGGCCAGGTCGCGGCGCTGCGCCTTGAGCGCCGCGCGCGCGGCCGCGTCCGCCTGCGCGGCGGGTGCGCCCGTCACGGCTGGAGTGATGCGGGCGCGGCGCGGGTCTGTATTCCGCGCTGTCAGCTGGTGGGGCGCCTGTCACGAGGCACGCGCGTGTGCCTGTGCGCCTGTTTTATACCTTCACGCTGTCGGTTCCTGCTATCATGGCACACAAAAAGAACGGGAAAATAGATACTGTGCCTGAGGTGGCGGGGCTCCCATTTTGTGCCCGTCACGTTGCAAATGTGCCCGCTGCGCGAGCGCCTCTGGCGCAGCCAGCTGCCTGGCACAGCGCGGCCGCACACGGCGTGCTGCAGGGCACCAGCGGGGCAGCCGCGCGGGGGGCGGCGCGCAGCGCGCCCGCGGGCGCACCTCCGCCTGGCGCCGGCGGCCCTGCCGATTGCGGTCGGCGCGCGTCTTCTTCCTGGCCGCGGCCCGGGCCCCCGCCGCAGCGGCCCCGCCGCCCGCCGCCCCCGCCGCCTCCTCATCCTCTTCCTCGTCAACGTCGTCGGCCTCGGCGTCGACCTGCCCAGCTTGGCGCGCGCGCTCAGCAACGCGCACACTTTGGGGTTCTTCAACGACACGCGCTGTATTCTCCCCAAGTGCGCGCTCAGCACAGCGCACACTTGCGGGTTCATGAGCATGCGCGCTGTGGTTCACACCCTTGCAGAATGCATGCACCACCCGCTGCGCCCACCCGCGAGCGGGCTCCCCACTCCAGCGGGGTATGTACGTGTGCAGCAGCACTAGCGCACTGCAACGCGTCCGCTTACCAGGCACACTGTTAGGCGCATCACCATGGCCCCTCCCTCTGTCTGCAGCGTCCGCCAGCCACAGCGCGACCGGAGCAGCCTCAAGCCCCTACTCCCCCCCAGACACCACCGCTGTCCTGTGGCCCGCATCCCAGGCAGCGCCCTGCAGCAGCGCGCCCTTCACAACCCCGAGCGCCCAGGCCTCCACAGACCCCATCAGCATCCAGGGCAGCGCGCCTGCAGCAGCGCGAGCGGGTCGGCCTCGGGCGCCCAGTCAACGGTGCGCGGCGGCGGCCGCGCCTCCAGCTCGCGGTCCAGGCCCTTGCGCACCTCGGCCGCCACCGCGGCCGCCACCGCGTCCTGGTGCTGCGCGCGGTCTGGGTTGTACGAGCAGCCCGGCGCGTCCACCTCCACCGCCGCGATCTGGGACGGCGCCGCCGCGCGCCTGCGGCGCGCGCTCTCCGGTCGTTGGAGCGCTCCTGGCTTGGACACGGGCTGTGAGACTGCCCGGCGCGACCCTTGCCACCGCCGACGGCGCCGCCGCCCGCCAGCAGCACGCTACCGCTGCCACCTCACCTCGCAACCATGCTGCAGGCTCCCCGCAGAACGCACGGCACAGCTCCAGGCAGCGGCTCAAGCAGGCACCCGCACTGGCCACGCGCCTGCGCTTGGGCGCGGGGCGGCCGTCGGGGTCCTGCGCCAGCACGGCGTGCGCAGCCGCCTCTGCAAAGTCTGCCTCCGCAAGCGTCACGCGCGCGGGCGCCTCGGCCCACAGGTCGCGCAGGGCGGGCGCCGGCGGCGCCCCCGGCTCGGCGGCGCCTGCAGCCGCTCGTCCGCTGCGACCAGCGGCAGCCGCCGGCTTGGCCGGCGCCTTGCGCTTGGGCGCCGGCGGCCGCACGACAGGGCGCGCGGTCTTGGCAGCCGCCGCAACCACGTCGCAGCGCAGAGGCTTAAGCACCCGCCGCCGCGGCTGCCGCGACGCGCCGCTCTTCGCGGCGGCTGCCTGTGCGTCGTCGCGGCCCTGCAGAGGCCACCCCAAGCTCTCAGGGAAGACTGTCCCGGCTGTGCCTAGTGCCGCCTGTGCCGGCGCACACGGTGTGCCCTCGCGCAGACGCACCTTGTCTACAAAGAAGAGCTCGCTGTCGGCCAGGACGTCCACGGCGGTGCTCTGCCGCTCCTCATGCGTGCGCTCCTCCAGCGCGCGTTCCGTCTGCACGCGCACGCCCCGTTGTGAAGCAGTGGGCACGCCGCCCGTGCTCAGGCCGGACTGAACGCGGACGCACCGCGTCGGTGTCTATATTTTTCCGCCACGCCTTCTTCCCCTTGCGGCTGGCTTTCGGTGGCGCCATGGTCGTGCTGTGTGACTTGCAACCGAGCTCACGCAGCTGCCAAGCTCCTACGCTGCTGCTATTGCAGCTTTCCCTTCCTGCTGCCCAACCTCCCCAGACGCTTTGGCATGTGCGCACGAGGTGGTGGGTGGGCAATTGGGTCGCCGCAGCTGATCTGCGGAGAGTGGCATAAAAATGCGCGCATGCTTATTGGCAGGCCTCAGGCATCCTCATATCCTTACAGAGTGTGCTTCACGTGTCGAACTCGTCGCTTAAGGCGCTACCCGCAGGCCTGTAGGGAAACAGGGGAGTGGCGACTGAGGCGCTCACAAGCGCAAACACACAAGGGATGGGGCGCTGCGCTGAGGTGCACCTTGTGCTGGTATGGCGCCATCCTTATCTGGTGCTGTTTGTGACACTGTTGCAAGAGCCTCAGGTGGAGTCGCGCTTGTGGTCGCAGAACGGCGATGACTAGTCCGGCGGCGAGTCCAGCGCTGTCGCTGTACCGCGAGCTCTGGCGCAAGATCCGGTTCCTGCCCAGGTAGAGGCCAGCACTCCTCTATCTGATCAAGTCGCTCCTCCGGCCTGCTTCTGTGGCGGGCGCCCTCACGAGCCAGAGCACGCGACGCAGCTCCCGGCTCCCCGCAGGCACACGCAGGAGTACTACCAGCGGTTCGTGCGCGAGAGCTTTGTCAACCACGAGGACGACGTGAGCGCCGAGCGCCTGGCTCAGATCGTGCAGCGCGCGCGCGAGGACGCACAGTGGGTGCTCAAAAAGGCGCGCGGCGCGCCCGGCAGCGTGCCTCAGCGAGTGCCGCTCTGCGCCTGCCTTGGGGCTGGGCGCCCCTTGACGGCTGCATCGCTAACCTGGCACGTGCGCCCGCAGTACGGCAGCGCCGGCGACCCCGCCGCCTAGCGAGGCGCCGCGCTGCTAGCTGACAGCCGCTGGCTCAGTAGCGCCACTCTCTGCGTCAGCCGGCCGCGACGGCGTCTGCCTCCGCCTCTGGGGCGCCTGGGAAGCCACCAGCGCCCTACAGCCCGTCCCCCAGCTCAGCGCGCGCATGCCGAGGCCCTGTTAGCAGCGGCTGAGCGCACCCCGCCTCCCCGCGCCCCGGTGCAGGGCGTGTCCGCCGGGCCTGCCCCCAGCGCGGCGCGCCGCACCTGCGGCGGCAGCGCTCGCAGCTGCAAAGCAGCTCACCACCTGCGCCGCAGCGGGCCGCAGACAGCGGCGGCATGGCCGCAGCACCGGGCGCGGCCCAGCAGCCCAGCGCGCCCGCAGAGAGGCAGTGCGCGGTGCCGGGCGCGCGGGCGGCAGCGGCGAGCAGCGCCGCGCCCACGCCGCCGAAGCCGCGCGGCGGCGGCGCGCGGCGCGCGCGGCCGGCGCCGGCGGCCGGCGCCGGCGGCTGGAAAGACTGGGTGCTGCCGCTGCTGGCGCTCGTGCTCTGGTTTGTCAGCTCGAGCGCGATCATCGTGGTCAACAAGCGCCTGCTGGTCGATGAGGGCTTCGCCTACCCGCTCACGCTGACCGGGCTGAGCCAGTTCGTGTCCGCCCTCGGCGGTGCGCGCCGCGCTACCCGGCTGCCCCGCCGCAAGCGCGCCCACATGGCGCGGCACGCATGCCCAGCGTAAGAAATAAAGCACTGTGCATGGCACAGCATTGTGAGATGGCTGTTTTTCTCTCACACTGCTGGGGCTCGCAAGATGACACGCATATCAAGGGCTCTGCCAGTCGCGGGCCATGCGTGCCCGTGCAGCGTAGCGCCCATGAGCGGCTGGGCCGCCGCGACGCGCGCAGGCTGGCTGGTCGCGCAGCTGGGCTGGATGAAGCTGGGCCCGCGGCCGTCGCCGCGGGTGTTTGCGACGCGGCTGCTGCCCGTCGTCGCCTTCACCGCCGGCTCGCTCTACTTTGGCAATGTGGCCTACCTATCCCTGTCGGTTGCCTTCATCCAGATCCTGAAGGCGTGCGCCC
>JAABUV010005432.1_pt1 | contig 14549 bp, 24 predicted proteins | sample 5559971 | NCBI WGS metagenome assembly JAABUV01 (sample SAMN10711881, study PRJNA513362) | rock metagenome | isolation source: Antarctica rocks | place: Antarctica: Victoria Land, Knobhead nord | collected 2015-12-19
CGTCCGGAGCCCGCAGCTGCGGGCCATGGGCGACCAGCTGTGGGCTGGTCGCCCAGCAGGCCTGCCGGCGCTCGCCGCGCGGCTCCTGCCGGGCCAGGTCGGGCTGCGAGCGCTGCTGCCGCAGGTCTTTCAGTAGTGTAAGCTGTCATGTGCTGGTACCATTGTTTTTGGCAGGCGTTGTATCTAGCGCGCCTGCTCGGTGCTGCTCGCAAGGGTGAGGAATGCGTGGCTGGGGCGCCGGGTAGGTCGGACAGCCTGTTCACGGCGGACGAGGGCGGCCACCGCATCGACGGCGCGGGCGTCTGGCGCATCGACGAGATGGAGGCGGCGGTGCGGCGCGCCGACGCCGACCCGGTGGACACCAAGTTTGGCCCGCCCAGCATCGTGCGCCCCCCTCACGTGTGCCTAGATTGGCTGCACGCCGACCCGGTGGACACCAAGTTTGGCCCGCCCAGCATCGTGCGCCCCCCGCATGTGTGCCTAGATTGGCTGCGGCCTGTTATGTGTGCCTAGCTTGGCTGCGGCCTGTCAACATTGATTGTGCCCACTTGGGCAAATAGCGTTATCAACAGTGACGAGTGAGATGGCTGTGTCGACCCGGGCTGCATGACCAAACCTGGGGTGGCGTACCGCAGCATGTCCATCCCCAGTGTCCTTTCTGCGTGAGCAGCAGAGCGAGAGCTCGGCGACCAGTTCAAAGGGATACTGCCCAAGCCCAGAGGGATGCTTTGGAGCTGTACTTGTGCGACTGTGTAGCACTTGCAGCACTTTTGGTACTCTGGTTCCCTGGGCGAGAGGCCGCCTGGCGGCGCCTGCGGCAGGTGCACCCGCTGCTCATCCGCGACCCGCGCACCGGCCGGCGCTCGATGCTGTACTTCCCGGCCTTCTTCTACCGCTTCGTGGGTGCGCGCGGGGCGCGCCTCTGTCCACAGAAGCGCCGCATGGCAGCCGACTCCCAGTGAGGCCTTGCGGCGATTATGCACTTCGACATGTCCCAGTCGCAGTTTTCAAGAGTGTCACAGAGCTGTGGATGAGCGCGTGGAGCTGGGCCCGAGTCGCCGCGGCACACCCGCGTCACCCGGCGCGCCGGCGGCGCAGGGCACAGCCGCGAGGAGAGCCGCGCGATCGTCGAGGACCTGCTGCTGAGCGCAACGGCGCCCGAGAACGTGTTCACAATGCGCTGGCGCCCGCACGACTTTGTCGTATGGTGCGCAGACCAGGTTTCACGCTAGCACGTGTTGTCAAGCTTTATGGCTGGGACTTTTTAAGCGCCTGCAGCCTCAGCCTTGCTGCAGGCAGCGGGTGCCTGCAGTGAGCTGAGAGGAGCTGGTTGCGCAGGCTGGCACGCAGCCTCTGACATGCTGCTGCTGCGCGCGCGACAGGAACAACAGGATGCTGCTCCACTCCAACACCGACCACTCCATGTTCGACTACCCCGACCGCGAGATGCACCTGGTGTTCCTGGACTCGAATGTGCCGGTGGTGGCCGCGCGCGCATCGTAGGCGAGCTGCGCCGCATGCTCTAGTTTGCACTGGTCTTGAGGATGAGTTGATCTCGTGTGGCCTCGCGCGCGAGCCATCACATTGTGAACCAGCAGCACTGTACTTGCCCGGTCAGTGACCTACAGTTTTTGGACGGCTGTCGTGAACGGATGCCTCTTAGCTGAGATGTTATTCAAGGTTGCGCCCGGTGCTTGAGCGCACGGTGTGTCCTTGCACGAGTGGCCCGAAGCTGCAGCTGTGCGGCAGCATGTGACGGCGTTGTATATTACTTTTGTGTAGTGTGTATTTGCGTCTTGTCGGTGACAACTTTCTCAGAGGCCAGACGATAGGCTGTGATCATTGTGGCAGTGTGATTTGCAGCTTGTTGACGCACGCTATGTGTTGGCAGCTAAGGTATGTTTAGCTGTCACTGTGAAGGGTATGAGGCTGCATGACATGTGTTGATGTGGATGTAAAAATCTAGCCTATGGTTTTACAAAAGGACGCACAGATGTACCCTCTATCCGCGGCGCAGCGCGATCCAGTTGCTCCTCTTTCCAGGTTCACCCAGCAAATCTTTGCTCCTAGCTCCGCCCAGTGATGCCTGGCGCCGCGCCTTCCATAAGCGTTGCGCCAGTGCGCGCTTGGCATCCAAGCAAAAGCAGCAACAAGCAAAACGATATGGCAGCAAACACTGCATCACCTCGGGTTCCCACGTGATTCCTCAACGCAGTACTGGTGAGGCCCAACCCAATTTGACTTCAGTGATCGGACGGGAACCGGTATATTGTGGGTGGTGTGAACGCAGCATTCCGGTGGCCAATTGTAAGCATATATGACTCAGTGAGTGACTCAGTCTGTGGCATATTGTACTATGCATGCAGTGGGCTTGCAAAGTGGCGCACTGGTTGCCTGCGCACCTCTTTCTGCCCAGCTCTGCCTCGCAACGAAGCACCCCGACAGGCACATCCACTGGAGCACTGTTTGACAAGGCCAGCACTTCTCAGATTGCCACTTTCGCGGTCCTTGGCATGAGCGCAGCATACGCAGGGCAAGGCAAGCTTACCGACTTATGCCGCATTGTGATGTAGCGGGCTAGTCAAATAGCCTTCTTGTGTAGTACGTTAGCAGCGGCAGTAGCATCATCATGGTGGGTCTCAGCCCAGTAATGCTTGGGGCGCTTGCTGCCGTGCTGGGCTACATGCACCTCCAGCACGACTTCTTTGGCCTGCCGGCCGCTGTGCACCCCGTTCCGCACACGAGCTGCCTCACGGGCGCGCTGGAGATTAACGAGCTCCTGCGCCCAGAGCACCACTTCAAGGGCCAAGTGAGCAGCGTCGGTACGCTGGTTGGTCGTGCTAGGCAGGAGTGGTGTTTGCTTGTGATACCTGACGCCATCTTGCTTTCTGGGCATGCGTCATGTATGTAATGTAATGTAAGTCGTAGTGCGATGCTGCGGCGCGTGCCATATGACCAGCACTTTGCGTCAGCTGTCAGGCACCTGCGTCCTCTCGCAAGCACGGCCCTACAGTGGTCCCCGTGCGGCAATGTCTACCACTCAAGCTCTTTACTTTCGCTTTCGCTCGGTCAGCTGCCTTAGGACCAGCGCCCGGCGCTGCGCTTCAATAGGTAGGGACCAGCGCCCGACGCTGCGCTGTTATAGGTGAAGAGGCAACAGGCAGGCATGAGCGCGTGGACCACCTCATGCAGTTCTGGGGCAAGGCTGCGTTGCCTTAACACTGGTGTGCCTCGCAGAGACCGTGGCCCTGGCGGCCGACGGTGCCGTGTTTGCCCCCGACGGCCTGGGGCGGGTCTGGCGCGCGGCCTCGCTCGACGCCCCGCTGGAGGAGTGGGCGCACTGCGGCGGTCGGCCGCTCGGCGCGCTGGTCAATGTGTCCGGCGACCTGCTGGTGGCCGACGCTGCCAAGGCGCGCCACGCCCTGCGCCATGCATGAGCTTTTACCATGTGAACCCCCTGAGCCCGCAGAAGCATCGCGAGGGTGGCCTGGGTGCATCGCGACCTGCTGCATGCCTTGCCCTACCCTCATCTTAGAGCAAACACCCTGCTTTTGTCCGAAATAGGCCCTTGTGTCGTGCATGGGGTTGCGTGCCTGTCTGCTGCTGTCTGCCGGCTGCCACTGAGATGGGTGCATCCAGCCAGCCCATCCCATGTGCCCTGTAGTGCAGAGGGCTGACTGAGCTCCGGACAGGAGACTCAGGACAGTGCATGGGCTGGTCAGTAGCTGGCATAGTGAGTTGCAAACAAAGGGGCGTGCAAGGGAGGGTCGGGAGTTAAACGGTGGCAGGCATGCGGCCGCTGGTGTTTTCCTGGTGAGATATTATAGGCAGGGTGCGGTCGGCATGCGCCCCACTAGCGGCGCGTCCCTCATGTCCCCTGCACCAGCCGCGTGCCAGCGGCAAGCACACCCTCCGCGGGGCATTTGTCAGGGCTGCAGGGCACCATGCAGCCCCCCGCGCCGCATGCTGCCACACCCCAACACAGCCATGGGCGATACCCTGACAAGAACCCTCGCACCAGGGCCTGCTGGCGGTGGAGCACAGCGGGCGCACGGTCGTGCTCGCCGCGCGGGTCTCGCCCGGCGCGGGGCCGGGCGCCGGCACGCCCATCCTGTTTGCGGACGGGCTGGCGCTCGCGCGCGACGGCGCCGTATACTTTACCGACGCGGTCGCCCTCGCGCCGCGCCGGCTGCCCAGCGGCGGCTACGACGCGATGGGCGTCGCCGCGGAGGCGCTGCTCACGGCGCGCCAGCCCGCCTTAGGGTGTAGGGTAGGGAGCGGGCTGCCTCCCCCTGCGCCGTGGAGGCTCTGCTCACGGCGCGCCCGCCTTGCCTCGCCCTGAACTCTGTGCAGGGAGCGGGCTGCCTCCCCGCGCCATTGTTGGCAATGGCACGGACGTTCCCTGCTGGCCGCATGCGGGAAAGCATGCTCGCCAGTACGGCCGCCACACTCTAATCAACCACAGCTCTGGCAAGGCTGTCAGGCATCATGTGCCTTAACCCACTGGCATGGACGCTGAGCCCTGCGAGCGCTGAAGTGTGGGTTCAGTATTAAAATAGACAGCTGCCAGGACAGGAGGAGGCCTCTGATGCTACAGCCGCCGTGGCTGTGACCGCGCAGGCCTCGCACACGGGCCGGCTGCTGCGCTACGACCCGGCCAGCGGCCGCACGGACGAGCTGGCGACCGGCATGTGGTTCGCGAACGGCGTGGCGCTGGCGCCGGACGAGTCGTATGCGGTGGTCGCCGAGACGCTGCACGCGCGCCTGCTGCGCGTCTGGCTGCGCGGGCCCAAGGCGCGCCGGAACACTGCACTTGCGCCTGCTCAGCCTCTGGCTGCACAAGGCCGGGGCGCAGTGCAGACCCGGAAATATTAAGAGCTTGTGCAGATGTGATGTATAAGCTCGTCATGCACAACTCGTTGGGCCCCCCAATAGGTACAGATCAGGCGCCCGAGGACGCACAGGCCCTTGCAAGGCCTACCTGTGGACGGCATGCGTGCAGTGCCGCTCAGAGCTGTTCCGGAGCACAAAACTGCCTTGCAAGGGCTTGTGCAGTCGCTCCAGGGGCAGCCGGCCACGCCGTGCGCAAGCAATGCGCCCGCTCGGGCGCGGAAGCTCAGACGGTTGCCACAGCCCTGAGCCGGCGCGCTGCGCCCGCAGGCGGGGGCGACCGAGGTGTTCTCGGAGGCGCTGCCGGGGCTGCCGGACGGCGTGGCCCGCGCCAGCAGCCCGCCCGGCGCCTTCTGGTGCGCCCACGACGCAGCCCGCCTGCATGGTGGATGCTAGAGCTAGGGTCGGGGCGCAGCTGGGGCCTCCGCCAGCAGCCCGCCGGGCGTACTGGCGCGCGTATGGCCTGGGCGCTGGCGCGATTGGTGAGCTGCTGCGGTGACCGCGGGCGCTTGCGCGCCCGCTGGCGCTGCTCCAGCCAGTGAGCGCGCGGGCAGCGGAGCCTGGTCTTCACCCTCTACCATGTAGCGGGGGCCGCTGCCGCAGCTGACGCCCCGCGCATGCGCCTCTGCTTGTGCGAAAGTCGCACACGCCGGCATTGCGCGCACAGTGGAGGCCTAGGGCACCTGCCGGCGGCGCTCAGGTGGATGCATGTAGGCAGGAGGGGTTTCTCGCGGCGCGCCCAGCGGCGCGCCTGGCCGCGCAGGGTTGCGATCGTGGCCGTGCCGCCGTGCAAGGGCCTGCGCTCGCTGGCAACGCTGGCAGGCTCGCGGCTGCTGCGCTGGGCGCTGCTGCGGCTGCCGCTGGGCCAGCCGCCGCTCGGCTCGCCACACGGCCTGGTCGTCAAGGTGCGGCGCCAGACCAGGCGCCCAGAGCGCCGCTGGCCGATCTCATGCATGGGGCATTTCCATGGTTGCAAGAGGGTGCATACCCCATGCTCGCAGGTGAGATGATGTGGGTGCGCAGCAGACATGCTGGCGGACCTTATTGCTCATCTGACCCAGGCATGCGAGCAGACCTTGTGCATGGGCAAGCGCGCCTGGGTCAGACGAGCAACAGCAGTGCCTCTCCTGTGTCCGTAGCCCTGCCCTGCTGGCCGTGTAGAGACACGCGGGCTGCGGCAACGAGCGGGGCGGGCGCCGCCAGGTGGACGCGGACGGGCAGGTCATCCAGGCGCTGCACGACGCGACGGGCGCGAGCGCGCGCACGATCACGTCCGCGACCGAGCACGCCGGCCGGCTGTACCTCGGCAGCCTGGCGCCGGACCTGCGCGCGATCCCCGTGCTCGACCTGTCGCGCGTCCAGCGGGCCCCGTCGCGGTAGCTTTGGTTTAGGTTTGGGCTGCGCGCCACAGCGCGAGCTGAAGCATGCTCGGTGGCTACTAGCTTCACAGCAGCTAGCTCATCTAGGGCGTCCAGCCAGGTGGGCAACCGCGCGTGCCATAGGTCACACATGGCGGCCAGCTCTGCTCTGTGGCCAGTGCCTGTGCACTGCACCGCGTGGGCCGTGCACGGCTGGAGCTGCCTCTGTCAGCAGCCTGCCTGCCTAGATAGACCACATGGTGCCGTGCATGTGCCCTGAGGGCCTCTTGCTCATGTGCCATGTTCCCCTCGAGAACACGAGGAGGTCATGAATGGGGACACTGAGGAACGGGTCTGCAGAAAGTACCCTGGAAAAATCTCATAACATGCAGCCGTGTCTTTCTGTAAAGTGGCTTAGCGGAATCATTGGCTCACTCGATTGGGCCTACAATGATGAGCGCGCTTTGCCAGAACGGCTCTTTGCAGCGCTGTTTGCCACGAGTGGGGGATGGAGCGGCACTGTGCAGGGTCTTTTAGTCCAATGCCGCAAACGTGGGCATGCACATGCCTGACAGTGCATGCGGTAAGTCTTACAGGGCACACAACAGCTCGACTGACACACATCAGACCTGCTGAGCAATAAGCTCGGCAGCCCTGCGCATACATCCCTTTGCAAGTACGCGTTGCAATATGCCCGTCTGCTTTTGGCAACCCGTCATGGAGAGATGTCGGCAGTATGTGCCATGTCTGGAACACCTGCAGCAGCCAGGCTCTAACCAGGCGACTCAGACCTGGCAACCCAGAAACCATAAACGTGGGCCCTAAGACTGCAGCTCCCCTGCACCTCTGCCATGCAGGGTGCAAAGAATGTGGCGCGCAATATTGCGCAAAAAAGTTTCCCTTTAATAAAGGGCACACAGAAGGGAACCAAGACGTCACGTTGAACGTAACTCACTGGACACCCAGCCTCGCGCACAAACAACCCGGGTTTGGGACATTGACAGGTGCACCAGGGCAGTGCACAAACACCTGCTACAAGCAATTACAAAATATGCGGCACCCCACCGATGTACGTGAAGCTGACGCGCGTCCACGCAACAGGCGCCTGGCACGCCTGCCACGCCGCCCAGGTCAGGTGGCCGGCCTTGAGACCCCGGCCCCCACGGCCCCCGCCCGAGCCGCCCAGGCTCGCCCCCGCCAGCGGCCGGGCCGCGCGCGCCGCGCGCCCCGACTAGGCGGCCTCCGCTGCCTCGGCGGCCGGCGCCGCCTGGCAGCCCCGCCGCGCCTGCGCCGGCGGCGGCGGCGCGGACGCGGAGCGCTCGCCCTCGCTCCCGCGCTTCTTGCTGCGCCGCGGCGGCCCGGCGCCGCCCGCCGCGGCCGGCCGCGCCGGCTGCGACGGCAGACACCGCGCGGGCGCGGGCGCGGGCGCGGGCGTTCGCGCGGCGCCCGCACCGCGCAGGCGCCGCAGCACGCCGCGCAGCTCCTCCGCCGGCACCAGCAGCCGGAAGTCCAGCAGCTTCAGCAGCTCGAGCTCCAGGCGGTTGAGCTCGCGCGTGGCCACGCCGCCGATCTTGGCGTAGAACGCATTGTTGTAAAAGTTGTCGTCCGTCAGCTTGGCTGCGCGCCCCGAGCCGCGAGCGGGGTAGGGTATGTGCACCTTCATGTGCTGTGAGCGCACACGGCGCCCGCCCGCCTGCAGCTCACAGTGCGCACAATGCCAAACGCAGAGTCGCGCCGTGCACACCCCTGGGGGCAGGCGGGCGCGGGCCGCACCCGCTAGCAGCACGGCCGTGATCAGCAGCCGGTGCACATTGAGCGCCGTGAGCGCGTGCGCCGGGTCCGCCTGCAGGCGGCCGCCGCCCAGGTCAGCCCCCCAAGTGTTTGTGTGCTGGTTCAGCTGCTGGCGCGCCAGGCAGCGCCCGCCAGACACCACGCCGCCGGGAGGTTCGAAGTGGGCGGGCTGCCGACGGGCGGCGCCGCACCCGCGCCGCGCGCTCCAGGTAGACGTAGGCCATTGCGAAGCACACGGGCGAGCACTTTGCGTGCTTGGCTATCCTCAGGACGTAGGCCGAGACGCGGATGGGCGGCGGGTGGCGGCCGTGGAACGGCGTCGCGCGCGGCGCCCGCCGCTCGCGCCAGTTGCCGTCATCCTGCGTGGCCCAACACGGGCGTCAGCGCCGGCACGCAGACCTAAGGTGACGGTCCTAATGCGCGGAGACCGACAGGCGCCTTTTCAGACGCGCTGCCGCGGAGAGCCTGCGCAGCCAGGCGCTGCTGGCAGCAGAACAAGCTCCAGGGCCCGTTTGTGTGGCGTGCAGGGCAGGCGCCAGTCGCGCGCGGCGCAAGCGCGCCGGGCGCTGACCGGCTGGGAGCTGCCCGCCCGCGCGCCGCTCGCCGCGCGCTCCACGACGGCGTCCAGGTGCGCCGCCAGCAGCGCCAGCACCTCTGCATCCGCGTCGCCGCCGGCCACCTGCAGCCCCGCCCAGGGATGTCTGCGTGCGGCGGTCAAGCACCGGCCGGCCTGCCTCCACAAGCACCCTCTGCACCACCGGCGCCCCACAGCGCCCCACGCACCAGCTCCGGCCACTGCAGTGCTGCAGGGTCCGCCCGGGCGGCCGCAGGCGCGGCCCGCTCCGGCCTGGCCTCCGCCGCGGCCTGCTGCTGCGCGGCCTGCTCGGCGCTCGAGCACAGTGTGGTGCGCGCCAGGACGCTGGCCGTGAAGTGGCACTCAGCGGCGGTGAAGGAAGGCAGGAGCCGGGGTGCTTGCTCACAGAGCACCGACATGGTACTAAAGCCTTGCCCGCCCAGGCGAGTCAGCCTTTTGAAAAGGCTCTTTTCTTGGGCCCAGAGCAAACACTGGTTGATTGCTCTTCAGCCCTACCCTACAATTCGGTCGAGATGCCGACAGCTCGCGAGTCGAGGCTCAGCGCGTGCTGCCTTGCGCCGAACTCGAGCTCAGCGTGGCGCCGTCATGAGGCGCATTCCAAACGACGACGCCGAAAGGCTGCGCACGGTGCACAACGAAAAGTACCTGCTGATGGGGGTGCGCGCCCTGGGAGCGGCCTCCAACGCCCTGCTGGGACGCGCCCACTGTGCGCGTCCTGCCTGTGGTGCACGCCAAGCGCTGCCGTCAGCGGTGGACCGACCTGTGCAGGTGGACGCCGGTGCACTGGCTAGCCAGGTGGCCGAGCGGCACGCGCGGGAGGCTGGGGTTGCGCAGCGGGACAGGCGCGCGTCCGGCCCACCCAAAACGTACAGCCTCGGTGATGCCCACCTTGCTCGTGTCAGCCTCGGCCTGCTCATGTTTGATGGCAAGAAAGCCAGCTTGGGGAGCAGCTCAGTGACTTGCTTAAAGGCAGGTCCGGGAGAACCGCTTCGACACCGGGCAGTCCCTCGAGGAGTGACACTGTAGCGTCACACAGCAGACTGCCTGGCTCACTTTGGACGGCAGTCTGGGGCTCGCTCAGACGCACTTGCTGATGCATGTGCAGTCTGTGCACCCGCGAGCGCGCTCGACACAGCCTGCCTGCCGAGCAGGGGCACGGCGCTCGAGGCACAGCAGGCGGCGGCAGCGGCAGCAGTGGCGGCTGCCGCCGCGACCGCTGAGCGCCGCGCAGCCGCGCCCGCTCTGCTGGACGCGCAACAGCGGCAGGCGGCTGCGGCGGACGCGCGCACGCTGGCGGCGCGAGCGCAGGTGCGCCGCGGGCCTCGGGGCACCCCTGGATGTGGCACATATAGTCACAACCGCAGGAGCACACAGCTCGCCAAGCAGCAGGGGTTGCGGCGTGCGGCGGCGAGCCCTGTGCGCCTACTGAGGGGAGGCCCTGCTGCGCTTGCCGGCGCCGGGCGCGGGTGCTGCCGGGGCATTGCAGCATGGTGCGGCTGCATGTGCGGCGAGGAGCAACTGCGGCCTGTTTCACACCCCGGGGATACACTCAGCTCTAGGGGGCGCGCGGGCCTGCCGTGCAGGTGTGCGAGGACGATGACTGCACATGTTGAGATGTGATCAGGTCTAGGGTCTGCTCATGATGCTGTTTGCGCCGCGCGCCCAGGCGCTCGCGGCCGACGAGCGGGAGCTGGCAGCCGCCGCGGCCGACCCCACGCTCAACGAGCACCCGGGCGCCGCGGCCAGCGCGCTCAGCGACACCAGGCGCGGCCGCACACGCGGCACCGCCCCGCAGAGCGCGCCCCGCAGCAGCCGCGCGCGCCCTGCGTGACGCACCCCTCGAGGGCGGCCAGTGCGGGCTTGCAAGGTCACCGAAACCACAGCCAACCCTCCTACCTGAGCTCTGCCGCATGCTCTCGGCGCGCATTTCGCACCACGACACACCGCTGTGCCAATCTTCGCATCACATCCAGCCTGGGGATGCGCGCACTTAAGTCGCGCGGCTGTGTCGCGGCGTGCAGGGTGCGCCGCGACCACTGGAAGGGCATGGATGCCGCGCAGCTGGCGCACGTGCACGCCGGGCGCGCCGCACAGGTCGTAGCCGGGCGGGACGCCGCGCAGGCGCTGGCCGCGCGGGAGGCCGAGCGGGAGCGGGCGGCGCGCCTGGTCGCGGCCGCGCTCGCGGGCGAGCAGGCACAGGTGCGGGGCGCGGAGGGCGCCGGCAGAACGTATGTTGGCTGGGAGACAGAGACCAGGCGGCGCCCCCATCCAGCACTTTCGGCGTGTGCGTGTGAGAGGTTGGGCGCCTGACAGCTCCACAGTCGCAGCGGCATGGCTGCGAAGACGCGGCAGTGGTGCGCTGAGCTCTGCACGCGTCCTCCACCCCGCCTGTGCTGCCCGGCCGGGGCCTAGCTGCAAGATGACTTCGGTGCATTCGTGCGATGTGCAGGCTGCCCAGCTGCGGACGGCCGACGAGCAGCGCGTGCTGGCGCAGCAGCTGCAGCAGGCGGGCGAGAAGCGCGCGCGCGACGCCGCGCTCCGCCGCCTGTACACAAACCCGCTCACGCCGCAGTACTTTGCGCAATTTGAGACGTCGCACCGCTGAGGGAGCGCATGCGGGGGGTTTCGCACTCTACATGTGTCCTTGCGCACTCGCATGCGCTGATGATCGTGACCAGCATCACAGGCAGCAGTCAAGAGTCAGGGTTGGCTGCATGTGCCAGCACCAGCAAGGTCTTGCTTTCATACACCTTTGCGTTTGTTCCAGCTCTGCAAAGGTCGAGGAGATGCTGACCTCAAGAAGCAAATGAGTCTGAGTCCCGGACCAGCCAGTCAGCCTGCTGCAACATTCACGCATTACGCCTTGCCAACTGCGTCAGCATGCCAAGCTTCACAGCTTCACCGTATACTTGCGCCGTATAACGGAGACATTGCTGAGTGAGAGCTAGCCTCACCAGCGCTGCCTTCACTTGGCTTCGCACTTGCATGGCACGCAGCAGCGGAATGCCCGAGGTGAGAGCTGAGCTGCGAGTGCTCCACGGGCTGCACGGCGTCAACAAGGTCCACTGGCACTGCCCGCCAGGGCTGCAGGCGTGCGCCTGTGCAGATGCAGACTCTGCGCCAGGCTCCAAGCTAGGCGAGGCGGTAAAACTGGGGCTGGGACAGGGCGTGGCGGTCCTCTTTGGCGGCGACCAAGTGTATGCCGAGGCAGAGGAGGTGCTGCGGCTGCAAGACCCGCAGACGCAGGCAGCGCTGATAGCTGCAAAGTGGCCGGGCTGTGGTGTCGCAGTGTAAGGCCCCTTGCACCTCCGACTGCACCAGCCCCAATATGCAATGTGTTCTACTCTCACTGCCTGTGTCAATTTTCCAGTCCAAGCGCGTCTCCGTCTTGCCTGGCACACAAGCCCGTGCCTCTTGCCTTCCGAATCTTGCTTCAAGTTGGTGCGTGTGGCAGTGTAGCTCCCTCCCGGCTGGAGGCGGGGTTCGCCTGCTATGACCACTTCCTGGCGGCAGCGACCCGCTCCGGCGAGCCACTGGGCTACCGAGGAGCTGCTCTGAAGGCACGCGCCCGCTGTCAGCTTCAGCGGCCCTTGCTCTGCTTGCGCTTCCTGTAAAGGACGTCTGCAAGCCGCTGTGCAGTACGCAGCACGGGTGTCCATGTCATGCGCAGGCCAGCCTGCAGACGTGGTCGCTGCTGCGTGCCCTCGGGCTGCCAGGCGGCGAGCGGACTGCCTGGCCGCCGGTGCGCGTCCTGGGGTTCTCCAAGGGCTGCGTCGTCGTGAACCAGGTGACCAGGCTGCAAACACAATGCTACAGGCCATGTGAGTTCAGCGCGCCCTGCCGGCACTGCTGCCCTGCTCCATGCAAGTCCTCCGCAGAGCATGCTTGGCATGCTGCCTCCACCACGCCTGTCCGGTGGACCCTCCCTGGCTCTTCGCCATGCGCGCTGCGAATCAATCTGCGTCCCGTACCGCTGCAATTCCCATACACGCCTGCACTGGCCCGTGTGGGAGCAGCGCCGACGCAGCCGTGGCATGCAGCGCAGATGCTGGCCGAGGTCGCCTTCCTGGCGGGCACTTCGGACGAGGCGGCGCGCGCTGCGCTGGCGGCCGCGGGGCCCGCGCCGGCGCGCGGCAGCGGCCCGGCCGCGGCCGCGCCGGCGGACGCGCTCGCATTTCTGCAGGTGGGCGCGCCCGACGCAGCCCCTCCTGGCGTGCCGGAGGATACATCAGGTTTTTACTATGGCTCAGGGTTAGGGTCAGGTTCAGTGTTTCCGGGGCGCACCGCGCCACCGGCCAGTGAATGCACCGCAAGTATGGCTGCACAGGCAGTCAGGGAGGCCGCGCTGCTCGACGCCGGCCTAAACTGCCGCGGCGCCTACCTGACGGACCCCAGCGCGGCGGCAGCCCTGGGCCGCTGGTGCCGCGAGCGCCCGCTGCGCATCAGCCTGCATGGTACGCCGCGCCAGTGGGGTGCGCACCCACCCTGAACTCACTCTGGATGCTGGACACCCTGGATCAAACCTGCGTCGCACGCCCGCTGAAGCCACAGCGTGGCCCGGAAGCACATAGAGAAATGCTGGCAGAGAACGCGAGCACGGCTCTCCAGCTCAGCACAGTCCTTGTCAGCAGGGTAGGGCTGTGTGCACACTTGATTGGCCAGCGCTGCTCGCAGCAGGCTCACGCACCACTGTGCATGAGCACATGCGCGGAGCAGGGCGTGGAGAATGACGTGGGATGGATGACGGGGCGTGCAGGGGATCCCAGGCGGCCATGGATCACCGACGAGAAGGACAGGTGAGCTCGCACATGCAGCCGACATGCACTGCTAGGCGTGCCCCGCTGTTGTCGGCGGTGATAGAGCTGACACGCCACGCTCTACATCTGTGCTGAACGCACCACGCCGCCATGGACACGGCGCCTTTGGCGCCATCCGGTGCACATCGTAGGGCGCCCCTCAGCTCCAGGCGCGGGGTGCGTCGCAGGTGCGCGGCGCTGCTGGCGGCCGCCGGCGTGCCCGTCCGGCAGCGACTGCACTATGCGGGCGCGACCCCGTCGCTGCTGATGCACTTCCGCGTCCTGGAGGCCTTCGACTGGGCTGGCAGCGTCTAGCAGCTCCACAGGGTCGCCGCTCGCTGGCACCCTGCCTCAGCACCAGGGTCAGGCTCTGCTCAATGGCTGTGTCTGCCCACGCAGTTGGGCAACACGAGGGCTTTGCTCTTACAGCAGAGATAATTACATGGTCATGCATCTGAGCTATGTGGGCGCGCATGTCCACCAGAACCTGACTAGTCGCGCTGGTCAGCGCCAGGCTCTGCACGAGCCCTTCGAAAGCGATCCATCTGCACGCGGTCCCTGCTAAGCCCTTGACAAATGCCGATAGATACAGACCTCTCAGATGTCTATGTACAGTGCATGCACACACGACCGAAGACTGCAACGCTGAATAGCATCGCCAGGTGAGCCAAGCATCAAATCACAACGGCAGCAGTGCAGCAGCATTGCGCAGCATGCAGCAGCAGTGCTCAGCATGCCAAAGCTCTCCATGCACAGGAGTATGCACAGGCGTGTGCACAGGCGCATGCGCAGAGGCATGGACTGTGCACACGGCGGCAGCTGCAAGCGCGGCAGCACGCTCACGCAACACAGCATTCAGCTTCGGTACTTCCTATGCCAGGCCATGCCGGCTAAAAAAAATTCCACCCTAAGCCGTGCGGAGCACGCTCCCTGACCTAAAGTGCGGACCAGGCCCGCTTCAGGCTCATCACCACATTCTGCCGCGCCTACACCATGCAGCAAAGTGTAGGGTCAGGCGAGCCCTGCATTGGGCCAGCCGTGGTGGCATGCCCGACAGGCAGAGAGCAAGGCACGCCACTGCTCCCTCTAACCCTCGCCCCGGACACTGCGCGCCTGGCG